>Ga0209164_1001693_pt1 | contig 26743 bp, 25 predicted proteins | sample MTBNYHSulfiMetaG_FD_187458 | JGI IMG/M metagenome (GOLD analysis project Ga0209164, IMG submission 187458) | Enrichment culture microbial communities from rom New York Harbor, USA that are MTBE-degrading - MTBE-NYH (New York Harbor Sulfidogenic)... | ecosystem: Environmental > Aquatic > Marine >... | reverse complement strand
TTTCGACGGTCCGCTCAGCCCGGGGGATCTCTCCCCCTGACCGGACCCTGCTACCGGGCGCTCCGGCGCCTACCCGGGCGGGACTCCCACCCGCTGGATGGATGCAGCTTTCACGACGCACCATGGCCCCATTATACACCATCGATCATGCACACCCGATCGTGCACCATCATGCGCCATCGGTTGACCGCCGGAGGGCAGGGAAGCTATACTCGAGGCGTAATCACGGCAATGAGGTCCTGCTCCTGTCGTTCCCACGGCCGGCGGGTTGCGGTCGTCTGCGCAGCCTGGTTCGCCTTCGCGGCCACGGCCGGCTTCGGTGAGCCCCGGACGGCTCTCAGACTCGGCGTACGCTACTCCCCCTACCGATCCTACAGCCAGGTGAACCGCGACTTCCCCATGGTGGCCGGCTACCCGGCGTTCAGCGCCGACCTGGTGAGCCTGGAGGGAACCCTGGTCCTGGCGGGCGGCCGCCTGACCCACCTGATCCGGGGGGCGGTGGTGCCTCCGGCCTCGGTGTCTTCCGACGACGGCACGGGGCAGAACTACCTGCTGGAGCCTTCCCTCAGCCGCCTCTCCCGGGCCGCGATCAGCTACGGCTTCGAGCACCGCCTGTTCTCCCTCGGAGCGGTGGACTTCCTCCAGGGGCCGCTCCTGGGGCTGCTGTACGAGGGACGTAGTCTCCGATACCTGTCGGGTCAAGGCGAGAGCCGCCGGGACCTGAACGTCGGGATCGGGCCGGCACTTGCCCTGGAGGCCGCCCTGGGGAGCGGCTTCGCGCTGCGCAGCGGGTTCACGGGGATATTCTACCTGCCGTACACGAGCTTCGGCCGCCTGGAGAGCGTGAACGAGGAGGGGCAGTCCCAGAGCGCGAGCTACCGGCCCTTCACCTATGCCGCGGTGTTCGAGCTGCTGCTGAGCTGGCGACCCCGGTCCGGGGGCTGCATCGCCCTCGGGGCACGCAAGCACGACCAGATCGGTTTTGGCGGCCGGGAACCGGCGTTCGTGCCCCGGGACATCCTGGCCAGCCGGATGGACAGCCTTCACGAGATCTTTCTCCGTGTGAGCCTGGACCTCGGCACCAACGCTCCCGGGGTGGACTGGGGAGGGGCGAACCATGGGAGCGGCAGCCGCGGCGGGAGGGACCGTGACGGGTAGGGCCGCCCGCCTGGTCGCCGCCGGACTGCTCCTGCTGCCGCTTTTCTCCTGCACGGAGCTCTTCGTGCGCGTGGAGCGGGACCGGGACTGGCTCGTCGGGGAGTCCGCGGGCGGCCGCATCGTCCTGCACTACCGCCCGCCGTCCCACCCCGGCACCTCCCCGGAGGCGGCCGCCGTGGCGCAGATCCTGGCGAACCAGGAGCTGTACCTGCACCTGGTCCAGCAGGAGATCGGACGGGGTTTCTCGGATGCGGTCCTGATCTATCTCTACAACCCGGAGGAAGCCGAGGAGGCCATCGGCACTGCCGGCGGCGGGCATGCCATTCCCGAGCGCTTGTGCTACTACTACACCTACCTGCCGGCGCCGTACACCCCTTTCCAGGACCCCAGGGCCTACCCGGCGTACATCGGCGCCCACGAGCTCGTCCACGTGGTGACCCACCGGGTGCTCGGCAGGGCGGGCAGCAAGCTCCTGAGCGAGGGGTACGCGGTGGCCATCGACGGCTGGATGAGGATCATACCGGCTGCCGGCGGACAGGTGGCCCGGGCCAGGACCGTGCACGAGTGGATGCAGGAGTACCATGACCAGGACCCGCTGGACCCGCCGCGCATCCTAACCCCGACGGAGCTGCTGTCCGAGACGGACCTCGAAGACGTGGTCTACTACCCGAACGCGGGCTACTTCGTGCGCCTCATGCTCCAGCGCTACGGCGCGGAGCGGGTGAACCCCCTGTTTCCGGTCCCCGCGGAGCAGCTTCCCGGGGAGCTGGAACGGGTCACCGGCGAAAGCTTCGCCGCGATGGAGGCGGCCTACGAGGCTCACTGGCGCAGCGAGCTGGCCCCCTGAGGAGTCAGGAGTGAGAAGCCAGGGGCCGCACAACGGCCTCGAACGTATCATGGCCCTCCTGGTGGTCATGCTGCTTGCGGCTTTGCCGGCCGGCCTGGGGGCTTGCCGTCCCGACGGCCCGGAAACCGGGGGCTGCCGACCCGCTCCGGGCTACGACCAACCTGCCGTGGCGGCAGGTGCGGGGGCGGACATCCCAGGGGGTTCTCCGCCGCAGGCTCCGGGCCTGCGCTTCTGCGCTCTCGGGGACACGGGCACGGGCAAGGAGGGGCAGGCGGCGGTAGCCGAGGCTCTGGGCCGTTTCCAGGGGGAGTTCGGGGCCGACTTCGCGCTGCTCCTGGGCGACAATTTCTATCCCCGGGGGGTTCGCTCCACGGCCGATCCCCAGTGGCGCAGCAAGTTCGAGGACATGTATGACCCGCTCCGGCTGGACATTCCCTTCTACGCGATCCTGGGCAACCACGACTGCCGCCGGGACGAGCAGGCCCAGGTGGACTACACCTTCGAGCATCCTGGCTCCCGCTGGGAAATGCCCGGGCGCTACTACTGCTTCGTACGCAACCTGTCCGACGGCACGCGGGTCGAGCTCTTCGGGATCGACACCAACACGATTTTGGAAGACGATGTGCAGCTGGCCTGGCTGGACACGGCCCTCTCGCTGTCCCCTGCGGACTGGAAGATCGTCTTCGGCCACCACGTCCTGTACAGCGACGGCCACTACGGCAGCGACCGCAAGCTCATCGCCCGGCTCGAAGAGCTGTTCGTGCGTGCCGGGGTCGATCTCTACCTGGCCGGCCATGAGCACCACCTGCAGATCCTCGAGCCGGTCGGCGGGGTCGCTTACGTGACCAGCGGCGCCGGGTCGAAGACCCGGGCGGCCGCCTGCGGCCCCGGGGTCGTATACGCCGCGGGCCTGCTGGGCTTCATGGCCTTCGACGTGAGCCGCGACCGCCTGGTCGTCCGCGCCGTCCTCGCGGAAGAAGGTGCCGATTTTTCGTACTCCATACCCCGAGAAAATTGACAAGCCCGCCGCGGGGCAGTGTAATGGGAGCAGCATACGTGCCCGGAGCTGCAGGAGGTAGCGCATGAAGACGATCCAAGAGCTGAGGGAGCAGGTGTTTTCCCTGCCCCTCATTGACACCCACGAGCATCTGCCGTCCAGCGAAGAGGTGCGGGACCGGGACACGGACGTGCTCAAGGAGTACCTGTCCCACTACTTCAACCGGGACCTGGTCTCCGCCGGCCTTCCCCCCCGGGACTACGCGACCATCATCGAGACGCGCCTGCCGATCCGGGAGAAATGGAAGCTGGTGGAGCCGTACTGGGAGGTGTCGCGCTACACCGGCTACGGCCGCAGCCTGGACATCGCCGTGCGGGAGCTCTACGGAATCGACGGGATTTCCGGCGCCACCATCGAGGAGCTCAACGAGCGCTTTCTCGAAAGCCTGGAGCCCGGGCATTTCCGCCGGGTGCTCAAGGAGCGCTGCGGGATCGAGCGGAGCCTCCTGTGCGTGGAGACCCTGGAAGAGACCTATGACCCACTGATCGAACGCAGCATCCACTGCGACCGGGAGCTGTTCGTGCCGGTGTACATCGTGAACCCCCTCGTGCACCCGGAAAGCTGGGTCGAGGTCGAGCGGATAGAGCGGGAGTCGGGCCTGCGAATCACCTCGTTTTCCGCCTGGCTGGAGGCGGCGGAGGCCAACGTGGAGCGGGCCAGCTCCATCGGCTCCCCGATCCTGAAGAACTCCCTGGCCTACGTGCGCAGCCTGCACTACGAGCGGGCCACCCGGGCCGAAGCCGAAGAGGCTTTCAACCAGGTCTTCCGGACCCGGCACTTTCCGGAGTGGCACCAGAGGCCGATCGTCACCGCCAAGGCCTTCCAGGATTACCTGTTCCACTTCATCCTCGAGATTGCCAATCGGAAGAAGCTCGTCGTGCAGATCCACACCGGGATCCAGGAGGGCAGCGGCAACCTGATCGCCAACAGCAACCCTGAGCTGCTGTCGAACCTCTTCCTCGAATACCCCGACGTGGACTTCGACCTGTTCCACATCGGCTACCCCTACCAGAACGTGATGACGGTTCTGGCCAAGAACTTCCCGAACGTGTACATCGACATGTGCTGGGCGCACATCGTCTCCCCGAACGCCTCGGTCCAGGCACTGATCGAGTGGGTCGACGCGGTGCCGGTCAACAAGATTTCGGCCTTCGGCGGGGACTACCTGTTCGTGGACGGGGTGTACGGCCACCAGTACCTGGCCCGGGAAGACGTGGCCCGAGCCCTTACGGTCAAGGTGGAGGAGGGGCTGTTCGGGGTGGAGAAGGCGGGCAAGATCGCCCGGCTTCTTCTGTACGACAACCCGAAGCGGATCTTCCGGCTGTAGGGAGTGCCCGACCGCTGGGCGGGCAGTGCAGCGGGCCGGCCCCGACTACCGCCTGGTCCCGGCCTGTTCGAGCACCCAGGCGGTTGCCAGGCTGCGGATCCGGGCAACGATGGCATCCTCCACGCCGGGGGGCTTCACCTTCCCGCACAGGGCCTCGCAGGCCCCGTCGGTGGGATACTCGAAGTGGCAGTGGGTGGCGTGGCGGACCCGCTGCACCCTCACGTCCGGGCGCTCCGGGATCGCCTCCAGGATGTTGCCCCGGGCGTTGCACGAGGAGGGCTCGGCCAGCAGGAACAGGGCCGGGACGGAGAAGTCCGGCCTGCCGGCCGCGGCCAGTCCGCCTGAGTCCACCGCGTCCAGGCCCAGGTAGGCCACCGTCCTTCCCCCCGGGCCTGCCTCCCCGATCGACGCCAGAAAGGCGGCCAGTCCCCCGGCGGAGTAACCCGCGTACAGCACCGGACCGTCGTGGAGCCTCCGGGCCAGCAGGCTCAGGTCGGCGGCGTTGCGCTCGTGGCGCCCGTTGAACCAGGTGGAGTTGCGGAGGCTCATGACCGTGACCGGCACTCCATGGGACGCCCAGTGGGCGGCCCAGCCCCGCATCGAGGCCAGGTCCCGCATGAAGCCGTGGGCCAGGAACACCATGACCTCGGCCCCGGCCGTATCGGCCCCGGGCGACGCGGCCTCCTCCGGAAGGTACGTCTCGTAGTCCACCCGCCGGCCGTGCTCGCCGTCGATGCGCCCGGTGAGCACGGAGTAGCCCCGGGGGCCGGGAGCCGCCAGGGCTGCCTCCGCCCCGGTCAGGGGAGGCGGCAACTCCCCCACGGGCACGGTCGTGACCGTGGCGCAGGAGGCCAGGAGCAGCGCTGCTGCGAGGAGAGTTGCCGCGGCGGGACTCGCAGCTGCTGCGGCGGGACTCGCCGATGATCGTTTCATGGGTGTAGTGTACGTATGCGCCGCACGCCGCGGCAAGTCCGTCCTCGGTGGCGGCACTCGGGAGGAGATGCTATGATGCGCGCATGAGCACCGCGAGGCGATTCGAAAAACCCGCCCACTACCCAAGTCCCGCCGAGGTGGACGGCTGGATCGAGGAGCTGTGGGAACAGGCAGCCGCCAACCCCTGCGCGGCCGACGTGGTGGAGAGCGGCCCGGCGTGGCCGACCCAGCAGGGGTACCCCTTCCAGTACGGGGTCCGACACAACCAGGGCACCTGCTACGTGCGCTTCACTCCCAAGGAGGGGGAGGTATTCTATGGTTTCTGGCAGCCTTCCTTCCGGCAGCCGGCGCCGCTCCTCGTGCACACGCCGGGGTACGGCGCGGAGTTGAGCGCTCACCCGGAGCTCGTGGCCCAGGGGTACAACGTACTCCACGTCAATCCCCTGGGGTACTGCACCCCCGATGGCATCAACCCCGCCGGTTCCCGGGACCCCGCAGACCCCCTGGGCTGGCCGCAGCTTCCGGACACCATCGAGAGCGGGGGCACCCACGGCTACCGGGAGTGGTTCCTGAACGTGCTGCAGGCCCTCGAGTGGGCCGCCGGGCGCAGCGAGGTGATGCCCGGGCGCCTGTCCTTCTTCGGCACGAGCCAGGGAGGAGGGGCCTCCCTGATCCTGGCCTCCCTCTGCCGGGAGCGGGGCGTGCGCTGTGCCGCCGCCGACGAACCGTTCCTGACTGACTTCGCCGCAGCGGTCGGCCGCGGCGCCTACGAGTTCGTCGCGGCCGCCCTGGACAGGGCGGCCGACCCGGCCGCAGCCTGGCGGGGCCTGGGGTTCATCGACACCCTGTCCCACGCTCACCGGCTGGACCTGCCGGTGCTGCTGACCGCCGGTGGGGCGGACGAGAGCTGCCCCGCCGAACTGGTCGAGTCCCTGTTCCGGGAGCTGCCCGGAGTCAAGAGCCTGGCCTACCTGAAGGACTCGGAGCACGGCTACACCCCGGAGTTCCTGGCCCTGCTGCAGGCCTGGCTGACCCTGTACGCGTAGGCCCCGGGCCGGCCCTCGGCAATCGCAGCCTCCTGATCTGTGTCCTCTGTGTCCCCTGCGCCCACGCGTCGCGCATGCACAACTCCCGCAGTGCCTGACGCAAGAACGTCCGGATTTCCGTTTTCTCCAATGGTCACTGGCATAGAGGGAACCAACCAGGGTAGGAGGGCTCAGTCATGGACCTGCGGATCGATGCAATCGAGCTGATCGAGGCGATCCGGCCCCTGCAGGGGCAGCCCCTCCGCGGCACCGCTCTTGCCCGCCGGTTGGGGGTTTCGTGCTGTCGACTGTGGACGGTCATCGAGCTGCTGGAGAGCAGGGGGATCCTCTACACGCTGCCGGCCTGGTGTCCGCCCCCCCTGCGGCCGGGCAAGCGGGTGGCCAGATCCCCGGTGGTGTACCTGCGCGAACGGCAGGCGCGGGAGCCGGAGGAGCGTCTGCTGAGCTACGAGAGCTGCTCTCCTGAGGCGGAGGTGAGCTTCCGCGGCCGGATGATCGACCAGATCATCCGGCACGAGCGCGCTCGCAGTCCCGCCAGTCGGTTCGGTCACTACTCGACGCCGGCCATGTCCCGGGCGGCCCTGATCGTGGCCACGCCGATGATCACCGTGGGATTCCAGTTTCCACTGCACCCGTGCCCGAGCAGGCGCCGCTGGACCGGCTTATGCAGATCCATACGCGAGGGGTGGGTCGATCGAGGGCTGGTGGTGTACCCGGGGAGGTGGGTCTTCTTTGCCGCCCGCTGGGTGGTGGCGGTGCCTGCGGCGGGCTTTCTGGCGGGCTATCGCGGCTGGATGGAGGTCCTGGAGAAGGGGACCCCCGGGGCGCTGCGGGGGCACGTGCGCGCCGGCGCGCCGGCACGTGTCTGGGCGCCGGCACGCGGGCCGGATTCTACCGGATCACCTGCATGAAAGAGGTGAGCACCTCCAGGGCCTTCTCGTTGCTGCCCCCCTCCGGGATGATCAGGTCGGCGTAGGCCTTGGTGGGCTCGATGAACTCGAAGTGCCCGGGGCGCACCACGTCCAGGTACTGGGTGATCACCGACTCCATGGTGCGGCCCCGCTCGGTGATGTCCCGTTTGAGCCGCCGGATGAAGCGGATGTCGTCCGGGGTGTCGACGTAGAGCTTCAGGTCCAGGAGCTCCCGCACCCGGGGGTCCACGAAGATCATGATGCCCTCGAAGATCACCAGGTTTCGAGGCACCACCTCCTCAGTGGCCTCGCTCCGGCGGTGGTGTACGAAGTCATACACCGGCACCCGGATCGCTTCGCCCCTCCTGAGGGCCAGCAGGTGCTCGACCATGAGGTCCGTGTCGAACGCCGCAGGGTGGTCGAAGTTGAATGCGGTGATGTTCTGGTTGTCCACGAACTCGGCGGACTTGTAGTAGCTGTCCTGGGCGAGGAAGGTGAAGTCCGGGACGATCTCCGAGATCCGCCGCACGATCGTGGTCTTGCCGGAACCCGATCCGCCCGAGATGCCGATGATCTTGACCCCCATGGGCCACACTATAGCAGCCGGTCGGAGGCCCTGTCGAGCCGGACTCTCGGGAGCCGGTCTTCCGGGGGTCGAGCTTACGGGAGCCGGTCTTCCGGGCGCCCAGCTGGCACTAAGCTCCCTCTCGAGCTTCCCCCTGCGGGAACTTCCGTACGTAGTAGGTGTGCCCCTCGTAGTGCGTTTCCACCAGGCGGTTGCGGTCGAGCAGGTCCCGCACAACCTCCCAAGCGGCGCCGGTCTTCGCGAGGAACTCCTCCACGGCCTCCCTTCGCATGGGGTGAACCGCGGTGATGGCCAGGAGGTCCTGCTCGGGGTCGCCGCTGCAGGCGAAGGCGTTGCCCTCGTAGCCGATCAGGTACTCCGTTCGACGCACCCTGGCGTTCACGATCTGGAATGCCCTGGCGATGTCCTCCTCCCGGGGCGCGAGGACCCAGGATTCCGCAGGGGGCCGGGTGGGAATGCTCAGGTAGGCCACCTGCGGGTTCAGGCGCCCCAGGAACTCGGCGACCGCACCGACACTCCCGTCGCCGTCGTTCAGGTCCCGGACGAGCATGGTCTCCGTGACCAGGATTCCCGTGAAGCGCCTGCGGAGCTCGAGCATGCCGTCGAGTATTGCCTGGAGGCTCAGCTGGGGATGGGGGCGATCGACCCTCCGCCACACCTCCTCCTCCACGGCGTCGACCTTGAGGGAGACCCAGTCCGCCGGCAGCAGGGCTTCCCGGACCTCCGGGCGGTCCACGAGGGAGCCGTTGGTGATCACCGCAATCGGGATGCCGAGGGGTTTCAGCAGGTCGATGATGCGGCCCAGCGACCTGTCCAGGGTGGGCTCCCCGTCCGGCACGAAGGTCAGATAGTCGACGGAACCGCCGGAGTCCCTGACGTGCCGGAGCCGCGTGCGCACGGCCTCGGCCACCTTCTCGGGGTCGTGAAACCGGGTCGGCTCGACCCGGAACTTGCGGGTCCGACCCACCTGGCAGTACACGCAGGAGTACGCGCAGGTTTTGTGTGGGATGTTGTTGACCCCCAGGCTCTGGCCCAGGCGCCGCGAGGGGGCGGGCCCGAAGGCCAGATGTGGACTGTTCTCACCGGACATGCGGGTACCTCGGTCTTTTCTGCGCGCATTACAAGCATAGAAAATCGAGGCACGCTCTGCAAGCACCCGCAGGGGGGCCGGGGCCCTTCAGCCCATGAGCAGGCCGCCGCTCACGTTGACCACGGTGCCGGTCATGTAGCCGGCCCGCTCCGAGGCCAGGAACACGATGACGTCGGCGATCTCCTCGGTCTGGCCGAAGCGCCCCAGGGGGATGCCGGCCAGGTAGCGCTCCCGGTTTGCCTCCAGGCGCTCGGCGGTCATCTGGGTGAACATGAGCCCCGGGGCTACGGCGTTGACCGCGATCCCGTTCTTCGAGACCTCCCGGGCCAGGGAGATCGAGAAGGAGTTCACAGCCCCCTTGGTGGCGTCGTAGTGGGCCCGCCCGGAGGTGGAGCCCAGGTAGGCGGCGGTCGAAGACACGTTGACGATCCGCCCGGGGCGCCCGGCGGCCAGGAGGCGGCGGACCATCTCCTGGCAGGTGTGAAAGGTTCCGGTCAGGTTGGTCTGGAGGGTCGTCTCCCAGAGCTCCGAAGGGGTGTCCTTGACGTAGGAGGAGGGGGCCACCGCGGCGTTGTTGACCAGGACCTGCACCGGCCCCAGCTCGGCCTCGACGTCGTCGAACATGGCGGTGACCCGCTCCCGGTCGGCCACGCTGGCCCGAACGGCCGTTGCCTGTACGCCGTGGATCCGGCGGATCTCCTCGACCAGTCCTTCCGCCTCCTCGGGGTTGCGGCGGTAGTTGACCGCCACCCGGGCACCCTCGGCGGCCAGACCCAGGCACACCGAGCGTCCCAGGCCGTGAGAGCCCCCGGTCACCAGGGCCACCTTGTCGGCGAGCTTGAGATCCATGGGCGTCAGCTGCCTGCCCGGGCGCCCTGCCCGCCGGCGGGAGCCTGTTCCGCCGGTGGGGCCTGGAGCCCCTGGAGGTCCTGGAAGATCCCCCGCACCTTGTCGAAGACTCCCGTGTAGTACTCGACCCAGGGTTGGTAGCGCCGGTGGGTCTCCGGGTCCGGCTGGAACACTTCGGTGGTCTGAACGAAGCGCCCGGCGGCCTTCAAGTCGTCGTAGATTCCGACTCCCCGGCCGGCGATGACCGCGTCGCCGAGCAGGGCCAGATCGTCCCGGTTCAGCCGTGCGTACCGGAGACCCATGACGTCGGCCTTGAGCTGGTTCCAGAAGTCCGAGCGGGCTCCCCCCCCGATCACCCGCACCTCCTCGAGCTTCAGGGCGGGGTAGGTGTGCCGCATGACCTTCAGCACGTAAGCGTACTCGTAGGCGAAGCTCTCCAGGAGGGCCCGGTAGAAGTGGGCGGTCTTGTGGCTCCAGGTGTGCCCGATCCACAGGCCCCGGATGTCCGGGTCGCTTGGGTATCCCCGCCCCCCCAGCAGGCCCAGGGACAGGAGCCCCTCGGAGCCCGGGGGCACCGCCCGGGCGGCCTCGTCCAGGAGCTGGAAGGCCGACACCCCGGCCTCCTCGGCCCGGGCCTTTTCAGCGGCGGCGAAGTTGTCCCGGAACCAGGCGTGAGTCACCCCGGAGCCGAAGAGAAAGAAGCAGGGGAAGTAGTGCCCCCGGATAGGGGAGGGCATGTTCTCCAGGGTCTTGAAGCTCTCGTCGGCCACGCAGGAGTCCACGCACAGGCTCAAGGCGCCGAAGGAAGCTGACTCGTCCACTAGGAGGCCGGGCTGCACGAGCCCGGCCCCGATGGAGCCGGCGGGCTTGTCCCCGGTGCCGGCCACGAACGGGGTCCCGGCCGGCAGCCCGCAGACCCGGGCGTACTCCGGCTGGAGCCTGCCCACGGGCAGGTACGCGTCCACGATCCTGGGCAGCAGCCCCGAGTCGATGTCGAAGCGACCGCAGATCTCCCCGGACCAGCTCTCGGCGGCCAGGTCCGCGAGGCTCGAGATCTGCAGGTGGGTGCGGTCCACGTACGCCTCTTCGATCGGGAGCCCGCACAGGGTGCCCACCAGGTAGCCGCACAGGAACATGAACTTGTGGACCTTGCGGTACTCCTCGGGGTACTCCTGTTTCCACCACAGGAGCTTGGGGGCGAAGATCGGGAAGTTGGTTCCCGAGATCCTGAGGATCTGCGCCCCCGCCTGCTCCTGCATCCGGGTGACGTAGGGGTAGTAGCGGGTGTCCGAGATGATCGACCAGTCGAAGACCACGTTCCAGTCCCGGTCCACCCCGGTGGCGCCCCCGAGAGCGCAGGAGAAGCCCACCGCCGCCACCCCGGCCCCCTCTACCCCGGAGCGGTCCAGGGCCTCCTTGATCGCCCCGAGGACGGTGGCCAGGTAGTCCTGGTTCTTCTGCAGGAAGACCCCCGGCGCCGGGTACTCGCCCCGGGCGGGCTTGAGGGACACCCCCAGGCAATGCCCCTCGGTGTCGTAGATGCCTGCCTTGACGAAGCTTACGCCCACATCCACGGCCACCAGGTACGGGCCCCTGGCGCCCTTCGGGTCGTTCGCCCCCTCCGGACTCTTCGCCGCTGAAGTCGCCATGGCTAGATCTCCCCCAGGGCCTTCTTGCGCTTGGTCACCAGGTAGGCGTCCAGGGACACGATGAAGATCAGGATCGCCCCGACGATGATGTTCTGCCAGTACGGGCTGATCTCCAGGATGTTGAAGACACTGACCACCATGGCCAGGAACAGGACCCCCAGGAAGGAGCCGGCCACCAGCCCCTGTCCTCCGGCGATGCTGGCGCCGCCGAGAAGGCAGCTGATGATGATCTTGAGCTCCAGGTTCAGCCCCAGGTAGAGGGAGGAGACCCCGAAGCGCGAGGTGGCCAGGACCCCGGCCAGGGCCGCGAGAAGGCCGCTGAGCATGAAGGTCAACAGGCGGGTCCGCTTGACCTTGATGCCCACCAGGCGGGCAGCCTCGTAGTTGCTGCCCACGAAGTACAGCCTGCGCCCGGGGTTGGTCTTGAGGGTCAGGAACTGGGCCAGGACCACCACGACGAGCATGACCCAGAACATGTTGTACAGCCCCAGGCTCTTGCCCTGGCCGAGCACCAGGAAGCTCGGGTTGTCGATCTTGATGCCGTAGCGCAGCTCCCCCCGCATGACCGCGTTGACCAGCCCCCGCCCGATGTACAGGGTGCCGATGGTCATGATGAGAGGGTTGACCCCCCCGTAGGCCACCAGGAAGCCGTTGACGAAGCCGAAGCTCAGGCCGATTCCCAGGCCCACCAGGATCGACGGCACCGCAGGCAGCCCCTGGGACACCACCAGGGCGGTCACGGCCCCCGCCAGCCCCATGACCGAGCCGACCGACAGGTCGAAGGTCCCGGTGATCAGGAGGATGACCATCCCCACGGCCACGATGGCGTTGGGAGCGATGCTGGCCTGGAGGCTTTCGAAGTTGACCAGGGTCAGGAAGGTGGAGGAGGCCCCGATGCTCAGGATCAGGAAGAGGATGATCGTGATGATGATGACCACGATCTCTTTTCTTCTGAGTATGCGTAACAGCAGCTCTTTCATAGTTTGTCGCTACCTCGGTTGACCCGGCTGTCGAACACGATGGCCACCACCAGGGCGATCCCGACGACCACGTTGGTCCACACGGGGTTGACGCTGTACATGACCAGCCCGTTGAGAATGATGGCCAGCAGGAACAGCCCGAACAGGGACTTGACGATCGAGCCCCGCCCCCCGAACAGGCTGGCGCCCCCCAGGACCGCGGCGGTGATCATCTTGAACTCCAGGCCCTGCCCGGTGTTCCAGACCGTCTGGCCGCTCCGGGAAGCCCCGAAGATTCCGGCGATGGCCGCGGCCACGCTGGTCAGGATGAAGATCGTGAGCTTGACCCGGTCGACCCGCACTCCGTACAGCCGGGCGGAGAGCTTGTTCTCCCCGATGTAGTACAGCTTGCGGAGGGAAGCGTGGTTCACGAGCAGGTACTCCAGAATCACCAGGAGCGCGAGCATCAGGAAGATGGTGAAGTTGACCCCCCCGATCCTGAAGTTGGCGATGGCCCGGTACTCGGATGGATAGGTGATGCCCTTGAGGGCATTGATGAGCACGTCGGCGAGCCCCCGGAACAGGATCATGGTACCGATCGTGATCATCAGGGAGTTGGCCCGGAAGCGCACCACCAGGAAGCCGTTGACGAAGCCGATCCCGCCGGCCACGACCAGGCAGGCCGGGATGGCCAGCCAGATCGGGAACTCGAGCTCCCACATCAGGAAGCCCGTGAAGATGCCGGCGAAGGCGAACACCGAGCCGATGGACAGGTCGATCTCCCCCATGATCAGAAGCAGGGTGATGCCGACGATCAGGAAGAACTCCATGGACAGCCCGAAGACCAGGGAGTAGATGTTGGAGTAGCGGAAGAAGTTTCCCCGGGTCAGGGCCAGGAACACGAAGGCCACCGCCGTGACGATGTAGATCGAGTACTGCCCGAAGTCGACATTTCGAAGACCCTGCCGTCGGCGCTGTCGGATGCTTGTGTCTGCCATGTCGGTACCCTAGTCCCCGGCCGCCAGTGCCATGATTTTTTCCTCCTCGATCTCCTTGCCGGCCAGCTCGTCCACGATCCTGTTGTTCTTCATCACGATGACCCGGTCGCACAGGGCCATGAGCTCCGGGATTTCCGAGGAGAAGACGATCACGCTCGTGTCTTCCTCCGGCAGGCCCAGGACGAACTTGTGGATCTCGGCCTTGGCCCCCACGTCGATTCCCCGGGTCGGCTCGTTCAGGATGACGCAGGCCGGCGTGGCCCCCAGGCAAATCGAGAACATGAGCTTCTGCTGGTTGCCACCGCTCAGGTTGCGGGGCCTGGTCCTCACGTCCGGGATCACGATGTTGAAGCGCTCGACGAACCCTTCCGTGTACCTCTGGATCTCCTGGCGCTTGAGGATCCCCCGGCGCGAGAGCCTGTCCAGCACCGGGCAGGCCATGTTGTCTGCCGCGCTCATCCCGAAGAAAAGCCCGGCCTGCTTGCGGTTGTTGCTGAGGTAGACGACCCCTTTGCGGATCATGCGCTCCGTGCTGTGGTGTCGCAGTTCCTCCCCCGCCACGGCGACCGAGCCGGTGTCGGGTTGGTCGAGGCCGAAGAGCACGTGGGACAGCTTCTCCACCCCGGAGCCTTCCAGCCCGTAGATCCCCAGGATCTCCCGGCGGTACAGGGAGAAGCTCACCTCCTGGACGAAGCCGCTCTTGCCCACGCCCTGGACTGTCAGGAAGGCGCCTTCGCCCCTGCGGTCCACGGTCTTCTTCTTGGAGTACAGAAGGTCCACCTCCCGGCCGACCATGAGGTGGATCAGCTCGGCGCTGTTTACCTCCTCCGTGTCGACGGTCTTCACGTAGCTTCCGTCCTTCAGGATGCTGACCCGGTCGCTGAGCTCCAGGACCTCCGCGATGCGATGGGAGATGTACAGGATCGTGATCCCCTTGGCCTTGAGGCGCTTGATCAGCTCGATCAGGATCCGGACGTCGCTCTCGCTGAGGCCCGAGGTGGGCTCGTCCAGGATGATGAGCTTGCGTTCCAGGGCGGTGGCCCGCAGGATCTCGACGATTCGCTGGTCCGCCAGAGGCAGGTTCGCGATCTTCTCGGCAGGGTCGATGGTCAGGTTGAACAGGGCCAGCTGTTCCTTGGCCTTCTCCAGCATGAGCCGCTTGTCGATGATCCCCAGCCGCGTGCGGAACACGTTGTTGGGGTAGATGTTTTCGGCCACGGTCAGGTCTTCGAAGATCGTCAGCTCCTGGTGCACCATCGTGATGCCGATGGAGTTGGCGTGCAGCGGGTCGAAGACCCTGACCTCGCTGCCTTCGAAGAACAGCCGTCCCGAGTCGGGCCGCAGCTCCCCCTTGATGATCTTGACCAGCGTGCTCTTGCCGGCGCCGTTCTCGCCCAGGATGGCGTGGATCTCCCCCCGGCGGATCGGGAAGCTCACCCCCTTGAGGGCCTGAACGACCCCGAAGCTCTTGGCGATGGCCTCCAGGACCAGGATTTCACTGTCGGACGCTGCCATGGGCCCTCCCGTCGTGCGCTTGCCTCGCGCGTGCCCGCGTTTGCCGCAAACGTGGCCGTGCGAAAAAAAACACCGCAACCCGGCGGCGGTACAACGTCAGTGTACACCACCGGGCTGCGGTGTCAAACCAACACCCTCTCAGTACTTGGGCATGTTCTTCCGGAGGAAGTTCTGGACGTTGCTCTGGTCGATGATGACCGCCCCGACGTAGATGAACCGGGGCAGCGAGGCCACGCCGGATTCCCAGTTGTCGGCGCTGATCGGCACGTCGGTGGCCTGCTTGCGGTCGTTGTAGTCCTCCAGCAGGTACACCGCCAGGTACGGAGGCAGCGCGGTCTTGGCTTCGATGGTGGCGTCGATGATGCCCTTCTCGATGTACTCCAGGGTCACGTCCTCGCGGTCGTGGACCACGATGGTCATGCCGCTGGCGTCGATTCCGAGCTCCTCGATGGCCCGGCCGATGCCGGTTCCGGAGCTGGAGTCAAGGCCCAGGACCCCGTCGAGATCCGGGTGGGCGTTGAACATGGACTTGGCCGCCTCGATGGCCACCTCGGTGTTGGCCTGGTCCTCAGCCTGCACCACGACCTCCCAGCCGCTGCCCTTCAGGGCGTCCAGGGCACCGGCCTTCTTGGCCTCGGTGTTGGAGGCCCCGGCGTTCATGATGAGCCCGAGCTTTCCCTTGTTGCCACCGCGCTTGAGCAGCTCCTGCCCGGTGACCACGCCGGACTGGTAGTTGTCCAGGCCGATGTAGCAGAGGGCGCCGCTGTCCGTCACGTCGGTGAACATGGTGATGACCGGGATGCCGGCGGCCATGGCCTTCTTGATGGCAGGCACCGGGGTGGAATCCCAGCACATGGTCAGGATGCCGTCGGGCTTCTTGGGGATGGTCTGCTCGATGGCTGCGACCATGGCGGTCATGTCGTAGTCGTTGGGCCCCAGGACGGTGATGTCCACGCCCAGCCGCTGCTTGGCGTACTCGACCCCCAGGAACGCGTCCAGGAAGTAGGGGTGCGCGTTGACCGCACCGATGTAGTAGTAGTGCCGCTTCTCCTTGGGAGCCGCTCGCTCTGTGCCCGCCTGGGCGGCCCCGCTCTCCTTCTTCCCGCACGCCGTCAGCGTGAGGGAGAGAAGCAGCAGGATGCCGAGCAGGATGATTCCGGTCTGTCTTGCTCTCTTCATTTCAGTCCTCCTTGCTCCAGAAATTAGTGAAGAATAAACCACAAAGGTTCTAAAGAAACCAAAACAACTCAGCAGAAGGCCATCTTAGCGCCACGGATGCCAGCTGTCAACCGGAAAAATGCAGAATCTGCCGGGATTATGCCCGGCCCGGGAACGCTACACCTGCAGCGGGTAGGTTCCGTAGCGCCGGAGGGCGGCGAGCATGGCCCGGTAGTTCCCGGGCTTGACCCCCGAGTGGATGCTGTTGCTCGAGGACAGGATGTACCCGCCCCCGGGGGCGGCCTTGCGGATGCAGTCCCGGACCTCTCGGGCCACCTCCTCCTCGCTCCCGGTCACCAGGGTGGACTCGCAGTTGACGTTTCCCTTGATGCAGACCCTGCTCCCGTAGGCGGCCTTGACCCGCTGGAGGTCCATCCCGCCGTTGGGGTCGACGGGGTCGATGCAGTCGATCCCGGAGTCGACCCACTCCTCCAGGACCTGGTCGATGTTGCCGTCGCAGTGCTTGATGCAGCAGTACCCGAGCTCCTTGAAGCCTCGGATCACCTCCCGGAAGCCCGGGGCCAGCAGGGAGAAGTACAGGTCGGGACCCATGATCAGGCCCCGGGTGTCGGTGATGTCGTCGGTCGTGGCCACGATCTGGACCCCGAAGCGCTCCCGGGCCGTCCTGGCCAGGGCCCGGTTGTACCCGATGACCCGCTCCAGGAGCCCGCGGAATGCGTCCTGCTCGGCGATCAGGGCGACCAGCGCGTTCTCATAGCCAACCAGGTCGCGGATGTCCGAGAACACGTCCCGGACGTTCAGGATGACCGCCCGGCGGTCGCCGAAGCGGCGCAGGGCGCGCTCGAGTGAAGCGAAGCGGTGCGGGGCCTCCGGGTCGGGGAAGCGCAGCTCCCGGTAGTCCCGGATGTCCCCGAGGGGGCTCTCGGTGATCGCGTCCAGGCTCTCGGCGGTGATCCGCTTGCGGCTGCCCCACTCGTCCACGTAGGTTTCGCTGTCCAGGCGGCGCTTCTCGTAGTCGCAGCGTACCGCCACCCCATCTAGATCCAGCTCCTCCGCGGCGTCCAGGGGGTCCTCGCTGCCGCACAGGGCCCGGGACACCGTCCGGTCGACGATCCACTCGAAGGTGGGCACGCAGTCCGGCTCTTCGCGCCGGAGCGCCCGCAGTATTCGCTCTTTTCCCGTCATACCTGCCTCCTCCGCAGCAGAATAGCCGGAAGAAAAACCGCCGGTCAATATTGACCTTGGCGTATTTGTACTTTAATATGAATCTTTCCGGTCTTTTCTGACATCATGGTTCCATACGAGCGGCACGAACGGATTCTGAGCGCCCTCAACACGGAGCGCTTCCTCAAGATCGCGGAGCTCCTGCAGATCACCGGCAGCTCCCTCTCCACCCTCCGGCGGGACATCAACCACCTGGCCGGAGCCGGCCGGGTTCGCAAGTCCCGGGGGGGTGTTCTGCTGGTGGAGGCGCCCCGGAGAGAAGAGGTCAGCTTCCTGTACCTGGACCGGGAGAAGCTCTTCAAGAGCGAAAAGGAGCGCATTGGCCTGGCGGCGCAGCAGTTCATCCAGGACGGGGATTCCCTGGTGCTCCTCAACGGAACCACGACCATCGCCGTGGCCAGGAGCCTGAGCCCGGACAAGCGCCTGACGGTCATCACGAACGGGATCGACATCGTCACCGCCCTGCGGGACAAACCGAAGGTGCAGGTCATCCTGCTCGGCGGGATCGTGGACTATGCCCACTACGTGATGACCGGGCCCATGGTCCTGCGGGACCTCGGAGACCTGCACGCCAGCAAGCTGATCTCCGGGGCCGGGGGCATTACCCGGGAAAAGGGGGTCACCGTGTATCCCTACCTGGTCTCGGCCTACTACGGGCGGATCGTGGAGATGGTGGAGCAGGTGATCGTGGTCACCGACCACTCCAAGTTCGGACGCAACGCCCTGGTCCAGGCCGTCGAGCTGGAACAGGTCGACACCCTGATCACCGATACCGGGGTCGAGGCGGCCCACCTCGAGCTCATGCAGTCGAGCGGGATCAGCTGCATCCTGGTTTGAAGGAGCGCGCGATGAGCACTAGGGGGGACACCATGAGAGCGGTGGTCTTTCATGGCCAGGAAGACGTGCGGGTCCAGCGGATCCCGGTGCCCGCCTGCGGGGAGGAAGAGCTGCGGGTGCGGGTCGAGGCCTGCGCCATCTGCGGCTCGGACCTCAAGACCTATCACAGCGGGAATCCCCGCATGAAGCCGCCGATGACCATCGGCCACGAGTTCACCGGGGTCATCGACACGGTCGGGGCAGCCGTGCGGGGGTTCTCCCCCGGGGAGCGCATCGTCATGGCCACTTCGATCGCCTGCGGGGAGTGCGCCTACTGCCGCCGGGGATGGAGCAATCTCTGCCTGAAGCTGACCCCCATGGGCTTCTCCTACCCCGGCGGCATGGCCGAGTACGTGGTGGTCCCCCCGCTGGGGGTGCGCAACGGTCACGTGGTCAAGGTGCCGCCGGGCCTGGAGCCGAGGCACGCCTGTCTGGCCGAGCCTGTGAGCTGTGCGGTCAATGCCGCGGAAATCCTGGGCATCGGCAGCGGGGACACCGTGGTCGTGATCGGCGCCGGGCCCTTGGGGATCATGAACCTCTTCGTGGCCCGGGAGCTCGGGGCGGCAAAGACCATCCTGGCCCAGCGGGAGGGCAGGCGCCTGGAGCTGGCCCGGCAGTTCGACTGCGACCGCCTGGTCAACATGAGCGCCGAGGACCTGGGGGAGGTCGTGCGGGAGGAGACCGGCGGCCTGGGGGCCGACGTCGTGATCGTGGCCGCGCCCGCGGCGGACGTGCAGGCCCAGGCGGTCGACCTCGTGCGCAAGCGGGGCCGGGTGAGCCTGTTTGCCTCCCTCCCGGTGGGCAGGAACATGCTGCAGCTGGACAGCCGGAAGATCCACTACGGGGAGCTGGCGGTCTACGGGGCCAGCGACTCCACCGCCCGGCACGTGGCCCAGGCCCTGGAGATCCTCCAGAAGCCCGCCTTTCCGAGGGAGGGCCTGGCCAGCCATGTCCTGCCCTTCGAGGAGTTCCACCGGGCCATCGAGATCATGAGCGCCCGGGAAGGGATGCGGGTGGTGCTCACCCCCTGAGGTTCCCCCGGGGGGGGCGCCGCGGGAGCCGGGATCACGAGAAACGTTCGGACAGGAGAACCGAGGATGAGCGTTGAGTTGAAGGACAAGGTGTGCGTGGTCACGGGGTCGGCCCGGAGTATCGGCCTGGCGGTGGCGGAGATGTACTGCGAGCTCGGGGCCCGGGTGGCCCTGATCGACCTCAACCCGGAGGTCGAGGAACAGGGCCGGCGCCTGGCCGCGGCGGGGCGGACGGTCCGAGGCTACGTGGTGGACGTCATCGACCGGGAGGCCGTGCTTGCCTGCTTCGAGGCGATTGCCGCGGAGCTGGGGCCGGTGTTCACCCTGGTAAACGTGGCCGGCCTGGTGGACCAGCAGCCCTTCGAGGAGATTTCCCCGGAGCGGCTGGACAAGGTGATGCGGGTCAACGTGAGCGGCACCGTGTTCTGCAGCCAGGGGGCCCTGAAGAGCATGAAGGCTCTGGGGGACGGGCGGATCATCAACTTCTCCTCCAAGTCCGGCAAGACCGGCTCGGCGCTCATGGCGGCGTATTCGGCCGCCAAGGGGGCGATCATCGCCCTGACCCAGGCCATGGCCTACGAATACGCGGACAGCCGGATCAAGATCAACTGCGTGTGCCCGGGGATCGTGGAGGACACCGGGGTGTGGACCTCCGTGAGCAAGGGCTACGTCGAGAATCTCAAGATGCCCGTGTCCGAAGTGGTCAAGAAGTTCACGGCCAAGGTCCCCCTGGCACGGCTGTGCCGGATGGCGGACATCGTGAGCTTCGTCCGCTTCCTGACCGTGGACGGGGACTACTGCACGGGCCAGGCCTTCAACATCACCGGCGGCCGGGAGATGCACTAGCCGAACCCTCGCGTTCGGTCGAATCGCAGCAAGAACAGGGGAGCAAGCAGCATGCTGAGCGGCGGCTACATGGGCAGAGTCCTGCGGATCGATCTCTCGAAGCGGCAGGCACGTACGGAATCCCTGCGGGAGGCGGAGGTCCGGGCCCTCCTCGGCGGCCGGGGCCTGGCGGCCAAGTACTACTACGACGAGATCGGGCCGGAGGTCGAGCCCCTTTCGGCAGAGAACAAGCTGATCTTCATGACCGGCCCGGTCACAGGGGTGCGCCTCCCGACCTCCACCAAGTTCCAGCTGGCCACCAAGAGCCCGGCCACCGGGATCTACCTCTGCACGAACTCCAGCGGGGAGTTCGGGCCCTACCTCAAGCGCGCCGGCTTCGACGGCCTGATCGTGGAGGGGCGGGCCGCGGAGTGGACGTACGTCTCGATCCTGGACGGCCGGGTGGAGTTCCACGATGCCGCCCCCCTGCTGGGCACGAGCACCTCGGAGTGCCAGCGGCTCCTCAAGAAGCCCCTGGCCGGGGCGAACGCCAAAGGGGCGGCGGCCCTGTCCATCGGCCCGGCCGGGGAGCGGGCGGTGGCCCTGTCCTGCATAGGGGTGGACGAGCGCTTCTTCGGCCGCGGCGGCCCGGGGGCGGTCATGGGCTGGAAGCGCCTGAAGGGCATCGTGGTGCAGGGAAGCGGCACCATCCCGGTGGCCGACCAGGCGGCGGTCAAGGAGCTCTACCGGGCCGCGGCGGCCAACCTCAAGGGCAGCCGGGCCAGCCACACGGAGTACGGCACTCCCCAGTTCGTGGAGAGCCTCAACGAGCTGGGCTGCCTGCCCACCCGCAACTTCCAGACCTCCTGGTTCGAGGGGGCGGACAAGATCGACGCCCACGCGATGGTGGAGGGCTACACGGCCAAGAGCTCCGCCTGCTACATGTGCCCGATCGCCTGCGGCAAGGTCAACGAGGTGCGGGAGGGGCCTTTCGCGGGAGCCCGGGCCCGGACCGAGTACGAGACCGTGGCCATGCTGGGCTCCAACTGCGGGATCGACGACTTCGGGGCCATCGTGCGGGCGGCGGAGCTGTGCGACGAGCTCGGGATCGACACGATCTCCACGGGCGCCGCCGTGGCCCTGACCATGGAGCTCTTCGAGAAGGGACTCCTCACTACCAAGGACACCGAGGGGATCGAGGCCCGGTTCGGCAACGCCGAGGCCCTGGTGGCCCTGGTGGAGCTGATCGCCGAGCAGCGCGGAATCGGGTCTCTGCTGGCCGAAGGCATGGGCAGCGTGCAGCGCCGGCGCCCGGAGTGGAAGCCCTACATCCTGGCGGTCAAGGGCCAGTCCTTTTCCGCGTACGAGCCCCGGGGCTTCCACGGCAAGGCCCTGACCTTCGGGACGGCCAGCCGGGGGGCCTGTCACAGCGTCGGGGGCTGGACGGTCCGGCACGAGCTGTTCAGCAAGGAGTACGACCGCTTCGCCACCCAGGGCAAGGGACGGCTGGTCAAGAGCGTGCAGGACAACCGGGCCTACGTGGACAGCCTGGGGGTCTGCACGGTGGCCCGCAGCTCCATGGGCTTCTCCGACAGCCCCTCGGGGCAGGCCCTGGAGGCGGTGACCGGCTGGGGGTTCACGCCCCGGCTGCTGGAGATCGGGGAGCGGATCTACAATCTCGAGCGGGTCATCCTGAACCGGGAGGGGATCCGGAGGGCCGACGACCAGATGCCCGAGCGGATCATGAACGATCCGATCCAAAGCGGCCCGATCCAGGGCAAGCGTATCACACGGGAGATGTACAACGAGATGCTGGACGAGTACTACGGCGAACGCGGCTGGGACGCGGACGGAGTCGTGACGAAGCAGACCCGGGAACGCCTGGGGCTCGGCGAGCTGCTGGGCGAGGCGCCGGGGGGGAAGCCCGCCGGGTCGGCAGGAGGCACCCGATGAAAGCGGCGGTCTATCTGGGGGGGGCGAAGAACATCCAGGTCCAGACTGTTCCCGACCCGGTGATCCGGGAAGGGGAGGCCCTGCTCCGGGTGGGGGCCTGCAATGTCTGCGGCGTGGACATGCGCACCTGGACCCACGGCGACGCCAAGATCGCCCCGCCGAGGATCCTGGGCCACGAGCTGGCCGGGACCGTGGTGGAGCTGGGCGGCGCCGCGGCCCGGGAGAGCGCCGGGGTGGCGGTGGGCGACCGGGTGGTGATGTACCCGGTTCTGGCCTGCGGAAAGTGCGCCTACTGCCGCCGGGGCCGGGCCAACCTCTGTGACACCCGCACCACCATGAGCTACCAGCACGACGGGGGCTTCGCCGAGCTCATGGTCGTGCCCCGGGCGGCCGTCGAGAACCGGCAGCTGATCAAGATCCCGGATGCCGTGAGCTTCGAGGAAGCCGCCCTGGGCGAGCCCCTGGGCTGCACCCTCCACGCCCACGGCCGCCTGGGCATCGGGATCAAGGACTCGGTGGTGGTCATCGGGGCCGGCCCGATCGGGCTCCTGCACGCCCTGGTGTCCCGGATCGAGGGGGCCACCCACGTGTGCCTGATGGACGTTTCCGCGGAGCGTCTCCAGCTGGCCGAGCGCTTCGGATTCGACTCCTACGTCCAGGTTGCCGAGGACGGGAGCCATGTCAGGGCCGCCCAGGGCCTGAGCGACGGCCTGGGGCCGGAAGTGGTGATCGTGGCCTGCGCGGCCTCCCAGGCCCAGGTCGACGCCCTGGAGATGGCCGCCAAGGGGGCGCGGATCGAGTTCTTCGGCGGGCTGCCCAAGTCCAACCCCTACGCCAACCTCCACACCAACCTGATCCACTACCGGGAGCTGGAGGTGACCGGGTCGTTCTCGGAGAACATCGACGACTTCAAGGCGGCCCTCAAGCTGGTGACCGGCGGGAAGTTCCCGGCCAGGGAGATCGTGACCCACCGCTTCCCTCTCGACCAGATGCTCCAGGCCCTGGAGCTGATCCAGGCCGGAAAGAGCATCAAGGTCTCGATCCAGCCGAACCCGAGCTGAACCGAACCCGCCCCGAGGCGGGTGACCACCAGGAGGAACACCCATGCTGCTGACACCCCCCCAGGCCCGCAAGCTCTTCGAGTACTGCGTGCGGGAGCGATTCGCCGTGCTGGCCGTGAATGCCGACAGCCCGGCGGCCCTGTACGACTGCCTGAGCGCGGCCCGCAGCCTCGGCGCCCCGATCATGATCGAGACCAGCCAGTGGCAGCTGGAAGGGATCAGCTTCGGGGCCGGGGACCCGGGCCGGGGGCTTGCCCTGTACTTCGCCCACCTGAGCCTGCTGGCCTCTTCGGAGGAGTTCGCGGAGGTCCCGGTTGCGCTGCACACCGACCACATCCGGGGGCCCCGGACGCGGGAGATCCTGACGCAGGCCGTGGAGGGCTACCCCTTCGCGGCGGGCGCCGCAGACCCGGGCGCCTCAGGGCCCGGCGCCGGCACCGGGCAGGTCGTGCGCCTGAGCCCCTCGAGCATTTCCCTGGACGCCTCCAAGCTCACTCCGGAAGAGAACATCGAGCTGATGTGCGCGCTGATCGAGACCTCCAAAGCCTGCGGGCGTCCGGTGACACTGGAGATGGAGGCGGGGCTGGACAGCGGCTACACCACCCCGGCGGAGGTGGAGGCCCTGGTCATGGGGGTCGAGAGCCGCCACCCGGGGTACCTGGCCCTGTTCGCCCCCGGGCTGGGCAACCGCCACGGCTACAGCAAGGAAGGCTACCCGGACTTCCGTCCCGAGACCGTGCAGGCCAACGCAGAGCTCGTGCGGCGCCTGACCGGCCGACCCATCGGGATCGTTCTGCACGGCTCTTCCGGACTTTCGGACGACCAGGTCAGGCAAGCGGTCGCCCACGGTTTGACCAAGATGAACTGGTCCACCGACGGGCTCATCCTGCGCTCGGGCGCCGCCCGGGAGTACTACGAGAAACGGCGGGAGCAGCTGGTGCCGGGGCACGGGGAGTTCAAGGAGACGGCCATGGACAACGGGGTGGGGCGCTACGTCTCGGGGCGCTTCGTGCCCAAGCTCGAGAGCCTGATCCGCCTGCTGAACGGGGAGGGCAAGGCACCGGGGTTCGTGCGCGCGCTCTGAGGCTGCGGCGCCCGCCTGCCCGCCCCGGATGGTTCTTGCTGCTTTCCCCCCCGCCTGCGTATCTTTGGCCACAGGAGGGACGTATGCCCTACAACCAGGCCCTCGATGACCGCCTGAATGCCGCGATCGCCGATTGGGGAACCACCCGGAAGAAGATGTTCGGCGGGACCTGCAATCTCGTCAACGGCAACATGGCGTGCGGGGTCTACAAGGACTACCTGATCCTGCGCCTGGGGGACGACGAGGCAAGGGCGGCCCTGGCCCGGCCCGGGGTCAGGCCCATGGACATCACCGGCAGGGCGATGAAGGGCTGGGTCATGGTCGAGCAGGCGGGGCTGCCGGACGCGGCCATGGCGCAGTGGCTCGCCAGGGCCCGGTGCTACGCGGAGTCGCTGCCCGCGAAGTGAGGGGACGATCCAGCGGTGATTACTGTCGGAGAAGAACGACGACCGTGGCGTGAGGGGCTTACCGTCCAGGAGGTCCTGAATGCGGCGGGATTCGAAGGAAGACTCGTCTACGTTCGAGTCAACGGTCAGCGGGTCGCTCCGCCCCAGTGGGCCAACACCACCGTTCCCGACGGAGCGCAGGTAAGGATCCTGCCGGTCGTGTTGGGCGGATAGGGGGGTTCTCGATCCGCCCGGCCCGGGCAAGGGGCGTTCCGGTGCGACTTGCCGTGCACATGATTGCAGGCTATCGTGGTGAGCCTATGATCGCTCCACCCCCGGCACGGGAGAAACACGGAGTCACGCTGCGGCTGAAGGCCTTCTACTTTTTCTACTTCGCCGCCGGCGGTGCCCTTATCCCGTTTCTCAATCTCTATCTCGCCCGGGTCGGATTGAGCGGCACCGAGATCGGGATTGTTTCCGGCGTGTTTCCGCTGGTGACCATCCTGGCCGTCCCACTGTGGAGCGCGATCGGTGACCTGAGCCGGCTGCACACCCGCATCCTCTATGTCACCCTGGTCGCTTCGGTGCCTTTCGTCGTGGGGATCTCCCTCAGCCGGAGCGTGGGCGTCCTGCTCGTACTGGTGGCCGGGTATGCCTTCTTCATGTCTCCGGCAGCCCCGCTCATCGACAGCCTGTCGATGCGGTGCCTCGGGTCCCGGCAGGAGCGCTACGGGGGATTGCGGGTGTGGGGGGCGGTCGGCTGGGGGATCTCGGCGCCCACGGTCGGCTACCTGATCCGGGAGCTCCATATCTCGGTGATCTTCTACGCCTATGCTGCGCTCATACTGATCGGTCTGACTACCCTGATCGGGCTGCCCGCTGCCGAAACCGACACCTACCGGCCGTCGATCAGGGAGTTCGGCCGGCTCCTCAAGTCACGGTCGTGGCAGGTCTTCCTGGTGTGCGTCTTCCTGGTCGGCGTCTGCTCGAACGTCCTGGAGCACTACTTCGTGCTGTTCCTCGACGACCTGGGAGGCAGCGAATGGAGCTTTGGAGTTTCTGTGGCCATGGCGTCGCTCAGCGAGATCCCGGTCTTCCTGCTCTCGGCGCTGCTGATGCGCCGCTACGGGGCCCGGGGGCTCCTGCTCTCGGCCCTGTTCCTCTACGCCGTCCGGGCGGGGGTGTACGCCGGCATCCGCAATCCTCTTATTGCCATTCCGGCACAGCTGCTCCACGGCCCCACGTTCAGCGCCCTCTGGGTGGCCGGGGTGGTGTACGCGGCAGGTCGGGCTCCCCGGGGGCTTGGGGCGACGGCGCAGGCGGCCTTCAACACCGTGTTCATGGGGGTGGGTGCCGCCTCGGGAGCGGTCCTCGGCGGAGTGTTGTACGACACCCTGGGCCTCGGCCCCACGTTCCTGATCTGTGGCGGGATGTCGCTGCTCGGGTTCCTGCTTCTGCTGTTCCTGGGCCGCGCCAAGACGGACCGCGCGCCGCGATTGGCCGGCGGTCCCGGCAACGCGAAGGCCTAACTACAAGGCTCCTGGACCCTGGAGCAGCCTCACTTCACGAAGAAGTGGTGGTCGCAGCAGGGGTCTCCGTCCATGAGGGTTTGGGTGCGCTCGAAGCCGATGTCGGGGCTGAACTGCTCGACCATCGGCTGGTCGGCATCGCAAAAAAACCTGCCGATCTCGGGGCGGCCGATCGCCCGAAAGCACGTGGCCCAGGGACAGGCGGTAAAGCAGAAGCGCACGCTGTAGGGGGTGTCTTCGACGATCCGGTAGCGGGTGCCTGCCGTGACGATCGAGGTGAGCCAACGCACGTACGTGGCCAGGGAGCGGTCCGGAAGCTCCCGGTACTGGGCCTTCCAGCCCTGCACCATGGCATCCAGGAACGAGCTCCGGGCCACCTCGAAGCCGCTTTGGCCGAGGGCCTTGACCATTTCGTCCACCGTACGGGTGTACAGCGTTGCGAAGAGAGAGGCGACGGCCGCCTCCGCCTCTTCCGGGGATCTTCCCGCTCCCGGTGCTCCCTGCCCGCTCATCTTCGCCATCCCCCTGTGCCGGATTTGCCCGCCATTGCCTGCCATTCCTTTCTAATCCGGGTGGTGGGCTGGAGTCAAGGAACCGGGTACACGTTCGGCCGCCGAGGGCACTATATTTTCCCTGGGGGTGGCGAATGGAGTACACGCGGATCAGGCTT
>Ga0209164_1001692_pt1 | contig 26753 bp, 30 predicted proteins | sample MTBNYHSulfiMetaG_FD_187458 | JGI IMG/M metagenome (GOLD analysis project Ga0209164, IMG submission 187458) | Enrichment culture microbial communities from rom New York Harbor, USA that are MTBE-degrading - MTBE-NYH (New York Harbor Sulfidogenic)... | ecosystem: Environmental > Aquatic > Marine >... | reverse complement strand
TCCGTAACTCGAATGAGTCTGAGCCAAGACATGATCAGTTGGGGATTGCAAACCAACTGGGGGGTACGCCAACCAGACACTATCGAAACTGTCAGAATCTCTAGGGTTCACCTTCCCTTAGTGGGTAAAGAGTACTCTAATTCTCCTCCAGCAACTCCTGTCCACTTGCACTTGGAAGCAGAAGCAGGAAACGAGATAGGGGATCTTAGCGAGGTCTATGACCTAGATGCCTCTGGTTGCTACTACATCTACACCTTGCCCAACGATCCGCCTGTAGGCCAGACCAGTCTTCACTTTAGTGTTCCTGCTTCGGGAGTATACTATCTCTGGGCTAGAGCTAGGGGATCTTGCTGGAGGCGGGGAAGCTGGAGCTTTACCGTTGATGGCACTCAGGAATGCTTTTGGAGATTTCCTTGTGACACAGACTGGCAGTGGTCTCCAGGGGAGACCTACTCCTCTGGTCAGCCTGTTCCTGGGCCTTGCAGCTGGAACCTCAGGGCTGGGGAGCATACTCTGACTATCTCCGCCAACCCTGGGAATGCAGAACTAGATGCCCTAGAGGTTACCAATCTAGATCCCAGCCTCTACCAACCTGACTGGGTTGTACCGTGCCACTAATCAGAACTAAGGAGAGGGGTCCGCAAAAACACAAGCAGCTCTCATAAAGCTAACAAGCCTAAAGAGCTGCTTTCTTATTCAATTTAATGCTCAAAGGTTAGTAAGTCCGGCTAGCCCGAACATCAGGATGAGGGCGAAGAGTAGCGTTGGCAGGGCAAGCAGTGTCAAACTGACCTTTTGGGTTTTCCTAATGGACACGAAGTGGATAAGCGCTAAGGAAAAGAGGATAACATTAACTACCTCAGTTATAGCGAGAGAGAAGTAAACGACCTCACTATGAAGTGGCAGTGGTTGATTAAGCATCGTTGCTAGTAGGTCGTATAAAGATACCAAAAAGAAAAGAAGGAGTAACACAACCCAGGAGACAATGACCTTAGTCCAGGTGACCCCTTCCAGCAGTTTATTCATCGGATTAATTAGACAATAACTAGCACTTTGTGTCAACTAAACTGTTAGAAGCAGGCGTTATCACATAGAGACGCCCAGCGGTTAGGACCAGGGGAATTCTTCTTCGATGCCGAAGGGAATTGCCAGTAACAATCAATAGGGGAAAACACCTCAAAGCTCCAAAGAGCCTTCTTTGGAGCTTTTTTCTTTCTGTAGTTCTAGTTTTAGTAAATAATTTCCAGAGGGAAGCAGAAGTAGGTAAATAGCTGCAGAGAGGAGGAGACAAGTTCGAGGACATTCCAGAAGAGTGCCAAAGTCCACCATAGATTCTTTTTGTGTTTATATTTAATTAATGCAGTATGGTTAATGCTTTTGGAGATTTCCTTGTGACACAGACTGGCAGTGGTCTCCAGGGGAGACCTACTCCTCTGGTCAGCCTGTTCCTGGGCCTTGCAGCTGGAACCTCAGGGCTGGGGAGCATACTCTGACTATCTCCGCCAACCCTGGGAATGCAGAACTAGATGCCCTAGAGGTTACCAATCTAGATCCCAGCCTCTACCAACCTGACTGGGTTGTACCGTGCCACTAATCAGAACTAAGGAGAGGGGTCCGCAAAAACACAAGCAGCTCTGATAAAGCTAACAAGCCTAAAGAGCTGCTCTTTTATTTCTACGCCGAGCGTCAGCCCCCCAAAGGAGAAGTGGGAGATGTCTATAGCTGAACAAACTCAAGGTCGAAGGTGACCCACAGAACAATAATGGGAAAAAGAAGGGCGAATAGAGTAACGAAGGCCAATTTTCTTCGGGAATCTTCCGGTTGGAAAGTCCAGGAGGAATATTTAAGAGCTTTTAATTCCTCAAAAAGCGACTGATCTTCAGGCTTGATGGTTTTCAGTTTTTGGCACAGGTAAACTAACCCAGCAGAGGGAAGCATTACGACTAGGACGACATTGGTAAAAAAATAGCGATCGAATAGACTAGTAAGAAGAAATGGGCTAGCTAGAACGGTAAAAGCCACCAGCGGTGAAGATAAAACTAGAACAATGGCAGCCAGTCTCCTCCTCAAGAAATAACCGCCCTCCTTTAGTCTCTTTATAGTGTGCGAGTTAATATCTCCTCCTCTTCTGATTGTCATAAACCAAACCGCGACTATCAGAGCCAATAGCGTTAGAGAATTTGTTAAGCCAATAAGAAGAAATTTTCCCATCCCTTTAAGGTTTCTGGCCTCCTCGAAGACGAGAATTCCCAAGACCAGACTAAGCGAAGAAGAAATTGCCACTAATAACAGCAGTCCGATCATTTTAGAGTGCTGCCCGATGTTAGCAGCCAGCCGAACTTTTTCAGGGGCTTGCGGTATAAGCCAAAGATCTTCCGTAAATTGCCTGGCGGGAGAGTTTATACGAACCAGTGTGTATTTAACTTGCCTAAGATTAGAGAAGTAGCCCTTGTCGGAAAAAAACTTACTTGTCTCCCCCTCGATATCTAAAAATTCCTGCAGATAGTACCTCGTTTGAGTTTGGCCTTGAATACTCTCGGGTACCTTCGGCGTGACAAAACCTAAAACCCTGATGGTAGTAGGGACAACGCGCTCTCCGTAAACGCTGGTTGGTAGAAGAGGGTAATAAACTTCTTCGGTAGGAAAACTTACATAAACGCCCCTAACGTTGTCGGATTCTTCCGCAGAGCTGGTTATCCATGAGGCAACGAACGAGTAGTCTTTCCCAATGTAGCCTTGCAAGACCTCGACGGCTCCCGGTTCGATCTTTAAACCTTTATTTTGGAAATAGTCGTATAAGGCCGCTGCATTTTTCGTGGTGATGATTTCACTAGCAACTCCCTCTTTTTCTAGGTGCTCGTGGACAGCAACGTATTCGCTAGCCCCAGCTCCGGAATAGCTAGGAGTGACGAAGTTTAAGGTATTCACACCGAAGACGACCTCCGTTATTGCTATGAACGGGATAGGATAAATTTGGGTTCTTAGCAGAAGCTTCCTGATCTCACTTAGCTCAAATCTTGCTTTACTAAAGACTTCCTCGCCCCCTAAACGGGGAAATTTTCGCACTAAGTCGAGGGAGATTTGCTCGGGTGGGGCAGGGAGGGGGAAAACCCAAACCACGCCCTCGCCAGCTGTTTCCTCCCAACCAACGCTGAGGATCATCTTCTCCCGACCATTTTCAAAGTTGATGACTGCTTGTTGCTCTGTTTCCCCAACGACATCCCAACGATCGCCGAGGCGGCCGAAGATCATTCCATCAGCCAAAGCAGGCGAGCTAAGAACAGTAAATAGACAGGCGCTCAATGTTGAGGCGACGAGGGTTTTCCAACTTCTGGTCACGCCCCAATCATAAAGGGCCTTCCCAGCACTGTCAATCAACCGCTGGACGCCACCTGTAATGACCTAAAATAATGAGTCTTTAACAACTGCTTAATTTGCGGGTGCGCTAACTAAAATCCATAACGGGCACAAAAACCCAACTCTTCAATTGACTCGGGAGTCATAATTGCCTAAACTGAGTTCAGTAATGCCTGCCACACCCAAAAACAGCCTTGCCTTTACTTTAATTGAGCTTCTTTTAGCCATTGCCGTTTTCGGCATTTTAGTGGCTATGGTGATTCCCTCCTTTAGCCAACTAATTAAGAAACAAAAACTGGAGCAGGGGGCTGAGCAGGTCAAAAATGACTTGAGAGTGGCCCAGAACCGGGCTTTAACGGGCACCCAACAGGACCAGTATTCTGGCTGGGGATTAAAATTCGTGGCTGGGAGTTCCAGCTACAACTTCTGCGGGCAAACCGACAGTGGCTGTGTAGTCGGCAGTGAGATGTCCAATCAAGACCTACCGCAAGGATTGGTATTCCGGGCCATCAGCACCGATACTTTCTCTTTTCAAATCGTCACTGGGGAAGTCTTAGCCGGGGCCGGAGAGACCATTAAAATCGGCTATCCCGAGGACTCGGCCGATCAATGGAAAACCATTACCCTAACCGCGGGAGGCAACATCGAATGAGGAATTTTCTTCCCCAAGGCCACCTAGAAGCAGGGCAGTCATTAATAGAAGCCATAATCGCTTTGGGGGTGGCCGTCATCGTTATCACCGCGCTCATTAACCTTAGCTTAGTGTCACTGCACTCTTCCCAGTCGGGTCGGAACCAGCTCAAGGCTCAAAATTTGGCTAATCAGGGCTTGGAGAGAGTGCGGGCCCTGCGAGACGAGAGCTGGGCTAACCTACCAGACACAGGCACTTACCGTTTAACCCCCACCGGCCTAGAGGCCATCGAGGAAGGAGAGCTGGGGGAAACCGTGGATATTTTTACCCGTAAAATCTATATCCGGGCAGTAGATGGTCAAAAGATCCAAGTCACATCCCTGGTTATTTGGGTGGAAGGCGGTCAAGAACAGGAGGCAGAGGTCACCAGCTTTCTGACTAACTGGCATGAATAAACACTTCTGGTCCCAAGGGTTTACTCTTCTGGAACTTTTGGTGGTCATCGCCCTCTTGGGCGTTTTAGCCGGGGTGGGCGCCGATCTTTTTGTGCACTCCCTTAAAGCCTACTACAAATCGCAGGTCCTCAATCGCTTGGATCAAAACGGCAACTACGCGATGTCGACCATAATCAATCACGCGCGCAATGCCAAAGAGGTCACCCAGGACTCGGCCCAACAAATTACGGTCACTGATCAAAGCGAGGCCACTATTGTTTTTACAATCACCACCCAAGTTGTAGGGGAATCGACCGTGGGTGTTATTACCAAAAAAGTCGGGGCGGGGGAGGCTCAGACCATCACGGCGGCCAACCCCGAAACCGGCGTTGATGTGGACATAGTTAATTCCGGTTTTAGCCTGAACTTAGGCAACCCACCCTCTTTGGAGATTAACCTCAAACTTTGGCAGCCGCCAGCCTCACCCATCCGCACCGGGGAAAGAGTCAGCATCGACCTAAGTAACACCGTAACCATTCGAGGGGGGTACGAGTAACCATAGAAGGTCAAAAGGGGTTTTCCACGCAGTAGTCGTAGCTGGCCTCGCCGCAGGTTCCAGAACTACCTCCGCTAATGCCCGTTTCCGAATGAGCGCAAAGAAGATAGCCCTGACCAGAATCAGTCTGCTCGTAACAGTACGAGTTGTCTTCGCCCTGGGGGTCTTGGGGAACCAGCTTTAAATAACCCACCCAAGCCGCCCCAAAGCTTAACTCCCCAGGGTACTCGTTCTCCGCCGAGTAGTAATCCTCCACAGCCGCTTGGATAAGCTTAATGTCTGACTGACGCGTGGAATCCCGCGCCCGAGCCAGGTAACGAGCCGGGTTAAGCACCGTCAAGACGACGGCAACCAAAATCCCCAAAATCCCGATAACAATCACCAGCTCTACCAAGGTAAAGCCCAGAGCGGGTCGCCTTGCAATAATCATACGTGGCTACCTCTCGTTAAGAACTACAACCAGCAACATTTTCCTCAATCTTGCCCGAGTTACTATCCCAAATAATGTACTTATCTGTGTAGACCTCTTGGCCAACTTGAGTGCAAAACCGATCGGTCCCAGACACGGGTACAGTGTAAGTGTTGGGAGAGTTACTAGGATCGCTATCGGGCCAGGTCTTAACAAACCCCATTCCATCCTCAGGGCAAAGAGCGTCCTTGGAAGGCCAGGAGCCGTTTTCCGAATAGTAGGCTGACGCCGCTTTAGCAATCTCCAAGATATGGTTTTTACGGACGGCATCTCGCGCCTTCTTTTGGTACATCGCCGGGTTCAAAACGCTGATCAGAGCCGCCACTAGAATACTGATGATCCCAATAACAATTACCAGCTCGATTAGGGTAAAACCTTCTAACTTTTTAGCCATAATTAGTCACCCCTTTCCCGGGCCAATCACAAAAGAGTTAGGTACCAATCCCAAAGATTCTGCCCAAAGATTAAGCTTAAAAAAGCGCCCCCTATTAAAAACGGCCCAAAGGGAATTGTCTGTTTGAGGCTTTTGCGACCCATCAGAACCAGCATAAGTCCCACCGCTGCCCCTGTCAAGAAAGAAAGGCCAAATCCCACCACTGCCCGGGGCCAGCCCCCCACAAGCCCCAGCAAAAAAGCCAGTTTAACATCCCCCCAACCCATGCCTCGCCCTCGAGTAATCAGGATCAAGAAGGTAAAAAAGGCGCTAGCCCCTAGGGCAACAAAAAGCGGCAATCCCCAAAGAGGAGGGGAAAAAGTCGCTCTGGCTAGAATGGCTAAACTGATCAGAGGCCAAATCACTCGGTCTGGAATTAGGCAGTACTTAAAATCGCTAACCAAAATGACCAGCAAGCCGCTAGCCAAAATGAGGCAGGAGACAAACCTCACCCAAGGAAAAGAACCCCCACCATCGCTAGTCACCCACCAAAAAACCGCCGCAAAAACCACCCCCGTCAGTCCTTCTACCAGAGGGTACTGTCGCGACAGGCGGCCGGCACAGGTCCGGCAACGGCCGCGCAGGCAGAGGTAACTTAAAACCGGCACCATCTCGGCCCAGTTCAAGGTTCTCCCGCACCAATCGCAAGCGGACCGCCCGGCCAGGACGGTCCGCTCCTGCGGTCCTCGATCGATGACCACATTCAGAAACGACCCCACGGCCGTCCCCAAGATGAAGGTCAAAAAGACACCTAACCACATCAGACAAACGCCTTAGGTATTGTTACCACTAGCCTCCACTCCTGGGACGCAGAAGGCCCCCACCCCGTCTCGAGCATCATCGCCAATATCCGTTCCCGAGTCGTAATGCTTAGCGTTGCCCTTGAAGGTATTAGACAAGGGCTCGAAGCAGGCCTTGACGTACTGGGAAGAACCAGTGGTTCCCTGCAGCTGGATGTAGATATGATCCAAGTTGTCTCGGGTAATAAACTCGCTCTTGACTTCGCCAGAACTGACCAGTAAGTCTAGGCTGTCGGAGAGGTCCGAAATCCTGGTCCAGCCACTAGTAGGAGCCGTTTCCTCGGCGGCCGTCCAAGTCCACTGCTGATTGCTGGCGTAGTAACGCTCCAAGGCGTTAATCAACTCGGAAGCGTCGGATTGGGTCCCCGAGTCAGTGGCTTTGTTAACCTGCTCAATAGGGTTAATAGCCGAAAGAATGGCTACCGCCAAAATACCCAAAACCACGATAACAATCAAAAGCTCGATCAAAGTAAAACCTTTTTGCCTATTCATTTACAGTATCACCTCCCTTCGCTAAGAACTGCTACTGAGCGAAAGCAAATTTTAAGAGTCCTTGAGCCCGCCGCCTAAAATTGCGATGTCAACTGATAAATCGGCGTAATAATCGAAAAAATCAACAACCCCACCATCGCTCCCAAAACAATCATAATCAGCGGTTCTAGAGCTGTCGAGAGGTTTTTGGTCAGCTGCTCTGACTCGGTTTCAAAAAAACGAGAGACTTTGGTAAGAACCTCGTCCACCTTACCCGTCTGCTCACCCACGGCAATCATTTGGGGGATAATAGGAGGAATAATCGCCTGGTTACGAAAAGGCTCTGAGAGGGGAGTGCCCTTCTCAACGCTGTGGCCAGCGTCGGCCATCACTTCCCGGTACAAAATACTGTCCGTGGCTCCCGCCGAGATTTCTAAAGCTTGAACAATGGGGATACCTGCCCCAATGAGCATCCCCAAGGTCCGAGTAATCTCCGTCAGCTGAGTCTTGGCAATCAAGTTACCGAAAATGGGCAAACGCAAAGAAAGTTGAGCCAGTTTATGCTCACCATAAGGAGTTCGAGCAAACTTGCGGTAACCAAAAATCGCTCCCACAATCAGCAAAACCAGCAGCCACCAGCGCCGAGTAAACAAGTCAGCGATGGCCAGCATCACTTTAGTGGGCAGTGGCAAATCCGCCCCGATGCTTTCGTACATAGAACTTAGTTTGGGGATAACGAAAACTATCATCAAAATAAAAACGCCTACCATAGCCATAGTAACGATGGCCGGGTAAAGTAAAGCCCCCTTGGTCTTGGCTCGGAAATCTCTCTGTTTTTCCATGGTGTCCGCCAACCGCTCCAAAATTTTATCTAGCTGACCAGAGGCTTCGCCGGCTTGGATCAAACTCACAAAGACCGGAGGGAAAACTTTAGGGTGCTTGCCAAAACTTTGGGAAAGAGGCGTCCCAGCCTGGACATCGCGCACAGCCTCCGCCAAAATCTCCTTGTAAGCCAAGTTTTTGGACTGATCCCGCAAAATCTCCAGAGACTGCACTAAAGGCAGCCCCGCGGTGACCATGGTCGCCAACTGCCGAGTGGAGGCCACCTTTTCGTCTTCGGGAACCCCCCGAAAATTTCGCCACCAGACATCGAGGGAAAACTCGCCCGCTAATTTTGGGGTAAGGGAAATGACAATGTAGCCTTGGTCTCGCAAAAGAGAGAGGGCGGCTTTCTCCGCCGCAGCTTCAACCACCCCCCGACGAGTTTTTCCACCTTTGTCGCGAACAACGTATTGGTACTGCACCCCAACTCCAAAACCGTCAGAAAGCTAACGAACCAGGCGATTCAGCTCCTCAGGTTTAACTGTATGAAGCTTAGCTTCCTCTAAACTAATCCCCCCACCCTTAACCAACTGAGCCAAGGATCTTTCTAAACTGATCATCCCCAAGTCATAACTAGTAGAAATGATGTTATCGATTTGGTGGGTCTTCTGCTCGCGAATAACGTTCCGCACGGCCGGGCTGGCTAGCAAAACCTCCACAGCCGGCACGCGACCTCCGCTTAAATCGGGGATTAACCTTTGGGAAACAATGGCGTGAAGAGTGGTGCTTAACTGGGTCCGAATCTGCGACTGCTGTTGATCGGGAAAAACATCAATAATGCGGTCAACCGCCTGAGCCGCGGAGTTAGTGTGTAAAGTAGCAAAAACGAGGTGCCCGGTTTCGGCCACAGTGACGGCCGAAGATATAGTTTCGTAGTCACGCATTTCCCCCACCAGCACCACGTCTGGATCCTGGCGCAAAGCCGAGCGCAGGGCCAGCGGCCAGGAGGTAGTGTCAGAATTCATCTCTCGCTGTTCGATCAGCGCCTGCCCGTGAGTAAAAACGTACTCAATGGGGTCCTCAATAGTAACAATATGCACTTTCCGAGTCTCATTAATAATCCGAATCATCGCCGCCAAAGTAGTGGACTTGCCTTGGCCTGTCGGCCCGGTTACCAGCACAAAGCCCTGAGGCAGCTGGCAAAAGTCCTTTAGGATAGGGGGAAGGTTTAGATCTTCTAAGCTTGGCACCTGCAAGGGAATATTTCTTAAGGCAGCGGCCACGGTGCCCTTCTGGTAGAAGGCGTTCATCCGGAAGCGAGCCTCAAGGTCAGGTAAAGAAACCGAAAGATCTAACTCTTTTTGACGCAGAAAAATCTCTCTCTGCTCCGGACTTAGCAAGGCAGTTACCACCGCCTCCGTATCCTGGGGCTGCAGAGGAGGGTACTCCGTCAGAGGTTTTAAAACGCCGGTCACCCTGAGAGTAGGGGAAGCCCCGACAGTCAGGTGCAGGTCGGAGGCTCCGGCGGCGACAGTTTTTTGCAGAAGTTCTCTAGCGTCCATCAAGGCAGGCGACTAAATCCCAAGCACCAAGTTCCCATTAGCAAACTAAGTCCGCACACTCTCTGGTGCTCGAATCCTGCAGAAAGGCTAGCACGATAAGGAACTCTTGGCAATGCTTTTTCCTACTCCCGAGCCACTCTTAACACTTCTTCCAAGGTCGTCTGCCCCTGCAAGGCTTTAATAAAACCATCTTGCTTTAAGGTGATCATACCCTCTTCTCGAGCCACGGCTTCTACCTCTGCTGTCGGCTTGCGCTCCAACACCAAACGGGAGATTCGGTCACTCAGAGGCATCACCTCAAAGATACCCAACCGCCCGGTGTAACCCAGGTTATTGCAATAGTCACATCCCCGACCTCGCAGCAACCAAAGCTTCTCCTCCCGCCAGCGATCCTTAGCAAACTCCGTAAACAGGCCACCCAAAGTGTTTTTGACATCCTCCACCATTTCTTGAGGCACCTCGTATTCCTCCTGGCACTTGGTGCAGATTCTCCGAGCCAACCTTTGGGCCAACACCAGATTAACGGTAGAGGCCAGCAAGAAGGGCTCCGCTCCCATATCCAACAGTCGTGGCAGGGCGCCGGCCGCCGAGTTGGTGTGGAGAGTAGACAAAACCAAATGACCCGTCAGGGCCGCGTGAATAGCCAACTCGGCCGTTTCCGCATCGCGGATCTCACCCACCATAATGATATTCGGGTCTTGCCGCAAGAAAGAGCGGAGGCCCGAGGCAAAGGTCAAGCCCGCCGCCGGATTGACCTGGACCTGATTGACCCCGGGCACGCGAATTTCCACCGGGTCCTCGAGAGTAATAATGTTAACCCGCACCGTGTTGAGCTTAGATAGGGAAGTAGCCAAAGTAACCGTTTTACCAGAGCCGGTCGGCCCCGTCACCAAAATAATCCCGTGTGGCTTCAGCAAAGCCTCCTCGTACCTCTTCAGCGAAGTCCCCCAAAGACCCAAATCTTTGAGGGTAAAAACTTTGGTCTGCTCTTTCAGTAGACGGATAACCACTTTCTCGGCATTGACCGTCGGTAAAGTCGACACTCGCAAGTCCGTTCTGGTATCAGCCACCTCGACCTTAAAACGGCCGTCCTGAGGCAGGCGTCGCTCGTCAATTTTTAAATTGGATAAAATCTTGATGCGAGCCACTACCGAGTCATGCACCTGCTTAGGTAGAGTCAGTTTCTCTTGCAAAATGCCGTCAATCCGGTAGCGCACCCGAGTCCGATCCTCTTGCGGTTCAATGTGAATATCGGACGCCCTGGCTTTGACTGCGTATTCCAAAATGGCTCCCACAATCCTGGCCACGGGAGCGTCCCGTAACACTTCGTCCACCTTCTCCAAATCTTTAATCTGCTCTGTCAGCTTAGTAGTGGTTACCTCCGCCTCTTCCAAAGCTTCGGTGACATCCACCCCCATCCGCTTACCATACTGGTTGGAGATAGCTTGCTCTACTAAGCTGGCTTCCGAAATCCTGGGGGAGATCTTTTTACCGGACCTTCTTTCTAAATACTTGATCGCCTCCAAATCCAAAGGATCGACCATAGCTACTTCGAGAATCCCTCCCTTAAGATCGAGAGGCACTAACTGGAACCGGCGACAAATTGACTCAGGAACTAGGTCCAAGACCTCGGCGGCCACGTTTAAATCCTTAAGGTCAACAAAAGGCACTTTGAGGATCTCCCCCTTAGCTTTAGCCACTTCCAAAGGGGGGGCCAGTTCTTCTTGGAGAATGATTTTTTCGACGGGGTAATCAGTACTCACTGCCTCTAAACGGACCCGCTCCGCTTGTTCGGGAGTGATAACCCCTTGGCGCTGAAGGATAGCTTCGATTGTGGAGTTACTAGAGGTTGATTCCATTGGGCAGTAGCAACTTTGACTACCAGTATTGTGACACGCTCCGTCCCCTAATGTCAACGAAAGAGGCTTGGTTAGGGACTAAGGTCTGGACGAGAAGAGTCGAGGAGGTCATAATCTGGCTATGACCAGTCAAAAAAGGCCCCAGCCTCATAGCCTACTGATCGTTGGGGGAAACCCTACCCAGAGGCGCGACCACGCTTTAGCTTTGGTCGCCGAGCGGATAAAGACCGCCATAGGGGAAGTGGCCAGACACCCCGACCTGCTGTACCTTAACCCGATCATTATCGGCCCTAAATTGGGCATCGACCAGGTCAGGGACTTAATTAAGCAACTAGCCAAAACCCCTTACCAAGCCCCCGCCAAAGTGGCCTTAATCGAAGAAGCCGACCGAGCCACTCCGGAGGCCCAAAACGCGCTTCTTAAAACTTTGGAAGAACCCCCCCGTCAAGCAGTGATCATATTAACCGCCTCCCAAACCAGCTCTCTTCTGCCAACCATCGTCTCCCGTTGCCAACTAATTCGCCTCCCCCCCGTCATCGAAAGCCTGCCTCCAGAAGAGATGGCCAAGCACCTAACCGAGCTAGGGCGAGCTTTGCGGCTGAATCGAGGGGAAAGGTTAGCCTGGGTCGAAAAAAATAAAAAGGTGTTCACCAATCGGGAAGAAGTTCTGCAATATTTGGAAGCTTGGATTACCGGCTTACGCGACTGCCTCTTGTGGCAGCAGCAACGGCCGGACCTGGGCTATAGCCCCACCCTCCAAAAGGAAGTGGAGAGCCTTAATGCCTCCTCCCAAGAATGGTTGCCTCTTCTAACTGAGGGGCTCAGACACCGACAGCTAATTAAAAAAAGTGCCCTCAACCCCCGCCTGGCTTGGGAAAACTTCCTCCTCAAACTGCCTGTGCTAGAATAACCCCATGGTTGACCACGAAAAAGTTATTGGCCTGGCCAAAAAACTGATCAAAGAACAAAAATTACCTATCAAGATCCTTAACCTTAAAGAGGAAGAGGGTGGATCCAAACTTATTCTGTCGGTGACCACTTCGGAAAGGGTCGACTTTCGATCTTTGGTCAATAATCTCCAAGACACCCTAGGCTTAAGAGTCGAGATCCGCCCTCTAGGAGCCCGAGAGTGCGCCGCCCAGTTAGGTGGTCCCGGGCCGTGTGGACTACCTTTATGCTGCGCCAGTTGGCTCACTCAGCCCCTTAATGTCCCCACCAAAACTTTAGAAAACCTAGAAGAGGCCACTTCACCAGCCCAAGTCACTGGTAGCTGTGGTAAGCTCCTCTGTTGCCTACTTTTTGAGCAGGAGCAATTCCGGCTTTCCCCGGCTGCCCAAGAGGAACTAGCTAAAAGAAGGGCTGACCTGGAAAAGGCTCGTCAAGACGCCGAAGCCACCCCCGCCGCCCCTAAAGAGAACAGCTCTCCGGCAGGGGAGCCAACCCAGCCCAAGCCGCCTAAGAAAAAAAGGGTGCGACGTTTAGTTCTTAAATAGTATGCCTAGCTATACCTTTACTTGCCAGAAGTGCCAGCAGCAGTTTACTCTAGAAACCACCATCGAGGAACGCCAGCGAGAAGATTCTCGGGTTTTCCGGTGCCCGCGCTGTCAATCCACCCAACTGCTGCAGGATCCCCAGCAAAAGCTCTACACGGCCGGGGTCGGCAGCGGGGAAAAAAGCTCCGCCTGCGCCGGTTGCTCCCAAGGCCAGTGCACCAACTGCTCGTTCTAGCCCCCACCTCTTTTTAACTGGATTTTCTGGTAAAATGAGCCTTGTGAAAAGATCTGCGGACCCCATTTGGCACCTTCTGGAACAGGAAGAAGAGCGTCAACAAAATACCCTAGACCTTATCCCCTCGGAAAACACGGTCAGCCCCGAGGTAAGGCATGCTCTAGGTTCTGTTTTAACGAATAAATACGCCGAAGGCCAGGTCGGGAAAAGGTATTACCAAGGAAATGGCGTGGTTGACGAGATAGAAGCCTTGGCCATAGCCCGAGCCCGCCAACTTTTTGGCGCCCCCTTTGTCAACGTCCAAGCCCTGTCGGGAGCGCCGGCGAACCAGGCGGTTTACTTTGCCCTAGTTAAACCGGGCCAAGTTATTTTAGGGATGGATTTGGCTTCAGGAGGCCACCTCACCTTCGGCCAAAAATTCAACTTTTCTGGGCGCTATTACCAATGCTACAATTACACCGTTGCTCCCGAAACTCAGCAGCTTGACTACCAGCAAGTGCGTCAGCGAGCTTTGGAGGTCAAACCACAGCTCCTGGTCGCCGGCACCTCCGCCTACCCACGTGACCTTGATTGGAAGGAGCTGCGGTTGATTGCTGACGAAGTCGGCGCCTACCTCCTGGCTGACATCTCCCATACGGCTGGCTTGGTAGCCACAGGGCAGCAAAATAACCCCGTGGGAGTAGCCGATGTGGTTACCACCACCACTCATAAAACCTTGCGGGGGCCTAGAGGGGCTTTGATTATGACCCACCAGGAAGAGCTCGCCAAAAGGATCGACCGAGCTGTTTTTCCCGGCCTGCAGGGCGGACCCCATATCAATGCCATCGCCGCCATAGCAGTGGCTCTGGGAGAAGCCCTCCAACCTGAGTACAAACACTACGCCCAGCAGATCTTAACCAACGCTAAAGAGCTGGCCACCAGGTTGTCGGCCGCCGGCTACCAGCTAGTCACTGGAGGAACCGATAACCACCTGCTGCTAGTGGACCTTAGGCCCCAAAAAATCGACGGCCAAGAAGCGGCCCTTCTGCTGGAGCAGGCTCGAATAATCGCCAACAAAAACCTCATCCCCTTTGATCCTAACCCACCCACCCACCCCAGCGGCCTAAGACTAGGCACACCAGCCGTCACCACCCGGGGTCTTAAAGAAACCGAAATGACAAAAATCGCCGATTGGATCCAAACAGCCCTAGCCCAGCCTCTGGATCCAAAAGTTACCCAAGATGTGGGGGAAGAGGTCTACTCCCTATGCCAGAAGTTTCCTATTTACCAATATGAAAACCCAAATCGTTGAGGGGCAGCGGTTAGCTGAGAAAATTGAACAACTGGTGGCCACCAAGCTGAGGGGTAAAAAACCCCAACCCAGTCTGCACGTTGTTTTGGCTGGTACAGATCTACCCTCCCAAATCTATATTCAAAAGAAAGAGGAGGCTTGTCGCCGAGTTGGCCTCTCTTTTCAACTTCACTACCTAGGTGAACAGGCCTCGGAGGCAGAAGTAGTTGCCCTGGTCAAACAGCTTAACCAAGACTCCCAAGTCACCAGCATCTTACTCCAACTGCCACTCCCGCCGAAAATGGCTAAAGAAGAGATTTTGGAGGCTTTGGACCCGGAGAAAGATGTTGATTGCCTTACCCCCACCAATTGGGGTCGCTTTTTAACCGGACATCCCCGGGTTATACCGGCCACTGCCGGCGCGGTGGAGGAGATCCTCCGCTTTTATCAAGTGGAGGTAGCGGGGAAAAAAGCGGTGGTAGTGGGGCGAAGCCAAATCGTTGGCCTGCCTGTTTTCATTTCGTTACAGCAGATGGGCGCTACAGTAACTCTCTGCCATTCCCAAACCTGCGATCTGGGTAAAGAGACTCAACTAGCCGATATTTTGGTCACCGGGGTAGGGGAGAGGGGGCTAATAAAACCAGGGATGATTAAAGAAGGGGCCGCTGTTATTGACTGCGGCTTTAGCCGCCAGGGCAAACAGGTCTTTGGTGATGTGGATCCCCAAGTGGCAGTTAAGGCCGGGTTGTGGACGCCGGTTCCCGGCGGAGTGGGGCCAGTGACTGTCGCTTGCCTTTTGCAAAACCTTCTTAAACTCCGCCAAATTTGACAATGAACCAGTTTTCCCCCAGAATGAAGGTGTGGAAGACAACTTTACTCCCTCGGAGGCCCAGAGCGCTGTCGAAAATCACCCCGGTGACCCTTGGCAACTGGAGAACCTGTTTCGCCTTTCCTGGCAAAGGACCACCAGCCGCTTCTTAAGTTACTTTTTAGTCATCCTTTTAAGCTTCGGCTTTGGACTCTTGGCAGTAGGGATCGTGTTGGTCGCGTTCCTACTAGTAGGTATTACCGCCGCTTTTAAAATTCCCGCCCTCACCGTCACCTTGGGAATCCTGCTGGGAATAATTGCCTTGCTCTTTTTTGTTTATGTTGGTTCTTGGCTACAACTAGCCGTGGTAGCGGTCTTAATTCAGGAGGAGCCTCTAGGGGCCCTAGAGACGGTTAGAAAAGTCCGCCCCCTGGTTTGGGGGTTTGTTTGGCTTAACCTAATCAGCGCCGTCTTTTACCTGGGCTTGCTGCCTTTGGGAATCGTAAGCTTAAGTGTTGTTCTTCTTTTGTGGGCTTTCTGGGGTAGTTTCTCTTCTCTGGTATATCTTCGATACCGCAAGAAGGGTCTGCAAAACGTCTGGGCAAGCCGCTACTTAATCCGCCAAAGGTTTTGGGGCATCTTGGGGCGAGTAGCTATTGTGTACACAGGCGCCTTCGTCGTTAGTCTCGGCCTAAGCCAAATAGGTAGTGAGGGGGTCAGCAATCTGCCCTCCCTCCTGGTCAATCTTCTGGTCACCCCTTTTGCCATCAGCTTAAAGTACGAAATGTTTTCCCTACTAACCCCTCCCACTGAAGTGAAAACCCCCAAGGTTTGGTTGGGTTTATCGATCCTGGGTTGGGTCTTAACCATAATCGTACTCGTCGCTTCCTTTAGCGCTCTGGCCAATTTGATTAATAACTTTAATTCCCTTCCTAAGGACTGGGAAAAGGACTTACAAAAGTGGGGCCAAGAGACCGAGGCTCTTCCCACTCGCTCACCCTACGTCCCCTCCACCAGCGGACCTTATAACTTTCCTTCACACCTAGATTAGTTACTACTAGATACCAATCGAAAATTGTTACCCGGAAATGGGGATCGCCCGTCACGTTACCATGCTCTAGTGCACTAGAGCATGAGAGTGATGAAACTGCGACTAAGCAACAAAGGGCATCAGAAATCATCGACAGAGCTATCTTACACCCCGCACTTACACCCGAAGGGTGTATGAGAGGTGAAGTCTATAAGAAATCGGCAGTGTAGTGTCTTCACTTGCACCAGGTAACCCCCACATACACATACACCCGAAGGGTGTAAAAGTGAGTAGAAAGAAGAACGGCTACCTAGTGTCTGCTGATGTTGCTAGCAAGCAGAAGGTAGCCGTGGGTTAGGGGGATTCTTGTCCTTTGGCGGAGGAAACAAGAAGGTAGGCTTATCAGACAGCCCCCTTAGCCGTCTGGCCTCATGGATTTTCGCTGGTCACGGCACCGTGTAGGTTCCTACCAGAACCTCAGTGCCGTTGCCAGGTGCGTCCGTGGCGCTGATGTAAACGTTGTAATCGCCACGGAAGGCCCTTTTGAACTTGAGCTTCAGCGTAATCGCGAGAGAACCGTCGGGGTTCTCCGTTACGCTGCAGCCCTTGCCTTTCAGGATGACAAGCTTGTTAGCCTTCCTGTTGGCCGCGCCGGGGATCAGCCCCTTGGCGGGCAGCCACTTGCCGTTGGCTTCGTTGTAGAGGTAGAAGCGGTCCTTGACTCGATCGTATCTAACCGCCACCCCGCCCAGGTCGGGTTCACCGTTGATGACGAACTCGATGATGGACAAATCCTTGTCCGTGTCACCAACGACGAAGTTGAAGACTTGCGGGCCTCGGCCAGAACCGTCGGTTGGATCCAGGCTCACGATCACCGGCGCGTTCCACTGGCCGATCATACTGTACTCCTCGGTAAAGCCGTAGATATCTACGGCCTCCAGGAAGTACTGATAGACCACACCCTCCGCAGCCGTCCCGTCGAACCACTCGTAGTCCGCCCCGACCATTCCACCAGGTGACTGGCTGGGGATCAGCTCAGGGTTGAGCTTAACCCTGGCATCCAAGCCGTTCGCTCGCTGTCGATAGAGATCGAACCCGAGATTCTCCTCCTCGCTGGCCGTCTGCCAAACGACGCGAACACCCCTCAGACCCGGAAACGCCTCCAGGTTGGAGAGGGTGACGGCGGTGGGGGTACAGTCCGGTCCCCAGGTTGGCCAAACCTCTTGGGAGTCGCCCTTCTTAATCCCTACCTCGGTTGGTACCGGTTGGTAGATACCAACCAGCTTAAACCAGATGGTCCGGTACTCAACCGTCGATCCCGAGTACCCCGTCTCAAACTTGAGACTAGCCCAACCGAACTGGGGGTCGAACAGGACGCAGTCCCAATTAGGGTCAGAGACTGCCACGACGGCACCGCACGGTACGCAAATCTTAAGCGACACGTGCGAAATGGCCCTCGTCGGGCAGGAGCAAGTGCCATAACTGAACACTGTGTACCACTGCCCCCCCTCTTGGAGGTACTGCACGCCCAGGTACCAAACCTGGGGCACCGGGCAGGGGCAGCAGTCCGCATCCTCCAACAACGCCGGCCCCGACGGCGCGGCCACGATGCCCGAGGGCATCAACGATGCGACGACTAACGACAGCACCACCAAAGGCACCAATCTTCTTTTCCAGTACATCTTACCTCTCCTTTTGCCCCATAAGGGGCAGTTTTTTGGGATCTCTCCCGATTTGGATTCCTGGCGGGATTTTAGGGTTTATGGGACTAAAAGTCAACCAGCAACAAGGGGGTGAGAGACCCAACTAGCCTGTGTGCTATCATTAACAGGATATGGTGGTTATGGATTTTAAAAACTACCCCCAATCGGTGCCGGCCATTCTTGACCAAGCTAATCTCGCCAGCCGCTTGGCTAACCAACCTCAAATCCTCATCAAACCCAACCTCACTATTAATCTTCCGCCGCCCTGCACCACCCCAGTCCAGCTAGTGGAAGAGATCATCAAGTACTGCCGTCAGCACCAACCGCAGGCCAAAATTATCGTGGCCGAAGGCTCTGGCGGCTGTGAAACCCCCCTGGCCTTTCGAGAACTAGGCTACGATCAGCTACCAGAAAAATACCAAGTAGAACTAGTGGATCTCAATCGCGCCGATCGAGTAGAGAAGACCCACCCTAAGGCCCAGGTTTTAAAGAAAGTTAAATTGCCGCTAGTTATTTTTGCCAGCTACCTCATTAACGTTCCCGTTCTCAAGTGCCACCACGAGGCGGTGGTAACGGGAGCCATGAAGAACCTCTTCGGCCTTTACCTTAACGAAAAACCGCACCTTGTTAAGTGGTGGAACAAATCCGAACTGCACGGCTACGGGGTGCATCAGTCTATTGCCGACCTGAGTCTTTACGTGCCAAAATATTTTACCCTGATGGATGCCTCGGTCGGTCAAGCAGAGTCAGAAATCCACGGCCGCCCCTGTGATCCGCCCTTGGGAAAACTTTTGGCGGGGGAGGATTTTAAGGAAATTGATAAAGAGGGCGCCCGCTTGCTGGGGATAGATCCAAAGAGAGTAGTGTACCTAAACTAATCTGTAATCTAAAATGAAACAGGTCGCTCTAGTCATTCTGAGGCCAAAGGCCGAAGAATCTAGCCCGCAGGCGCGCCCCGTCGTACCTCATTAGACGACAGAGTACTAGAGACGACTTAAGCGCTGCGGCTAGATCCTTCCCCCTCGCTTCGCTCGGGGTCAGGATGACTTGGAACAGAACGACTACTGGAGAAAAGAAAGATTAAGAATGGAAAGGTGGTGATAGTGATGCTAGTAGAAAAAAGAAACGGCTCTACCCAAGAATTTGACCGCGCTAAACTGACCCAAAGTTTGGTCAGTGCTGGCCTTAGCGATGAGGACGCCCAAACGTCCGCCGTTGAGGTCGAAGCCTGGGCCGTGGAAAAATCCGCCGAGACCGGCTCGGTTAAGTCCCAGGCCATTCGCGACAAAGTGATCGCCGTTTTGGGGGCCAGCCATCCCGAAGTAGCGGACACCTACCGAGACTACACCAAAACGCCGGAGGCCGTCGCCGAAGAAACGGAGTAACAACAATACCGTTACTTGCCGAAGGCGATACGATCGACGATCGTCGACCCCATCCCCGCCATTAAGGCGGGGGTGATGGTGAATTCTCCCCAGCGGTTGTTGACCTGGTCCAAAGTTTGAGCCAGGTTCCTCTCTTTGTCCACAGTGGACCAAAGGTCAAGCTGAGCCGAACCCGTTTTTTCCAAAGCAAAGCAGGAAACGGCCAGCAGGCGCACCGGTCGATGCTGAGCTGAATTAAGCAATCGCTGAGCGGCCGTAAACAACTGGCGGGTAGAGTAAAGAGCCAATCGCCCCTTTTCCCCGTGGTGCCAGAGATCCCCGTGCCCATAAACACAAGCGAGGTGAACCCCAAAGGCCTGGTAACCAGCTTCTCGGAGCCGCCGGCCCATCTTTTCGCACAGCTTGCTCAGCAGGCGAGACAGTTCCCACCCATTAGCCGTGGGGCGGGGTAAGGCGTAAGACTGGCCAAAACTCCGCCGAGGAAAATTTACGGCATCAATCTCCCAACCCCGCAGACGCAGGTACCAATAGTAGCCACAGATGCCCCCGAAGGCCTGGCGCAGAGTCGGCAAAGGGGCCTCCAAAAAATCCACTGGCGTAAAGATGCCCACCGTATTCAGCCGCGCTTGGTAGCGGGTGTTGATTCCGCATAGGTCGGTTAGGGAGAACTCGCCCAGAGCCTGGCGCAAATTATGATGATTAATTTCGTCCAGCCCGTCCGGCTTGTGCCAAGAAGCGGCTGTCTTGGCCAAAAAGCGGTTTGGCCCAATACCTACATTGACCCGCAACCAATCGCCAATCTCGCTTTTAATTCGGCTCTTAATCTCCCTCCCCACTTCCCAAAGCGGCCCAACCCCCTCGCTCCTCTGGTAACTTTTAACTTTTAACTTGGCACTTTTAACTGTACTAAGGTCCAGCACCGCCTCGTCCACAGACAGCGGTACACAATCCGGCGTGTATTCTCCAAACAAGCGGAACAATTGCTGGCTAACAAAGCGGTACTTGGGTGGATCTGGCGTCAGAACCACCAAATCCGGACAAAGAGCTCGGCCCTCCCGCACCCGCATCCCCACCTTGACCCCACAGGCCTTAGCTTCGTAAGAAGGGGCTAAGATGCAACCGCCAGGGCTAGCGTAGGCGGCCACCGCCACCGGTTTACCTCGCAGCTTAGGATTGGCCTGCTGTTCGATGGAAGCAAAGCAGGCGTTGAGATCGATGTGCATTACGGTGGACGGTGTCTGATTGAAGGAGAGAGTCATTCTCTTATTCCCAGCCGCCGGTAAATAAACTCAAAACTCAAAGCTCAAAACTCAAAAATAAAAGTCAAAACTAAAAAACTTTTGATCTTTGAACTTTGAACTTCCTAACCTTCCACTTCCTCCAGGAACCACAGCAAACTTTCGGTATTAAAGTCCAGCTTGAAAAAATTCCCGCCCGCCACCAGGGAGAAGAGATGATGCAAAGTCCGGCCTCGCCGCTGGGGAAAGCAGAACCCGATCTTTTCTACCCGGTAAGTGCGCCCTCGCCAAGTAAGGGAGGAGGGGAGGAGGCGGCCGGTTTGGAGGCAGGAACCACAGCTAACCTGCACACGCTCGTTGATTTTAGTAACCATAGGAACGAAAGTCCTAATAACTAATTTCTAATGCCTAAACCTAGATACGAATAAAACCCGAAGGTAAGTTAGTTATACTGGGACAAACCTTTGCCGTCAAGGACCAAATAAGTAGGCGCTGAGGCTAGATTTTTCCCCTTGACTAGCTCGGGCTCAGAATGACGATGGGGTGGGATGTCATTCCGAACGCAGTGAGGAATCTAGCCCGCAGGCGCGCCGCCTATTCAGGAGACTGCCAATGAATGGTAGAATCGTTCAAGATGGAAAAGATTGCTTTTTTTGATCTAGATAACACCCTCTACAACGGTTATTCCCTGTATGATTTTTTCCAAAGCCTCTGCCAGCAGCAATACTTCGATTCCTCAACTTGCCAGCAGTTTCACCGACTGACCCAACCCTACTATCAGGGTAGGGGAGACCGCCTCAAGATTTCTGGCCAGGTTCTGGACCTCTTTGCCCAAAATATTAAGGGGCGCCCCGTAGAGGAGCTGGAAAAGCAAGCCGAGCAGTTTTGGCAAGAAGCGGCGGCCAACCTCATCCCCCCCACAGCCCAAGAGTATGAACGCCTCCGCAAGGATGGCTACCAAGTCGCCATTATTACCGGCGCCCCAGAACCCCTGGCCAAATACTTCTGCCGCTGTCAAAAACTCAACCTTTGCCGAGCCAGCCAATTCGAGCAAAAAGCCGGCGTTTTGACTGGCAACTTTACCAGAAACTCCAGCTACCAGGCTAAGGCGCAGTCGGCCAAGGATTTCTTGAAGCAGGGCAGCTGTACCCTTAAAGACTCTTGGGGCTTTGGCGATGAGCCTGGTGACTACGGTTTTTTGGACCTAGTGGCCAACCCTATTTTGGTAGTAGACAGAAAAACCCATCAAAAGTTACCCCCACGCCAGAAAGGTATTTGAGTATGATCCTCTCAATCAACCTGCCCTTATGACTACTTTTGTACTGGTTTGTGGAGAGCGTTATTATCTATACCCTGGCGACGCTGGCTTTTATTAGGATCTTTCGCGGCTGAGGTAACCTAACCCGAAGGGTTTAAAAACTATAGGGACCACAGAAGGCCCAATTGGGTCTTTTTTGTGTTCATTTGACTCCCGAGCGGGGTTGTTTTTAAATAAGGGCAGAGAAAAGGGGGTTTACTTCAAAAATGTGAGGGCTTAGAAGATTTAGGAGGTAGATGAGATGAGCAAAAGCCTTGGTTATTCCCTCCTCACTCTGGGAGGGCTAGTGTGGGCCATCGTCCTACTTTGCCTTAAGTCCGATGGCTCAATCTCAACAACTGAGCTGTTAATAGGGTGTGGCGTAGGGATCGTGATCTTGGGCATACTTGGACCAATCCTCAAACCTCTCCCTCCTGCCAACGACTGACAGCAACCCTCCGCCAGAAAACCCTACTTTCTGGCGGAGACACCTCTTGGGTTTGCAAGGGTTCAACCCCAAGTCCCATCTGGCAACTGGCTACTGACTACTGGCAACTTTCTAGTTGTCAAAACCCCTCTATTTCGCTATAATTCCCCCAGTTCTTTCATCTTTGATCTTTCATCTTTGATCTAACTTATGAGTGAAATCGCCAAGAAAGAGGCCAAAAACTACACCGCCAAGCAGATTCAGGTCCTCGAGGGGCTAGACCCCGTGCGCAAGCGGCCGGGAATGTACATTGGTTCTACCGACCAAACCGGCCTTCACCACCTGACTACCGAGATCGTCAACAACTCCGTCGACGAAGCTATGGCTGGCTATTGCGACGAAATCCAAGTCGTTTTTCACCAAGACAATAAGGTAACCGTTTCCGACAGCGGCCGCGGCATTCCCGTAGACATTATGCCTCAGTACAAGGTGTCTGCTTTAGAAATCGTGATGACTAAACTTCACGCGGGGGGAAAGTTTGGCGAGGGTGGTTATAAGATCTCTGGCGGTTTGCACGGCGTCGGTTCTTCAGTAGTGAACGCTCTCTCGGAATGGATGCGAGTCGAGGTCAAGCGCGATGGCAAGATTTACGCCCAGGATTACAGCCGAGGCAAGCCCAAAGGCAAAGTAACACCGGTCAAAAAAACGGAATTAGACTGGATCGCGGGGGCCGAAACGGGCACCACCACCTCTTTTTTGCCGGACAAGCAAATTTTTGACTCTCTAGACATTAATTACGAAAACTTGCGGGAGCAGTACCGTGAGTATGCCTACCTCACCGGCGGGCTTAAATTCCACTTAGTGGACGAGCGGCTCAACCTTAAGGAAACTTTTTACTTTGAGGGGGGTGTCAGGTCCTTTGTGCAAGCCCTCAACCGCCACAAAGAGGTGGTGCAGGCAGAGCCCTTCCACGTCCACAAACAGTACGAGGAGGTTGATGTGGAAATCGCCCTACAGTACAACAACGGCTTTGCCGAAAATGTCGTAAGCTTTGCTAACAACATTAAAACCCCTGAAGGAGGAAGCCACCTGACTGGTTTTAAAACAGCCATTACCCGCTGCATCAACGACTATGCCCGCCGTCAGGGTTACCTAAAGGACAATCACGACAATCTGACCGGTGAAGACACTCGTGAAGGCCTAACGGCCGTCGTCTCGGTTAAAATCGACTCCCAGCTGCTGCAATTTGAAGGCCAGACCAAGGCCAAACTAGGCAACGCCGAGGTGCGCCCCGCTGTGGAAGCTGTTCTTAAGGAAGCTTTAGATGCTTATCTGGAAGAAAACCCTCGGGAAGCGCAGGCTATTGTAGCCAAAAATATCTTGGCGGCTCAAGCTCGCCAGGCGGCCCGGGCCGCCCGGGAAACGGTTATTCGCAAAGGAGCCTTGGAAGGGTCAGCCCTCCCCGGCAAGTTGGCTGATTGCCAAGAAAAAGATCCCGCCAAAAGTGAGCTCTTTATTGTCGAGGGAGATTCGGCCGGCGGCAGTGCCAAACAGGGCCGAGACCGGGCTACCCAGGCCATTCTGCCTCTGGGCGGGAAAATTCTTAACACCGAGCGCAATCGCCTGGACAAGATTTTGAAGTTTGAAGAGTTAAAAGATCTAATTATAGCGATGGGTATGGGTATTGGGGAAAGCTTAGAGCCGGGGAAGCTGCGCTACCACAAGATCATTATTATGTGCGACGCGGATGTCGATGGCGAACATATCAAAACCCTGCTTTTAACCTTCTTTTTTCGCCACCTCCCAGCGGTCATTGATGGGGGGTATTTGTTTGTGGCCCGCCCGCCGCTGTACCGCGTACAAAAGGGCAAAGAAATTCACTATGTTTACAGCGACGAAGAAAAAGATGAGCTGGTTAAGTACCTAACCGGCAAAGAGGGTGGGGAAAAGGGCGTAGTCATCCAACGCTTTAAAGGCTTGGGGGAAATGAATCCCGAGCAGCTGTGGGAGACTACTATGAGTCCGGAGACTAGGCTTTTGAAGCTGGTCACTGTGGAAGACTCCCCCAAAGCCGACGAAGTCTTTTCCACTCTGATGGGGGATGAGGTTTTACCCCGAAAGAGGTTTATCCAAACTCACGCTAAAAGGGCTGAACTAGATATTTAGGGGTTGAACCCCTGCTGGTATATTTTACAAACACTCCCGGAGTGGGCCCCAGTTCGTAACCACACTCCGGGAGTGTTTGGTGTATTTAGTTCGACGGCAAGTGTGATATCATGAACCCGCTATGGCTAGAAAAACCAAAACCGAATTTTTAAGCTACCGTGTTCTGGTGGAAAAGGAAAAATACGAGGATGGGTCTCCGGTTTATGTTACCCAAGTCCCCAGCTTGGGGATTTCTGACTACGGAGAGACCATCGAAGAGGCTTTGGCTAATACCGAAAAACTGATTAAGTTCCATGTGGAATCCTTGATCGAGGAAGGCGAGGCTGTACCAGCCCCAGACGATATCAAGAACATCATTGTCACCACTACTCAGGTCGAAATCTCCCCGGCTAAGAAACTGGCCTTAGCATGACAAGACTGCCACAAGTTAAGCCTCAAGACCTAATCAAATCCCTGGAGAAATGCGGTTTTAAAACTACCAGAATGAGTGGGAGCCACGCCCGTTTAGTGCATCAGGACGGGAGAAAAGCCACGGTTCCTATTCACAAGCGCCCCCTGCCCAAAGGAACGCTTAAATCTATCCTACGCCAGGCCAAGGTTTCCCTCAGTGATCTCAAATCGTAAGATCTCGCAAACCCCCACCTTTTACAAAACTGTGTAACACTCCCGGAGTGAGCCACGGCTCGTAACTACACTCCGGGAGTGTTGGGTCCGGGTTTTTGAGCAACAAAAAACGGGAGGTGGTTCCTTTGGCTCAATGCCGTAGGCCTCCCGTGTAAGCTTCCCCACTTGTATGGTCTAAAGACTCTTAGGGCCAAACTGGCTGGGGTGTCACCAGATAAATTTCTTGAGGGCATAGACCCTCGATTAGTGCGGCCCCGAAGGGCATTAACTCTCTTTACTACTCCGACCTCTGCCCAGGCTCTATGTATTGCCCGGTGACAGTGCCCCGAAGGGCAATACAGAGGTTTTTCACTTCCTCCGAATGCGCTTCGGAAGTTTTCGACCCAGCTTATTAGGCCAAGTCGCTTTGGGCACTTGGGTGCCCGAGAGAAGCTATTTTACGCCTCGGAGCTAAGCTCCGGCTTCTTAAGGCGCCGCTGTAGTGGGCGGACCCTATTCTTTTTTTCTAGTAGAGAAACCACAGGACTGTCCTGGGGTTTTTAATTAACTCTACTAGAACTATCAATAGGGCTGGCAATAAAGCCACCAACCCCAAATCGTCGGGGATGAGCTTATGCTCATCCTCTTCTGGGATCAGAGATCCCAAAAAGAGGGCGATCCCCAACACACAGATCGCCACCTCTACAACCATGCTTCCCCTCCTTTTCTTACCCTTTGACTTACCCTCGTTTGGGTAGCCAAGGAAGATGAGGACAGGTTAGGGTAGGGGAGTCCTCCCTACCTCTTTCCGAACTAAATGGCTACGCAAACTCAATCAGTCGTAGCCATTTCTGCTCAGCTATTGCTAGCTGAGCCCCCGGAGAAGTGAATCGTCGCGTCTCCCAAGACGCAAACGACCACCCCTCGAGCTCACCAGTTCTATCCGGAGATAAAACTGGGAACTTCGCCTCCTTCTTCCCCTTCCAATAGACGGATATTTCGGAGGCGGCCTCGGTGGGCGAAAGGGGAATGTCGTAGTCCCCAATGCCCTCCAAGACCAAGCGCTCGGAAAGGAACCCGAGACGCCTGGATTCCCGCCCGCGGCGAAAGCCGACCGCCGTGAGCAGGCTGGCGTCCGCCCGAAGGACGACGAAGTCTCGCCCTTCGGCAGACGCGAACCCCCACGCTTCCGCGTTGAAGCGGAGGAGGTTCAGCCGTGCTGAAACTCCGATTTCCATAGCCATTTTGACCCTCCTTTTGAGGTTTCAGTTACGCCGGCTTGAGCGCAACCTAGGGGTTTGGTTTTTGAGCACTCTTTGGCGCCCCCTATGATTTTTCTTCAAGGTGTTTCCAATCAACACCTGATGTAAGGTGCTTCTCTTCCTTCTTCTTTAGACTCGGGCAGAAGCCTACCGAGTGTTGATGCATATTCTTTGCTCTCCTTTCCTTCTAGCCCCCCGGATTCTTTCTTTTTTCCAAGGGGACGCGGATATCTCTTGGCTCATCCCTTTTTGGGTAGCCAAGGAAGATGAGGATAAAGATAGGGTAGAGGAGTCCTCCGCTTCTTGGGCTATCCAAAGGCTTCTTTTATTCCACTAATCCGTTCTCTAAGCCTTCTCGATCTTGCGACCGAGACCCTACTGCCCCGCACCAGATGGTGCAGGGCGAGCTTAAAGAACGGGTTGATGGACAGGAGATCGCGCA
>Ga0209164_1001691_pt1 | contig 26755 bp, 14 predicted proteins | sample MTBNYHSulfiMetaG_FD_187458 | JGI IMG/M metagenome (GOLD analysis project Ga0209164, IMG submission 187458) | Enrichment culture microbial communities from rom New York Harbor, USA that are MTBE-degrading - MTBE-NYH (New York Harbor Sulfidogenic)... | ecosystem: Environmental > Aquatic > Marine >... | reverse complement strand
CTTCGTAAAGCGCGTCGAGCCGGTGGTCGCGGACCGCGGCGACGGAGCGCTGCTCTACGACGCCGACGGCACCGAGTACATCGACTGTTTCGCCGGCATCAGCGTGACCAACGCCGGCCACCGCAACACCAAGGTCCTCGAGGCCGCCAAGGCCCAGGCCGACAAGCTGGTCCACGCCTGCTCGTACGTCTACCACGTGCCCAGCGTCGGCGCCCTGGCCGAGAAGCTCGCCGAGATCACCCCGGGCACCCTGCAGAAGAGCTTCTTCGGCAACGGCGGCGCCGAGGCGATCGAGGGCGCCTTCCGTCTCGCCAAGCGCTACAGCGGGCGGCGCGAGCTCCTCGCCATCGAGTCGAGCTTCCACGGCCGCTCGTTCGCGACCCTCTCGGTGACCGGCAACTCGGGGCGCAAGAAGGGCGGCGGCCCCTACATGCCGGGCGTCGCCTTCGTGCCCACCCCGTACTGCTACCGCTGCTTCGCGGAGACCACGCCCGACAAGTGTGACCTGCTCTGCGCGCGCCGCGTCGCCGAGGTCGCCCGCCTGCACCTCTCGGGCGACGTCTGCGCCTTCATCGCGGAACCGGTCATGGGCGAGGGCGGTATCATCGTCCCGCCGGAGGGCTACTTCAAGCGCGTCAAGGAGTTCCTCGACGAGGACGGCATCCTCTTCATCGCCGACGAGGTCCAGAGCGGCTTCGGGCGCACCGGCAAGATGTTCGCCATCGAGCACTTCGGCGTCGAGCCCGACATCATGACGATGGCCAAGGGCATCGCCGACGGCTGGCCGCTCTCGGCCTTCATCGCCAAGCCCGAGATCGCCGACGCCTTCCAGGTCGGCGACCATCTCTCGACCTTCGGCGGCAACCCGGTGAGCTGCGCCGCCTCGCTCGCCAACATCGAGTTCCTCCAGGCCGGCGTCATCGAGGCCTCGGCGAAGAAGGGCGCCGACCTCGTGGCGCGCTTCAAGGAGCTGCAGAAGACCCAGCCGCTGATCGGCGACGTGCGCGGCAAGGGCCTCATGATCGGCGTCGAGCTCATCGCCGACCCGCAGACCAAGGCCTACGGCACGGCGGCCGCCGGGTTCGTGCGCCAGTACTGCCTCGACCACAACGTGCTCATCGGCGTGGGCGGCAACTTCGGCAGCGTGCTGCGGGTGCAGCCGCCGCTGGTGATCGACGAGGCGCAGATCGAGCGCGTGTTCGCGACCATCGCCGACGCCCTCGAGGCCTACACGAAGCAGTGACGACGGGGCGCCGCCGGCTTGAGCCGGCGGCGCCGGACGAGCGACGCGGCGGGGGCCGGGCGCGCGAGCGCCCGGCCCCCGCCGCGTCCGGCCACTCTGCGAAGCCGCCGCGTCGCGAGCCGCCGCGTCGCGAGCCGCTGCGTCACGCCGCCGCGGAGCTCGCGTCCTTCTCCGCGGGCTCTTCCTCGTAGACGAACGAGGGGCCGAGCTCGCGGAGCGAGAAGTTGAGGAAGATGCGGTGGCCGTCGAAGTCGAGCACGCGCAGGTCGTCGTGCGCCTCGAGGTCGGCGGCGATGTCGCGGTAGGTCGAGCCGTAGAGGTCCTTGCAGCGGTCGATGGGGATCTCGTGGGCGATGAACTTGCGCAACCCCTTGGCGCGCAGCTTCGCGATCAGCTCGGGATGGTCGATCCCCGGGTAGGAGCTGAGGAGCAGCAGGGGTCCGGTGCCGGAGAACACGAGCACGCCTCTCATGGCCGTCACCTCCCTCCCGGACGGGCTCGTATCGTGAGCGTTCCCGCCGCGAGCGACGCCGCAACCGTGTGCGGCACGACGCCGTGCGGCACGACTCGGTGCGGCGCGTGGCGGCTTCGGGCTCCGGCTCCCTCGGGGTACGACCGCAGGGGAGCGGGGAAGTATGGCGAACGAGACGCCGGAGGGTCCTCACCGGTCCGGGCGGAGGCCGGGGTCTCCCCGGAGACATCGTCGAGAGCGTCGAGGAAAGGGGCCTCATGACCGAACGCTCCGAGCACAGGCCGCGGACGCACGTGCAGTACGGCAGGCTCATCGCCGTGGCCGTGGTGGTCGTGCTGGTCCTGATCTTCGTCTTCCAGAACACGGCCTCGGCCGAGTTCACGTTCCTCTTCTGGAGCCTCTCGCTGCCGCTCTGGCTGCTGCTCGTCGTCGTGCTCGCGCTCGGCGTCGCGGCGGGCTGGCTGCTCTTCGTGTCGCGGCGCCGCCGGCGCTGACGGCGCGGCGGGCCGCCCGGCAGGCGAGACGGCGGCGGCGCGGCTCCCGTCGGGGGCCGCGCCGCCGCCGTCTCGCCGCGAGGCCGCCGCGCGCTCCGCTCGGCGCCCGTCTGCTGAGCGACAGCCGGTCTCAGACTGCCGGACGCAGGTCGCCGGCGCCGCCGCCCTCACGGCCCATGCGCCGCAGCGCGAAGGCCTCGAAGACGGCGAACACGCCCCAGATGAGCGCGTTGACGCCCAGCATGACGGCGAGGGCGAAGACCGTGAGCCCGGGGTAGACGAGCGCGATCACGCCGACGACGGCGATGGCCGCGCCGGCGAGCAGGTGCCACACCCAGCCCTCGCCGCGCGACGAGAGCGCGAGGACGACGCGGGCGACGCCCCAGACGACGAACGAGATGCCGAGCACGAGGGCGAGGACGCGCAACGTCGCTCCCGGCCAGGCGAGGGCGGCGATGCCGCCGGCGATGGCGATGACACCCATGACGGCCGAGAGCCACCGCGGCTTGACGACCGAGGCGCTGGTGAGGTCGATGATGCCGGCGTAGATGAGGTAGAGGCCGGTCAGCCAGACGAGCGCGGCGAGGCCGGCGAAGACGTTGCTGAGGACGATGACGCCGAAGACGATGGAGACGAGGCCGGCGAGCAGGTACCAATACCAGACACGGCCGGCGAGCTCGCGCGTCGAGCGGTCGTCGCCGGAGGCGGATGTGGTCATGGGGATCCTCCCGAAGAACGTGATGGCGATGGTCGGCCTCTTACTACCGTCGTGGTAGCGACGGCAAACCTCGGGGGCCCACGTCGCTCGCACGCACAGGGGCGGCCCGGAGCCGCTCGGGGGGCCGCGCGGCGCGCGATCCTCGCGTATCATCTCCGCCATGAGCGCAGCACGCACCACGAGGACCGCCGCCGCGGGGACTCCGTCGCGCGGCGGGGCCTCGCGGCGGCGTCGGCTCGCGCGCGTCGTGACGCTCCTCGACGACGCCTACGGCCGCCCGGTGCTGACTCCGCGACTGGCGCCCGTGGACGAGCTCGTCTACACCGTCCTCTCGCAGAACACGGCCGACGTGAACACGGACCGCACCTTCGCCGAGCTGCGCCGGCGCTTCCCCACCTGGAGCGCCGTCCGCGACGCTCCGGTGGCCGAGATCGAGGCGGCGATAGGCCTGGGCGGGCTGGCGGCGACCAAGGCGCCGCGCATCAAGGCGATCCTCGGCGCCTTGAGCGCCGCCGCCGACACGGCGGAGCCCGACCTCGCCGTGCTCGAGGGTCTCGACGACGACGCCGCGGCCGCCTGGCTCCAGGAGTTGCCCGGGGTGGGGCCGAAGACGGCCGCCTGCGTGCTGCTCTTCGCGCTCGGGCGGCCGGTCATGCCGGTCGACACGCACGTGCACCGCCTGGCCCGGCGCCTCGACCTGATCGACGCCGGCGTCACCGCCGAGCAGGCCCACCCGCTGCTGACGGAGCTGGCCGGCCCGGACGCCGCACAGATCTATGCCGCCCACGTCGACCTGGTGCGTCACGGACGCCGGGTGTGCCACGCGCGCCGGCCGCGCTGCGGCGAGTGCCCCCTGGGCGGCGTCTGCCCGAGCGCGGGCATCGCCTGAGACGCGCCGGTCCGGGCCGTCTCAGAGCGGCAGGCGCTCGGGCCGCCGCCGGCGCGTCGTGTCGCCGCCGTCGAGCGGGCCGAGCCAGCGGTCGAGGGCGCCGCTGCGCCAGATCCAGCGCACCAGCATGAGCCAGCCGAAGGCCGCCGCCCCGAGCGCCGCGTACTGGTAGAGCGGCAGCGGCGTGAGCTCGAAGAGGGTCCGCCCGCCCTCGGTGGCGACGCTCAGGACGAGCAGGGCGAAGAGCAGCACGGTGAGGGCCGCGAAGCGCCAGTCGCGGCGCAGGGGAGCGCCGCCGACCCACCACCGGCTGGGCGGCGCCAGCAGCGGCACGACGAGGATCCCGCAGAGGGCGGCGACGATCGTCGTCGCCGTCTGCGCCGGCGGCAGCGCGTTGACCAGCAGGTCGGCCTCGGTGGCTCCCGGGTGGTCGCCGAGGTAGAGCGTCTCGTGCACCGCCGCCCAGATGTAGTAGACGACGAGGGTCAGGATCCACTGCGCCACGGCCGCCGGCAGCACGAAGCGGGCGAGGCGGCGCACGAGGCTGGTCTTGGGGACGGGCCCCGGCTGCGCCCACACGGCGAACGCCACGGCGGGCACGCCGGCGCCGATCAGGCTCAGCATCGACGCCTGACGGGGGGCGAAGGGGAAGCCGCCGGCGGCGGCGACGACGCCGACCAGGGCCGCCTTGGCGAGGATGCGCACCATGAACATGCGCAGGATGTCGTTCATCCCGTTGAGGATCCGCTGGCCCTCGCGGAAGGCGTAGGGCAACGCCTCGAACGAGTCGTCGAGGAGGACCAGGTCGGCGACGCCGCGCGCCGCCTGCGCGCCGCTGTTCATGGCGACGCTGACGTTCGCCTCCTTGAGGGCGACGACGTCGTTGACGCCGTCGCCGATCATCGCCACGTGGCGGCCGCGGCGGCGCAGGGCCTGCAGCAGGCCCTGTTTCTGCTCCGGGATGACGCGGCCGAAGATGCGCGTGCGCGCCGCGGCCGCCTCGAACTCGTCGTCTGTCATCGCGCTGAGGTCGGCGCCCGAGAGGGTGGCGAACCCGCCGGCGCCGGTCTCGGTGTCGCCGCCCTCGGGGACCACGCGGATGCGGCCGGCTTCAGGCTCTTTCTCGCCCTCCGGCTCGCCCGGTGTGAGGCCGGCCTGCAGGGCCAGCGCGGCCACGGTACGCGGGTCGTCGCCCGAGATGACCTTGACCTCGATGCCCGCCTGAGCGAACTCGTCGAGCGTGCCCTGCACGTGCGGGCGGAGCTCGTCGCGGAGGCTGACCACGGCCAGGGGGCGCAGCCCCTGGGGCAGCTCCGGTTCGTCGGCGAAGGTCACCGGCTCGGGCGCGGCCGCGAACAGGAGGACCCGGTAGCCGGCGGCCGCGAGCCGTGCGGCGTGGTCGCTCCAGTGCACGCCGCCCGCCGCGGCGCGGGGCTCGGTGAACGCCTCGTCGCCGAACAGGGCGGCCTGGCCGGGCACGGCCGCCGGCGTCGCGGGGCCCGGCCCCGCGGCGCCGGCCGGGCCGCCCGCCTCTTCGGCGGCGTCCCCGCCGTCGCGGCGCCGCCGCGGCCACGGCCGCCAGTCCCAGTCCGAGGGCTCCTTCCACGCCGGCACCGCGCCCGGCTCGACGGGGGCCTCCTCGTCCCCCGCCCCGTCGGCGCCGGTCGTCGTCTCCCAGGGGACGACGAAGCCGACACCCTCGGGCAACGCCGCGCCGACGACCTCGGGCGCGCCGAGCACGTACGTGCCGCGCAGGCTGCCCTCGTCGAACGCCAGCCCGCTCCACTTGCGCCGCGTGGAGAACGGCGCCTCGCTCGACGGACGCCGGCGGATGCCGCGATAGGCCCGCGCCAGCGCCTCGACGGTGCGGTTCGGGTCGCTCGTCGTCGCGGCGTAGTCGCCGAGCACGGCCTCGAGCTGCGGCTCGGCGCCGTCGAGGGGCGCCGTCTCATGCAGGCTGATGACGTTCGACGTGAGGGTGCCGGTCTTGTCGGTGCAGAGGACGTCGACGTTGGAGAGCGACTCGACGGCGTTGGCCTGCTGGATCAGCATCCCCTTGCCGAGCATGCGCACGGCGCCGAGGGCGTAGGCGAGGGCGATGGAGAGCACGAGGCCGTTGGGGATCAGGGCGACGATGACCGTCGACATGCGCACGCCCTCGACGAACGGGAGGTGCTCGGAGATGCTGCGGCTCCACACCAGCACGGCGTAGGCGAGGACCACGATGAGCAGCGTGCGGATGATCGTGTACACCTCGCGCTGCAGCGGGGTGAGCTCGCGGCGGTAGCTCGTGGCCTTGGCGGTGAGCTTGTTGGCGAAGCTGTCGAGACCGACCTTCTCGGCCTCGTAGTAGCCGCCGCCGGTGGAGCAGAAGCTGCCCGAGAGGAGCTCGTCGCCCGTGGTCTTGAGGACGAGGTCGGACTCGCCGGTGAGGAGCGACTCGTCGACCTCCATGCGGGTCTCTCCGCGCACGCGCCCGTCGACGACGATCTGGTCGCCGGGGTGCAGCCGGAGGAGGTCGCCGGCGACGATCTCCGACGGGTCGACCTCGCGCTCGCGACCGTCGCGCACGACCGTCGCCTTGGGCCGCGTGAGGATCGCGATGCGGTCGATCGTGCGCTTGGCGCGGATCTCCTGCACGAGGCTGACGACGGTGTTGGCGAGGATCACGCCCACGGCGACGAACGCGTCGAGGTAGCGGCCGAGGGCGACGAGGACGACCCCGAGGCCGAAGTAGAGGTTGTTGATGAAGTTGAAGACGTTGGCGCGGACGATCTGCCGGTAGGTGCGGCCGGCGCTCACCTGGGCGTCGTTGCCCTGGCCGGCGGCGCGGCGGCGCGCGGCCTCGGCGTCGCTCAGGCCGCGCGCCGGCGGGCCGCCGGCCCACCCGCCGGGGCTCGCGCCGACGGGCTGTGGTGTGGCGTTGGGGGTGGCGCTCACGCGATCGTCCGTTCCTCTCCGAGGACAGCGCTCAGGATACCCGAGGGGGCGGCGGGGAGCAGCCGCGTCCGCGTCCCCGGGGCGCGGGCCGCGAGGGCGCCGGGGGCACGGGCGCCCGGGCGACGCGGGCCGTCCACCCCGGGGCCCCGCGGGCGGATTGACATCGACCCGCCGGGCCGGTTTACTGCAGGACGAGGCGGCGCGCTGCGCCGCCTTCGCCAGTCCGACGCAGACGATGAGGATGCCCACGGTGCGTTCGACGACCGAGACACTTCCGCCATGCCGGCGGCGGGCATGACCGCGCCGGCCGGATCACCCTCCCCCGACACCAGAAGACCCTCCGCCGACCCCGCGACCGCGGCCGGCGACTCGGCAGCCCGGCGCTCCTCCTTCCCCAGCAGCACCGACACGCGCCCGCGCCCGGCGATCGCCGACCTGCACGCGTACCTCAACGGGGGGCTGCCGCCGGCCGCGCGCGCCTGCCCGCCGCTCACGCGCGACATGGCCGTGGCGCTCGAGGCGGCCGTCGCCGCGCTGCACGACGAGGGCTCGCCGGCGCTCGCCTCGCTCGGCGACCGGCTGGTGACCGACGAGTCGCTGCGCCGCGAGGCCGAGCGCGACCAGAACGTGTACCTCGGGGCGCCGTTCACCGCCTGGCTCACGCGCGCCCGGCCGGACCTCGTCTTCCTGCCGCTCTCGGGGCCCGAGGTCGAGGTCGCGCTCTCGTGGGCGCGCGACGGCGGCGTGCCGGTCACGATCCGCGGCGCCGCCTCGGGCGCGCTCGGCGGCGCCGTCCCCAACGACGGCGGTCTGGTCCTCGACCTGTCGCGGCTCGACCACGTCGACGTGAACCCCGAGGACGACGTCTGCGTGATCGGCGGCGGGGCGCGCTTCCGTGAGATCCACCGCCGCCTCGCCGAGCACGGTCTCGCGCTGCCCGTCTACTCGTCCAACCTGGGCGGCACGTTCGCCGGCTGGCTGGTGAGCGGCGCCTCGGGGCTCAACGGCTTCGGCCCCGGCGACGCGATCGACGTCGTGCGTGCCGCCGACGTCGTCCTGCCCGGGGGCGAGTCCGTGCGCTTCCACGCCGACGGACGCCTCGACGTCCCCGCCGAGGCGCCGCGCCGCGGCCACCGCGAGGTCGGCGCCGACGCCGCCGAGGCGTGGTTCCGCGGCCGCGGCCTCGAGCCCTTCGGCCTCGCCGACCTGGTCGGCAGCGAGGGCACGCTGGGCGCCGTCGTGCAGCTCGTGATCGCGGTCGGGCGGCGGCCGAAGATCGGCGCCTTCCTCGTGCCCTTCGCCACGCTCGGCGACGCCTTCGAGGCGGTCGACTGGGTGCGCCTCGGGGCCGGCCGCGGTCTGCCGCGACCGGCCAACCTCAAGCTCGTCTTCCGTCCCTTCGTGGAGCACGTGCGCCGCGTGTGGGCCGACGAGGACCGGCGGGAGTGGCGCCGTCGCCCGTCGGCGCTCTCCGGCGGCGAGGGGATGCCGTGGGAGCGCCTCTCCGGGCCGCGTGAGCTCGGCGCCCCGCTCGCCTCCGGCGACCACGGCGCCGTCGCCTACCTCTACATGGACTTCCTGAGCCTCGCGGCGGCACGGGCGATGGCCCGCCGCCTCGGCGAGGCGCCGGGCGCCTCCGGGGCGCTCGCCGAGGAGAGCCTGCGGTTCGCCGCCGAGCGCTTCCGCCCCCAGCAGACCAAACGCCTCGGGCCCGGGATGCTGGCCGCCGAGGTCCGGCTGCCGGCGACCCGCGTGGGCGCCTATCTCAAGGAGGCGGTGCTTCTGGCGCGCGCCGCCGGGGTCGAGCTCGACCCCGAGGTCTACTACTTCTCGGGCGGCGACGCGCTGGTGATCGCCGGGTACCTGACCGACCACCGCTCGGCTGCCTCCACGCTCGACCTCGCGCTCTCGCCGGTGCTCGTCGACCTCGCCGTCGCGCGCCACCGGGGCCGGCCGTACGTGCTCGGCCGCTGGCAGGCGCCCTTCGCGGCGGCCAAGTTCGGCGAGCAGGGCCTCGAGCGTCTGCGCGCCGTGAAGCGCGCGCTCGATCCGCCGGCGCTCGTGAACCGCGGCGTGGTCGTCGACCTCGCGCTGCGCGGGCGCACGGGCGCCTTCGTCGGCAAGGTGTACGCGCCCGGCGTGCGTCTCGCCCGCGCGCTCTGGGGGCGGCCCGGCGCGGCCGCCGCGGGCCGCGCGGCACGGCGCGTCGCCGGCGCGCTGGCCGGGCCCGCGCGGGGTCACGGCGAACCCCTCGGCGCCCTCCCTCCGTCGGCGCTCGACCGCCCGCTGCACTGCGTCAACTGCGGCGAGTGCAACGTCGTGTGCCCGGTCTACGACGCCGCGCGCGTGCGTCTGCCGCAGACCCTCGTCCACCGCGCCGAGCTCGTGCGCGCCGGGGCCGACGGCCGCGGCGCGACCCCGGCGCTGCTGCAGCTGTGCCTGCGCTGCGGCAACTGCGAGGAGGTCTGCCAGGGCGGCATCCCGCACCTCGAGGTGTACGCCTGCCTCGACGAGCTGCTCGACGGGCGCCGGCGCGCCGGCGCCGACGGCCACGCCGACCTCCTCGCCGCCGTCCGCGGCTCGGCCGGCTACCGCGAACGCTTCCTCGACGTGCGGCCGGGGCTGTACCTGCGGCGCTCCCCGGCCTCGCTCCCGGGCGTGGTCCGCTACCACGTCCTGCGCGCCGAGAACGAGGACGGTCCCGCTGCCACCTGCCTGCACTGCGCCGCCTGCGTGCCCGTGTGCCCGACCGGCGCCAACCTCGAGTTCGAAGACGAGGACGACCTGCGCCGCGTGACGACCGACGACGGGCGCTGCATCGGCTGCGGCGCCTGCGTCGAGGTGTGCCCGGCGAACCGGCGCAACGGCGGGCAGACCCTGCGCGTGGTGCAGGCGCCGGCCGACGAGTGGCTCGCGGCGCTGGACGAGTTCGAGGTGCTCGAGAGCGCCGCCGGGCGCGGCGCGGCGTCCCCGGCCGAAGGGTGCGCCGCGGCGGCGCGTGCCGGGGCGGCGCCCATCGACCACCGCAGGGAGGGGGTGTCGTGGCGCGGCTGAGCAACGAGCTCGTCGCCATGCTCGCCCGCGCGCGGCGCGCGCCCGCCGACGGGCGCGCCGCGCGGGCGCGGGCGCGCCTCGACCAGTGGGAGGACCTGCTCGCCTACGTGGGCGACCCGGGCGGCGCGGCGGTGGGCGACCGTTCGCGCACGGGCCGCCTCGCGAGCCATCTCCTGCGCCGCGCCGGCGTCGACGAGAAGGCCTTCTGGGCGCTGCCCCGGGGGGTCCGCGGACAGAGACTCCTCGCCCTCTACGCGCACGCCTCGCGCTCGCTGCCGCACCTCGAGCTGACCTCGTTCGACGTCGACAAGCTGCTGAAGGAGCGCTACCGCCGCGAGCCGCTCACGGTGGGCGCCGCCTGGCACCACGGCTACTGGCGCTCGTACTTCTCGCACGCGGCCATCACGCACCCCGCCAACGACGGCCTGCGCGAGGAGTTCTCGACGACCTGGGACATCGTGCGCAAGCGGCCCAGCGTGCTCCACCGGGAGGCCGGCGGGCGGCGGCTCGAGGAGCTGCGCGCGCTGCGACTCGACATGCCCATCGTCGTCGGCCCGCTGCCGCTGCACGAGGGCGTCGCGCTGGAGCTCGCCTACCTCCAGGCCGCGGCCGACGCCGACGAGGCGCACGACCTGAAGACGCGGACTCTGGTCGTCGTCGGGGCGCCGAGGGCCGCGCTCCACGCCGCCGAGCTGCGGCCCTTCGCTCGCGACCTGATGGTCCGGGTGGGCCCGGGTGACCTGACGGCCCTCTCCGGCGGCGGCCTGCGCGAGCTCGTCGCCGCGGCGCGCATCGTGGAGCTCGACCCGTGGGGCGGGCGCGAGGGCGGCGAGAGCGGTGAGCCGTCCGGGCTCGCCGCCCTCGCCGCCGCCGTGCGCGCCGTGAACCCCGATTGTCTGCTCTCGGTCGTCGTGCGTCACGACGGCGACGCGTTCTGGGCGCACCTCGAGGAGGCCGCGCGCCACGACGGCGTCGCCCTCGTGCACTACCACGCCGGCGCCCTCGAGTCGTACCGCCTCACGCCGGCCGTGGACCGCTTCCTCAAGGACCGCCTGCTGCGCGCCCGCGTGCAGCTGCTCTCGGCCGGCGGTGACCGCGACACGCAGTCTTCGGCGGCGACCGTCTACGAGTCGGTGCTGCTCGGCGCGAACGGCGGCGCCATGACGCACGCGGCGGCGATCGCGCTCGTCCCCGAGGCGGTCGAGGCCCTGGCCGCCGGGGATCCGCGCCCGGAGGGCGGCGCGGCGGGCGGCGCCGCCCGTGAGGCCTTCGCCGCCGCCGTCCGCGCCGCCCCTCCCGGCGACCTGCGCGAGATGGCCCGCTGCACCCTGACCTGCTGGCAGCACAGCATCCTCGACTTCCTCAGCTGCATGGGCATCGACGACGTCAAGAAGACGTCGGGCAACACGATGGCCATCACGATGACCGGGGACTGGGTGCGCGAGGTCGACGCGCTGGCGACGCCCGGGTTCGGGGCCGAGAACGCGCGCGTCAACGCCGCCCGGGTGGAGGCCGAGCCCGTGCCACCGGAGGTGCGCGCTCGCTTCTCCGTCTCGAGGCTCCTGGGCGAGCGCTCGGCCGACCTGCCGCTCGTGCGCGCCGCCCAGGTGCTCGCGCAGCGCACGGCCGGCGTGCACCTGAGCAACTCGAACGCCGGCCTCAACGCCGACTTCCTCGAGGTCATCTACCGGATGGCGGCCGGGGAGCTCCCGCGGCTCGAGGACTTCTTCCTCGAGGGCGACCAGGGGCCTTTCGGTCTCGACCGCGTCGGTCTGCGGCTCTCGCGCGAGAGCGTCGCGTGGTCGCTGGCGCGCCTGCGCCGCGACCCCGCGCTCCTCGACTACGTCTCGCTCGCGGTCCCGCGCGGCTTCGAGCGCCCGGGCGCCGCGGGGCCGGGGGCCACGGTCTCGATCCACGCGACGCCGAAGGGCCGCGCGCTGCTGCGTTTCGCCGCCGACGCGCGCGGCGGCTTCGAGCAGCGCGTCGGCGACGGGCACCCGCTGGCGGCTGCGCTGGCGTCCGCGGACGCGGCCGGCTCGCCGCCGGCCGAGGCCGGGCGCGGCCCGCGCGCCGCCGCGAGCGCCGCCGCACCGCTCTGGCTTCGCGTCGCGGGCGCCGACGGCGGCGAGCGCCTCGTCGAGCTCTCCGCCGTCGGTCACGGCGCGCACGGCTCGTGCGTCGCGCGCGCCTCCGCCGATGGCGCCGTCACCCTGCGCCGCGACCCGCGCGGCGGCCTCGTCCTCTCCGGCGTCGGCGTCCGCGAGCCCATCTGGCACGGCCCCGTCTGCCACGCCTCGACCTCGCTCGGCGCCGCCAGCGAGGACTTCCTCACCGCCCGCGTCGAGGGCAACGTCGGCCTCAGCATGACGTCCTCCGGCGAGGGCGGCCCCATCAAGCTGGCGCGCGACGACGACATGCGCTGGGAGAGCCTCCAGGTGGCCTCCGGCCACTTCGGCGTCACCGGCCGCGACCTGCGCCGCGTGCGCGACGTCGAGATCAAGATCAACCAGGGCGCCAAGCCGGGCAAGGGCGGGCGCCTCTCGGGGGCCAAGGTCACGCCGACGGTGAGCAAGGCACGCAACATCCCCGTGGGCACCGACGCCCTGAGCCCCGACCCCAAGCACGACATCTACTCCATCGAGGACATGCCGGCCGAGGTGTGGCTCTGGCTCCTCTACCACAACCACTGCGGCATCAAGATCACCGGCTCCAACTACACGCGCTACGTCGCCGCCGGCATGTGGAGCAACTTCGTCGTCGACTACCTGCTCGTCGACGCCGGCATGGGCGGCTCGGGCAACTACCACGCCGACTCGTCCCACGTGGGCTGGCCGGACGCCTTCAGGACGATGCTGCACACCCACCACGCGCTGCTCACCGAGAGGGTCGACCTCGACGGCAGCGGCGCGCTGCGCCCGCTGCGCGACGGCAACGGGGCGCCCTTCGGGGCGAAGGGCGGCACGCGGCTCTTCGCCTCCGGAGGCCTGCGCGGCGAGCTCGACATGCTCAAGGTGCTGATCGCCGGCGCCGACGGCCTGCTCGAGGGCAGCATCGGCAAGGCCGTCGCCTTCGGCTGCAACCAGTGCGGCAACTGCCACCTCGACTGCCCGCGCGGCGGCATCACGACCAAGCCCGAGCTCATGGTGCAGAACGACCGCGCGCTCATGCGCCGCCGCTTCCGCAACTGGTCGGTGCTCAACATGGTCAAGCTCGCCGTCCTCGTGGACGCGCTGAACCGCGAGGGAGGGGCGCTCGCCGAGGACGGCTCCGTGGCCGACGCCGACGCGCTGCTCGACGACATCCGCAAGCTGCGCGGGCGTACCGACCTGCTCGTCATGCCCGAGTGGCCGGCGGCGGCGGGCGAGGTCGTCCCGCCGCCGGCCGCCGACGCGGCGAGTGAGGCGGCCCCGGGGCGGGCGGCCTCGCCGACCGGCGCCGCTGGCCCGGCGGCCGCCACCGATCCGCCGCCGGCAGCCGGTCCGCGCTCCGCCGCCGATCCGCCGCCGGCAGCCGGTCCGCGCCCCGCCGCCGGTCCGCCGGCCGCCCCAGCTTCGCCGCCGGAAGCCCGTCCGCCCGCCGCCGAGCACGACTCGTGCCGCGTAGGCTCGCTCGCCGTGAGCGAGCCCGTCGACGTCGGCGCCATCTGGGAGGCGGCGAAGCTCTCCTCCAACGGCGGCAACAACCGCGGCGGCGGCCTCGCCTGGGCGGGCTTCGCGCCGTCCCCGGTACGCGAGCGCTGCTGCCTCGTCGTCAACACGCTGGGCCCGGACCGCGCCGAGACGCTGCGCGCCATGCTGGAGCACCTCGGCGGCTGCGCCTTCCACGGCGCCGACGGCGCCGAGCTCGCCGCCGCCGAGGTCGCCGCGCGCCTCGACGACCTCCGCCTGCCGGTGCGCGCGCGCTACGCCGGGCCCGAGGGCTGGCGCCTCGCCGACCTGCGCGAGGACCCCGGCGACTTTCACCTCTTCTTCGTCGAGCCGCGCCCGGCGGTGCTGGCGCGTTACGGGCGCACGCTGCTCGCCGGCGACCGCTGGCTGCAGCGGCGCACGAAGTACGGCGAGCTGGGCGACGAGGAGCTCGCCGGCGCCCTCGCCGGCCTCGAGGCCGGCGAGCCGCCCGCCGGCGAGCGTCTCGCCGCCTTCCTCGCCGACGTCCGCGAGGAGTACCTCTCCGTCCTCGGGCACCTCATCGACTCGCGCTACTACCGCACCCACTCCGAGCCCGGCGCCCCCGAGGGCAAGTACGCCGCCAAGCGCCGCGGCTACCTCGTCTCGATGGGCGAGGACCTCGCCGCGGTCAAGATCTCGGGCTGGACGCACACGATCCCCGAGTACCTCGACTTCGACCGTTTCTGGGAGGGCTACCCCGGCGTCCCCGAGGGCGGCCTCGAGGTGACCTCGTGCGGCCTCACGGCCGCGGGGACGACGCTGTACGCCCACGTCTGGGCCCTGCACCACCGCTACCCGACGAACTCGCCGGCCATCGACGCCGAGGGCCGCGGCAACCCGGCCGGCGCGCACCCCTTCAAGGCCTACGACGTGCTCCTCATGCACAACGGCGAGCAGGTCGGCGTCGACTCGACCTCGCCCTTCCTGCGCGAGTTCGGCTACGTGCACGTCGACCCCTCGATGGGTCCGGGCTGGCAGGACTACGCCGGCGACTCGCTCTACGACCGCAAGGCGCTGACCGACACCGAGTACGCCGCCTACCTCGTCGACTTCACGCGCCGCGTGCTGGGGCTGTCGACCGAGGAGGCCTCGCAGGTCATCTCCCCGATCACCGGCCTCGACCTCGCGGCGATGCCCGACGAGCGCCGGGAGCTCTTCGAGCTGCTCTCGCTGAACTACGTGCAGCTCACCCCGACCGGGCCCTACAAGTTCACGATCGTCGAGTCGCGGCCCGGGGAGGGGCGCGATCCCGCCGGCGCGTCGGCGCCGCGCCGCGTCGGCTTCCGCGAGAACATGGACATCAAGTTCCTGCGCCCCCACGAGCTCGTGGTCAGCGTCGACACCGCGGAGGCCGGCGTCCGGGTCGTGGCGAACGGCAGCGAGGCGAAGATCGCCGACGCGATGCTGCGCGCGCTGCACCGTCAGGGCGTGCTCAAGGACGCCGCCCACGACCTGCGGTTCAACATGCGCCCCGGCGGCTCGCCGGGGCGCGGCGAGTTCGGCGGCGTCGTCGAGGCGTTCCTGACCCCGGGCGGCCGTGGTCTCTCGCTGGTCAACCGCTTCGGCGAGCCGGTCGCGGTGCGGCGCGCGGGCGAGAAGGAGGACGTCCGCCGCCGGCCGACGCTCCGCCGGGTGCGGCGCTCGTGGCGCGCCGAGGTCGACGCGGCCCTCGACGAGCTGGCCGCCGGCCTGCCGGCGGCGACGGCCGCAGCGGAGGGCCGCTTCCTCGGGCCGGACGACGCGCTGCCCGAGCCGGCGGCTCGTCTGGTCGAGACGACGCTCGCGCGGCTCGCGGACCTGCGCGTCGTCGAGTACCGCTACCTGTGCGAGGTCGCGCTCAGCGGGCTCGCGGCGCGCGGCGACGCCGAGCGCGCCGCGGCGCTCAGGGTGCTGACCGAGTTGCGCAAGCGGGTCGCCTACGCCGACCTCGGCGGACGGGCGCTCTCGACGATCGAGTACGTGACGGACGGCGGGCGCGGCGCCGGCGGCGCTCCCGAGGGCGGCGTCTACCGGCTGCTCGACGCCGTCCCTCCGCTCGCGCAGGTGCTCGCCGAGCAGGCCGCCGCCGCCGCAGGCGCCGGCGCGGCGGGGAGCGACGCCGCGGACGCGGCTGTCAGCGACGCGGTCGAGCCCGCACCGCCGCCCACCGCCGGCCGCTGGGGGCGCGTCACGCTCGACACCCGCGACGACCTGCTGCCGCCGACCGACGCCGCGCGCGACGTCCTCGTCGTCGACTTCGAGGGCTTCGCCAGCGAGGCCTTCGGGCTCGACTGCGCGGCGCGCTTCCTCGGCGAGGCGGTGCGCCTCGGCTGGCGCAACGTGGTCGGCTACGGCTGCGTCGGCGGGCCGCGCTATCTCGGGGCGAACCTGGCCGACGCCGACGCGGCCCCTGCCGAGGGCGTCGTCGTCGAGCTCTACGGGCGCGAGACGGGCGACTTCCTCGGCGCCCTTCTCGAGGGCGCCGAGCTCTGGCTGTACGGCCAGGGGCAGTGCCACGTCGGCATGAAGGCCGACTCCGGCTACCTGTTCGTCCTCCAGGACGCGCTCAACACCTGTCTCTACGCCGCCCACGGCGGCACGCTCGACCTCTGGGACAGCGGCTCGCGCTTCGCCGTCGCCGGCCAGAACAAGGTGACCCTCGACGACGGCGAGACCCCGGCGCAGGGCCTGCGCTCGATCCACTTCGGCTCGCCGAACGAGTACGCGTTCGAGTACCTCATGTCGGGGGGCGACAACTCGCTGCACGTCGTCATGGGGCTGGAGAAGCCCGACGAGCACGGCGAGCTCCGCCTGCGGGCCACGCCCTACTTCGGCAAGTTCTTCATGTCGGGGGCGGCCGCCGGGCGCGTGTTCGTCTTCGACCCGGAGCGGCGGCTCGACCCGGCGCAGTACCACGGCAACGTCGTCGAGGAGATCGAGCCCGAGGTCTGGGCCGGGCAGCTGGCGCCGTTCGTCGCCCTCGAGGCGGCGCGCCGCGGCGCGCCGCTGCGCGTCGAGGGCGACGAGATCGCCGTCCGCCTCGAGGGTGAGTGGCGCCGCTGGCGCTTCGACGAGGCCTTCCTCCAGCTCGTGCCGCAGAAGGTGGCGCGCAGCCTGGCGAAGAAGGGCGTCACGCCGCCGCAGCTCACCCAGCTGGTGGACGAGCTGTGAGGCGGCGCGCCGGGCAGGCGCGGCCGGTGCGCGGTCGGCCGCGGCCCCCCGCACGGGCGGTGGCGCGCGGTCGGCCGCGGCCCGCCGCGCCGCCGCGGCCGCGCGCGCGGACGAGCGCGCGCCCGCAGACGCCGTGGCGCACGAAGATCGCCGCGCTCGTCGTGCTCGCGGCGGTCGCGCTGCTCGTCGCCGCCGGGTGCGGCGGCGAGACGCCGCCCGGCGCCAGCCCGTCGGCGTCCGTCACGCCCGCCTCGCCGCCGTCGCCCGCCTCCTCTTCCGTGTCTCCGGACGGCGACCGCGCGGACGCGACCGTCGAGCCTGTGGTCTATCTTCTCGGCGGGTCGGCCGCGCGCGAGTGCATCGAGAGCAACGACGCCTTTGCGGCGGCGATCCACGCCGCCGGCGGGCCGGAGGTGCTCGCCGTCGACCTCGGGGCCACCAACCAGAGCTACACGGCCGACCGGCGCCTCGTTCGCGGCATGCCCGAGGGCGCGCTCGTGGTCATCGGCGTCAGCCTGGGGCGCTACACCACGCCGCCCCCGAAGACACTGGCCGGCAAGCCGCTGGACGCCGAGGCCCGCGCGGCGCTCGCCGGAGAGACCGATATCCGCCACCGCTACAGCGAGAGGCGCATCCAGACCGACGAGCGCAAGGGCGAGCTCCTCGACACCTGGCTGGCCGAGCGGTACGAGCTGTACCGGCGCAACTACGAGGCCAACCACGAGGAGCTCGAGCGACTGGTGCGCGACTGCCGCGACCACGGCCTTCGCGTGGCCCTGCTCGAGCTCCCGCTCAACCTCGAGTTCGTCGGCGACCGTCTCGACGCCCCGCGGGCGACCTACCGCAAGGGCTGCCGCCGCCTGGCGGCGACGAGCGGGGCGCCGTTCCTCAGCTTCGTCGAGCAGGTCGGGCTCGTGAACACCGACTTCTACGATCTCGTCCACCTCGTCGAGCCGGGCCGCGAGAAGTGGCAGGCGCGGCTCGCGGAGGAGGTCGCCCGGCTCCTCACCGACCGCCGCTGAGCGGCGCGCTGCTACACTCGCAACACGGAGGGAGAGGAGGCCCTGAGGATGACGCCGCGACGCGGCTGGGGAGGAGACCGCGGACACGGCACTCCGGCGCCGCGCCTGTCGCGCGGGCCGCGGCTGTCGCGCGGGCCGCGGGCGCGTGCCCTCGCGGCCCCGCGTCCCGTGCGCCGCGCCGCCGCTCCCGGGTGGCGGCTCGGACCGCTCGCCTTGCGGCTCGCCGTCCCGCTCGCCGTGCTGCTCGCCGCGGCGTGCGTGCTCGGGGCCGCGGCGGGCTGCGCCGGGGAGGACGGGGAGCAGCCGGCGGCGAGCGAGCCCGACCCCTCCGGGTCCGAGATCCTCTGGCCCGGCAAGCCGCGCCCGGACTGGTACAACATCCTCGCCGTGCTCGAAGACCTCCGTGCGCGCCCGCCGGCGCGTCCGCTGGTCGCGCTCTTCGCCGGCTCGTCGGGGCGCGAGTGCACGGTGAGCGACGAGAGCTGGGCCGCCGAGGTCCGCGAGCTCGGCGGCCCGGCCGTCGTCGCGCACAACCTGAGCTCGCGTAACAAGACCTTCAGGCTCGACCTCGACCTCGTCCGTCTGCTGCCCCGGAGCGGGGAGCCCACGCTCGTCTTCATCGGCGTCAACCTCAGTCGCTTCACGCAGTGGACCTACGAGGCGGGGCCGGGGCCGGCGGCCGTGCCCGACGACGTCGCCTTCACGTACGTCCAGCACAGCTACGCCGGGCGCGCCCCGCGCTCCGTCGAGGAGAAGCGGGACGTGGTCGAGACCTGGCTCGACGAGCGCCTTCCCGTGTTCGAGTCGCACGTCGACGACAACGCGGCGATGCTGACGGAGGTCGTGCGCGTCTGTCGCACCCGCGGGTACCGCCCGGTGCTGCTCGAGCTGCCGCGCGACCGCGAGGCGATCGGCGCGCTCCTGGACGAGCCGGTCGCGCGCTACCAGGAGGCCTGCGCGAGGATCGCCGAGGACGAGGGGATCCCGTACGTGGACTTCGTCGACGACGCCGGCCTCACGAGCGCGGACTTCTACGACGTGTGGCACCTCGTCGACTCCGGCTACGTGAAGTGGCAGCGGCTGCTGGCGCGCACGACCGCCGACCTTCTGGCCGAGACACGCTGAGCCGCGCGTCCCGCCCCCTCCGTCGCGGCTCTTCCGGCCATCGCTCCCGGCCGTCGCACTCCGGGTGTTTGGTCCGCGGTCGCCGTCCGTCGTCCGGCCCGGGGCGCCTGCCGGCGGCGGGCCTTTCCTTGGTAGACTGCCCCGAGGGTCCTCGGGGCGAGGAGGTCGGAGGGTGGCGCAGGCGCACGTGGAGGTCGTGCCGGGAGCAGGCGGAGCGGCCGTGCCGCCCGACGGGGCCGCGGCGGCGCGCGCCGGCGAGGGCTCACGCGTCGCCGACCGGGCGCCGGCGGTCGCCGGCGCGGCGTCAGCGGTCGCCGGCGCCGGAGCGCCCGGTCTGCTGACCCAGGCCGTCGCTCGTGGCGTCGCGCTGTTCATCTCCGGGTTCACCCTCCTCGCCCTCTTCGGCGAGCTCCACACCCCCGGGTTCGACGCCAACGTCTGGTGGATCGACCTGCGGCCGCTCCCCGAGACGCTCGCGCGGCTCGCGCTGGCGGCGGCGGCGCTCCTGCTGCTCGTCTTCGCCGTGCGGCCCGTGATGGGGAGCGCCCGTCGCGCGGCGACGGCGGCGGCCGCGTTCGTGCTCGCCGCCGCCGCTCTCTACGACGTCGCGCGCTTCTACGAGGCGTGGGCCGACGGGGCGATCGCGCCGTGGGCGCCGCTGCCGCTCTCGCTCTTCGTCGCTCTCGGGCTCGCGTTCGTGGGCGTGGCCGCTCTGCGCGCCGCCCGCCCCGTCGCCGGCGGGCGCCGATGGACGCTCCTTGCGCTCGCCCTCACGGTGCTCGTCTGCGTCGTGCTGTTCCCGTTGGCGCAGGTGCTCTTCTTCGGGACGACCGACTACCGGCGGCCGGCTGACGCGGCCGTCGTCTTCGGCGCCCAGGTGCACGACGACGGCCGCGTCTCGACCTCGCTGCGCGACCGCGTCGCGACCGCCGTCGCGCTCTACGACGAAGGACTCGTCGACCGTCTCGTGATGAGCGGCGGCCAAGGGACGGCGCCCGTCCACGAGGCCGTCGCCATGCGCGACCTCGCCGTGGAGCTCGGCGTGCCGGCCGAGGCGGTGCTGGTCGACATGGGCGGTCTCAGCACCGACGCCACGGTCCGCGACACCACGGCGCTCTTCCGTCGCGAGGGCATCACCCGCGTGCTCGCCGTGAGCCACTTCTACCACCTCGCCCGGGTCAAGCTCGCCTATCAGGCGGCCGGCTGGGACGTCCAGACCGTGCCGGCCGCCCAGAGCTACGTCGTGCCGCAGACGCCGCGCCTCGTCGCCCGCGAGGTCCCGGCGTTCTGGGTCTACTACCTGCGCGCCGTGCTGCGGTGAGGCCGAGGAGCGAGTCTGCTACCTGCGCGCCGTGCTGCGGTGAGCCGGGAGGAGGCAGGGGGGAGGCGCCGATGCTGGTACGTTCCCGCGCCGGGTAGAAGTCTCACCCTCGACCTTAGGTTGATGGGACGCCCGGACTACGCGATCCGGGGGAGCGGAGACGTGCGCCGCTGAGCCCTCGCGCTCGGCCGCGTCAGGCCGGCGGGTCGTCCGCCGTCTCTCCGTCGGTCCGGGCCGGCGCCGGCGGCCGCGTGCCCCGGGCCGCGGCTGCCCGGGCGTCGCGCGCCTCGTGCTCGCGCGCGGCGACGTTGCGCCGCTCGTGGGCCGCCGAGCGCTTGCGCGCCTCCCCCTCGAGCTCCGCCATGCTCGCGGCGCGCGCCTGCACCTGGGGCATGGCGGTGCGCGCCTTGCGGGCGATCATCGGGTTGCGGTCGGTGGCGAGCTGCTCCATGAGCGGGACGCAACGCAGGTCGCGGGTGCGCTTGAGCACGTCGATGAGGGCCAGCTTGTCGGGCCCCGACCAGTAGCGCACCTTGCGCAGGAGCGTCTCCGTGGCCTCGGTGTCGTCGAGCAGGGAGAGCGCGCGCGCCGACTGGTAGCGCACGGCCGGGTTCTCGTCGTCGAGCAGGCCCTCGAGCTTCTCGATGGCCGCCTTGTCCTTGCGCAGGGCGCGCGAGACGAGGCGGCCGACGCCACGGGCGCTGAGCGCCGCGTCCTGCTGCTCGTCCTCGAAGTGCTGCAGTCGCTGGCCGACCACGACGAGGGCCGGGATCGAGATGCCCACGACGACGGCCGCGTAGAGCAGGTAGAAGGTGGTGACGTTGGCGGCGCGCCAGTCGAAGAACGCCTCGCGGCCGCCGGTGAACGCGGGGCCGAAGAGGGTGAACACGGACCACGTAATGACGGCGACGACCAGCACGACCAGGAAGCCGGCCATGGGCTTGGATCTCACGAGGTGCCTGCCTGCTCGCGGGGGCCGGATCGCGACGCCGGCGCGTTGCGGCGGCGCGACGGGCGCCGCGGCGCGGATGCGCCGCGGCGCCCGTCGCGCACGACCGTCAGCCCTGGATCTTCCAATACTTCTCGACCTTCTCCGGGCTGAGCTCGACGATGAACCCGCGCAAGAGGCCCTCGCCGTACTCGGAGCCGGGGTTGATGCAGAGCGTGTCGCCGATGAAGCTGAAGCCGCTCGACTCGTGGATGTGGCCGTGCAGGCCCAGCATCGGCTGGTACTTCTGGATCGTGTCGCGCACGGCCTGCGAGCCCACGTGCATCATCTCGACGCCGCCCGCCCCGGAGGCGACCTTGAGGTCCTTGCCGAGCTGCGGGGCGAGGTCGATGTCGGTGTCCTTGGGCGGGCAGTGGATGTTCCAGATCGAGTTGTGCACGTCGCCCTTGAGCCAGGAGACCTTCTCCTCGAGCATCTTCGCCATGCCCTCTTCGTCGGTCTCGCGCGGCGTGTTCCAGGGTGTCGGCGTGACGTACTCGTGGCTCAGGAGCTCGTGGCCCTCGAGCTCGAGGATCTTGTCGGTCGGGTAGTGGATGTTGCGGTCGGTGTACTCCTTGATCGCCTCGTCGAGCTCGAGGGGATCGTCGTTGCCCGGCATGACGATCGACATGATCTTCGTCGTGTCGATCTTCTCGACCAGCAGGTCGAGCCAGTGCCGCATGCGCTTGACGACCTCCTCCTTCATGATCGCGTCGACCTTGTCGGGGTTCTTCTTGAGGTCCTCGAGCCCCTTCTTGTCGATGCGGCAGGAGTAGACGCCGCCGTTGGCGAGCTTGGTCTCCCAGTCGGCGATCTCCTCCTCGGTCTTCAGCTTGACCTCGCGGCCGAAGTAGCCCGACTTGGAGTAGCCCTTGCCGTAGTCGATGATCGGCACGAGCGCCTTGCCGGCGAGGTCGCCGCAGAGCATCAGGCAGTCGCACTCGTAGATGCCGATGGCGCTGATCCACTTGCGCCACACGGTCTCCGCGCCGTGCACGTCGACGGAGTAGAAGATCCTCATGCGCACGCTCCCTTCGTCGAGGTACGAAGGGCCCCCCTCCCGCACGAGAGGGGAGGGGGGCCCTCGGTGCGGCGTGACTTACGCCGGCGGGATCTCCGTGAAGATCTTGTTGGGGTCGATCCCTTCCTTGCGGTTCTGATTGTACATCCACGCCACCAGGATGAACCCGACGGCGAGCATGATGGCGGTCGTCATGTAGCTCCAGAAGACCATGTACTGACCGACCATGCTGAACATGAACCAGCCGATGAGGAAGCAGGCCACGCCGATGATGGTGATCACCGGCACGCCGCCCCACGTGTACTGGAAGGTCGACTTCTCGTACAGGTCGGGGCGCAGGTAGGGCAGCATGATCGCCGCCAGGCCCAGCGGCCAGATGAAGAACAGGGCGCCGAAGTCCATCAGCGCCAGCGTCTCGATCGCCCAGCTCGCGCCGATCGAGTCGCCGTAGGCCATGATCACGCCGAGGAGCGCGAAGATGGCGATGAAGTGGTTGGCGTTGGTCGGGTTGCCCGAGCCGCCGACCTTGGCGAGCGCCAGCGGGAGCTGGCGGTCGAAGGCCATCGAGAAGATGCCGCGCACGCCGGCGAGCCAGATCAAGAGGCTCGTGTTGCAGAACCAGCAGAAGTAGCAGAAGGCGAGCACGACGGCGAGCCAGGCCATGCCGCCGTTGATGCCGGCATAGAAGGGCATCACCGGCTGTGGCGGCACCGCGCCCATCGCCCCCTCCAGTGCAGCCAACGTGGTGTCGTCGGTGTAGAAGAGGTAAGCGTAGTCACGGATGAAGTCGCTGCCGTAGGAGAAGCCCGACGACCAGGCGTTCAGCGTGTAGATCACGCCGACGGCGACGGAGCCGAGGATCAGGCCGCGCAGGAAGCTCGTGCGCGGGGTCTTGACCTCGGAGCCGACGAACGACGTGACCTCGAGGGCGCTGTAGGCCCAGAGCACCGAGAGCAGCACGCCGGTCATCGCGTCCCAGGCGGTCATCATCGCGTCCTGCACGCCGGCCTCTTCGGCCGCGGCGATCACGGCCGCCGCCGCACCCGAGCCGTAGATCTCGTCGAAGGCGGTCTTGCCGTCGATGACGAAGAGCAGGAGCAGGGCGACGATCGTGCCGACCAGCGGCGTGTAGATCAGCACGCGCATGACCCACTTCAGCTTGTCGAGGCCCATGAGCTCGAGCAGCCAGATGATCACGATGAAGACGAGCACCACGATGAGCTTGTTCTCCGAGTCGGCGACCCAGTTCGCGGCGTCGGTCGTGCCCGCGTGACCCTGCATCTCCCCGGCCAGCTGGAACCCCGAGGCCAGCGGGATGAAGCCTTGGTAGAAGATGAAGCCGGCGGCCATCGCGGCGCCGCCGCCGACCACGTAGATCCAGTTCGGGATGAAGCCGAACATGGGGTGGAGTACGCGGCTCGTGACCACGTACAGGGCGCCGGACCGCGGGAACGAGCTCGCGAACGCGGCGATGACGAGGACCGGCGGCAGCCACAGGAAGAAGCCGATGATGAACGCCCACACCATGTTGGCGCCGGGGTAGAGACCCGGCATCTTCACGGCGTAGTAGGTCATGCCGCCGGCGGCCGGGCCTGCGATGGTGAAGAGGAGCACGTCCCACCAGCTCATCTCCTGCACCAGGCCCGACGCCTTTCGGGCAAATACGATTGTTTCTTCTGCCATTCCCCCATACTCCTCTTCGAGGATGACGGTGGGTCGAGAACGGCGGCCGGCGGATGAAGTCAGAGCCGGGCGCCCGACCCGAGAAGACTTGCCGTTTCGCGACTTCTGGCCCACCTCCCTTCACGAAACGGTACTGACATGTACTCGGCGGGTGCCGAGGCGTCGCGCGCGAGCCGACGCCGGGGCCCCTCGGCTCGCGGCGGCGGGCCTGTATCAGGGCGCCGTGCCCGTCGCCCTTCCCGGCCGCCGCGGCCGGACCGCTACACAGTGCGTACTCTATATGCAAGCGTGCGTGGAGGGAAGGGCCCGGAGCCTCGGACCCGGCAGAAGGAGAGGCGGCGGGCGGCGGCCCGAAGGCCGCCGCCCGCCGCCTCGGTCGTGCGGTCGCCGCCTCAGAAGGTGCAGGCGCCGGCCTGCTCCTGCTCCCAGACGGTCTGCGTGGGCTCGCCGCACTTGACGAGCAGCTTGTCCCACTCGTGGTCGACCCAGTCCTGCACGTGCTCCAGGGCAGCCTCGTTGCCCGGCTTGAACAGGTGGGCGAAGCGGCCCTGACGCTTGAGCCACGGCGCGAGCGGGTGCTTGACCTTGGGCCGGTAGGTGAGGCGGAACTGCCCGTCCTCGACCTCGAAGAGGGGCCAGTAGCAGGTGTTCACCGCCTCGCGCGCGAGGTCGATGCTCTCGGCCCCGTCGCTGCGCCAGCCGCGCGGGCAGGGAGAGAGGATGTTGAGGAAGGTCGGGCCCGGCGTCGAGAGGGCCTTCGCCGCCTTGCGCACGAGGTCGCGCGGGTCGTGGGGCGAGGCCTGGGCGACGTAGCGCAGCCCGTGGGCGATCATGATCTCGGTCAGGTTCTTGCGGTCCTGCAGCTTGCCGGCCTGCTCCTTGCCGACCGGGCTGGTGGTCGTCCAGGCGCCGGGCGGCGTCGCGCCGGAGCGCTGGAAGCCGGTGTTCATGTAGGCGCCGTTGTCGTAGCAGACGTAGAGCATCTGGTGGCCGCGCTCCATGGCGCCGGAGAGCGACTGCAGGCCGATGTCGTAGGTGCCCCCGTCGCCGCCGAAGGCGATGAACTTGACGTTCTCGTCGATCTTGCCCTGCTTCTTCAGCGAGCGGTAGGCGGTCTCGACGCCGGAGAGCGTCGCGGCGGCGTTCTCGAAGGCGGTGTGGATGTAGCTCCCCGTCCACGAGGTGTACGGGTAGATCGTCGTCGAGACCTCGAGGCAGCCCGTGGCGGCGCTGACCACGACCGGGTCGTCGGTGCCCATGAGCACCTGGCGGACGACGATCGGGGCGCCGCAGCCGGCACACATGCGGTGCCCGCCGGCGAGCTGGTTCGAGTGCGCGAGCAGCTTGTGCCACTGCTCGCGCGCGTCCTCGAAGTGGTTGGTCTCCCTGACGGCGTCGACCGGGCAGACCTCGACGCACTCGCGGCACATGATGCAGCGCGACTCGTCGACCCGGTACGAGCGCAACTCGCGCTCGTTGAACGTGAGCGCGCCGGTCGGGCAGGCGGTGACGCAGCGCCCGCAGGTGATGCAGTCGGCGAGCTGCAGGGCCTCGCCGTAGGGCGTGTCGACGGTGATCGCGAAGCCGCGGCCGGTGAAGTCGTAGCAGGCCGGTCCGGCGACGTCGCGGCAGACGCGCACGCAGCGCCCGCAGGCGATGCAGCGGTCCATGTCGCGGCGGATGAACGGGTGCTCGTGCCGGGGTTCGACGCTGCGCACGCGGGCTCCGGGCACGACGAGGTCGTTGGCGGTGATCTCGTGCCGCACCCCGAGGCGCTGCAGCTCGCAGTCGCCGAGAGAGGGGCAGACGCACTGCAGGCAGCGCATCGCCTCGGCCCGCGCCGAGGCGAGGGAGTAGCCCTTCTCGACCTCGTCGAAGGTGCCGGTGCGGCGGGCCTTGCCGACGCGCGGCATCGTGGCCCGCTTGGCCGGTTCGGCGGCGATGCCCATCTTCAGCCAGACGGGGCTGCGCTCGGCGAGGCGGGCGCCGACGTCGCCGAGCCCGGCCTCGGCCTCGAGCTGCTCGAGGTACGGCAGGCCCGCGTAGACGGCGAGACGCTGCTCGAGGTCGTCGAGGTCGGCGCCGCGCAGCCAGGCGTCGACGGCGAGCGCGGCGCGTTTGCCGCCGGCGACGGCGTGGATGACGGAGCGGGCGCCGGTCACGGCGTCGCCGCAGGCGAAGACGCCCGGGGTCGCCGTGCGCCCGGTGGAGGGGTCGGCCTCGAGGGTGTCCCACGAGGAGACCTTCACCTCGTCGGCGCTGTCGCCGAGGTCGGGACGGTACGACAGCGCCGAGATCACGGTCGTCGCCGGGTGCTCGAAGCGCGACCCCTTGATCTCGCGCGTCCTGCCCCGGTCGCGGCGTACCCGCACGCACTCGACGGCGGACGGCTTGCCGCCGCGCGCGAGCTTGACCTTCTTCGTATGCACGCCGAACTCGAAGGCGACGCCCTCGTCGAGGGCGGCGGCGAGGTCGCGCGCCCCGGCCTCGACGCGCTCGCCCTCGTGCGGGGCGAGCACGGTCACCTTCTTCGCCCCGAGGCGGCGCGCGGTGCGCGCCGCGTCGAGCGCCGCCGTGCCGTCGCCGATCACGGCGACGTGGTCGGTGAGGCGCACCTTGCGGCCCTCGCGGACCTTGCGCAGCATCTCGAGGGCCTCGAGCGTGGCCTCGCTGCCGGGGATCGTGGAGCGCGACTGCTGCCAGGCGCCGACGCCGAGCACGACGGCGTCGAAGCCGGCGTCGAGGAGGCCCTCGACGGTCACCTCGTACCCCAGGGCCGTGTCGTCGACGAAGCGCACGCCGGCGCTCCACAGCGGCTCGAGCTCGGCGTCGAGGACCTTCTCGGGCAGGCGGAACTCGGGGATGCTGTAGCGCAGCGAGCCGCCGGGCTTCTCGTTGGTGTCGTAGACGGTGACCTCGTGACCGGCCTCGGTGAGGTACCAGGCGGCCGTGAGGCCGGCGGGGCCG
>Ga0209164_1001690_pt1 | contig 26767 bp, 22 predicted proteins | sample MTBNYHSulfiMetaG_FD_187458 | JGI IMG/M metagenome (GOLD analysis project Ga0209164, IMG submission 187458) | Enrichment culture microbial communities from rom New York Harbor, USA that are MTBE-degrading - MTBE-NYH (New York Harbor Sulfidogenic)... | ecosystem: Environmental > Aquatic > Marine >... | reverse complement strand
ATTGGGTCAACTGGCAACTAAAGATGTCGATCAGGAAGGAAAATGAAGACGAGTCTTTCTGGGTTACGCGTCCGCGGCCGGGCCATGCTGACTTAGCCGGAGCGCTCAAGTATAATCAAAAAGATGCGCGAAATATTTTAGAGCGGTCGAGCGCGCGGGAGACTGCTGCCCGGGTTGCGGTAGGGGCGGTATGTAAAGCTTTTCTTCAGGCGTTTACTATCAGTTTTTACTCTTATACTAAATCAATCGGAGGGATTGAAGCGGATTACACAGGAATGCCTTTTATTGAAATTGTTTCCCGGGCGGAAAAATCCGAACTGCGTTGTGCGGATAAAGAAGCGGAAAAAAAGATGAAAAGCCGGATTGATGAAGCCAGACACAAAGGCGATACCTTAGGCGGTGTAGCAGAAATCGTTGTTATCGGCCTTCCTCCCGGACTGGGGAGTCATGTCCATTGGGACCGAAAACTGGACGGGAGAATAGCGCAGTCGCTCATGAGTATTCAGGCAGTAAAAGGAGTGGAAATCGGACTTGGTTTTGAAAGCGCAAAGCGATTTGGCTCGCAGGCGCATGATGAAATATTTTATGAGACACCCTCCGGGGACAAGAGGTCATGGGGATTTTTTCACAAAAGCAACAATGCCGGAGGAATCGAAGGAGGGATCACTAATGGAGAATCATTAACGGTCAGGTGCGCGATGAAGCCTATATCGACACTCATGAAACCTTTAAAGTCGGTGGACCTCGTGAGTAAAAAGCCGGTGCAAGCGGCAGTGGAGCGCTCAGACATTTGCCGCGTCCCATCTCTGGCGGTGATTGGAGAATCAGTGGTCGCCTTTGAGATAGCGCGTGCTTTTTTGGAAAAATTTGGAGGCGACTCGATCGAAGATATCCGTTCTCATTATCACCACTATGTGGAAAGGTTAAAAAATTTTTAAGAGAAAACCGGGAGGAAAAAAGAAGTGAAAAAAATCTTAGTGCTTCATGGTCCCAACCTTAATCTTTTGGGAAGCCGGGAAAATGAAATTTACGGAGATCTCACGTTGGCGGAGATTAATAAGCGGATTAAAAAGTTTGCTAAAGAAAAAGGATTCACGGTGGACCTTTATCAGTCTAACCATGAAGGGGAATTGGTAACCAAAATTCAGGAGGCACAAGGGACCGTTGATGCTATGGTGATCAATCCCGCTGCGTACACTCATACCAGTATTGCTATTCGGGATGCGTTAGCAGCCGCGAAAATTCCTACTGTCGAGGTCCATCTTTCTAATATTTATCGCCGGGAAGAATTTCGTCAAAAATCTTTAACCGCCCCGATAGCGCTTGGAGTAATTTCCGGTTTTGGCGCCGCCAGCTATCTTTTGGGGTTGCGGGCGCTATGGGAACACATTTCAGGGAAATAAGATAAAAGGAACGAGGGATTATGATTAAAGGATAGGTTGTAGGTGATGGGTTTTGGGTGATAGGGACCTAAAACCTATTACCTAAAACCTAACACCTTAAAACTTAAATCTTAAAACTTTAAACTTAACGTTTCATTTTACTTTTTGATTCAATAGCGTCGATAGGCAGGATCCGTCTTTCCTTTGGCTTTTTCTTCAGAAGGGCGGGTGCGCCAACGCCGGTTAGTCCACATCCACTGAGTGGGGTATTTGCGGACGTACTCTTCGATCTTTTGGGTGATCACCTGGGTGATCTCTTTCACGTCCCCCTCATGATTTCCCTTATATGAAAACGACAAGGGTGGTTCAATAATTAATGTATGGCTATTATCCGGGTTGCGGAGCAACATGATCGGGATAACGTCGGCGCCGGTGCGAAGATGGAGAAGCGCCGGCCCCGGAGATGTTGAGGCCGGGTGATTAAAAAAATTTACAAAAACCCCGCCAAGGCGTCGGTTTTCATCGGTGATGAGAAAAATAATTTCGTTTTGCTTAAGAATTTGCAAGGTCATATTAAACGCTTCCCGGGAGGTGCGGGTATAGATGAACGGCTGGCCTTGTTTGCGACGGTATTTTTCATAAGCGTTTCTTCGTAAAGGATCAGTGATCCCCCGCGCAACAGTATGAAATTGAAAACCTTGCTCCCGCATTTTGATTCCCACGAGGCTGAAACTCCCGAAGTGGCCCCCGACGGCGATGACACCTTTCCCCTTTTTGAGCGATGCTTCAAGGTTCTCCCTCCCCTCAATCTGAATCGCGCTGTTAAGATAGCGCTTATTGAGCGCGTTGATGGCCGCGAGCATTTCAAAATAGTTTTTGATGGTGTTGACCGTAGACTCTCGATAAAGAGCCAACTTCTCCCTTGTCTTTTTTTCTTTTCCAAAAGCCAGGTTAATATTTCCCAGTATCCTTTGTTTATAAGCAGGAGAAAGCACCGCTCCTATTTTTCCGATACGCGCTGCTGCCGGGTAAAGATAAGTGATTGGGATAAGCCGCGTAAAAAAAATAAAACACGCTAAAAAAAGGCGTTCAAAAAAATAAGCGATGTAATCTTTCAGTCCAACGGTATATACTTTAGGTCTCGATCTTTTTTGCGCCATGGCGATCAGTTCAAAAGATGGTGAGCTTAGAGAATAGTGGTTGAAGGCTGTGTCTTGTCCTCTGAGGGGATTGGTTCTATTGTTTCAGCAGGCTTCGACATATATCCCAGAAATTGGGTCTCATAGAGCTTCTTATAAACCGCGTTCTCTTTGAGTAATTCTTCATGGGTTCCTTCCCCGACGATTTCCCCGTTCGTAAAAACAATAATTTTATTTGCTTTCTTAATTGTTGATAAACGATGAGCAATCACGAAGGTAGTGCGGTTTTGCATCAGATTTTCTAACGCATTTTGCACTTCTAACTCCGACTCACTATCAAGTGAAGATGTTGCCTCGTCCAGGATGAGGATCGGCGCATTTTTTAAAATAGCGCGGGCAATAGTTATTCTCTGTTTTTCTCCCCCGGAGAGTTTTACGCCCTGTTCTCCGATAATGGTATTATACCCCTGAGGAAAATTCCGGATAAAATGATGCGCATTAGCAGCGTTTGCCGCGGCAATAATTTTTTGCTCATCTTTTTCCGCTTTACCATAACCGATGTTATAGTTTACGGTATCGTTAAAAAGGATGGTTTGCTGGGTGACCAGGGCGATATGATCCCTGAGTGAGGCGATGGTTAATTTCCGGATGTCTTGACCATCAATAAGAATTTGACCCTCCTGAATATCATAAAAACGGGGAAGAAGGTTAACCAAGGTGGTCTTCCCCGCTCCACTCGGGCCTACTAAAGCAATGATATCGCCAACCGTGACCTTAAGGTTAATATTTTTCAGCACCCAATCTTCTTCGTATTTAAACCAAACGTTTTTAAACTCCAGGCCGGATTTGATTGAACGGAGCTCTCTCGCTTCAGGATGATCAACAATGTCCGGTTTGGTATCAAGGACGGCAAAAATTCGGGCTGCGCCGGCCATGCCTTCCTGAATAGTTTGGTTGGATTTATTGAGCCCTTTTACGGGCTGATAACACATTCCCAAGGCAGCCATAATCATGAAAAAATCCCCGGCGGTTATTTCTCCTCTGATTACTCGAAAGCCTCCATAGAAGATGAATAAAGATATGACTACCACTCCAAAAGTTTCCACTATTGGGGAAGATAAAGCCCGTGTTAACATTCGTTTCAGCATGTAACGAAAATATTTTTTATTTTCTTCGGCAAAACGTCGGATTTCATAATCTTCCATACCAAAGGCTTTGATGATCCGATGGCCGGTGATGGTTTCATGGAGGTGGGTGGAAATGTTCGCCATTCTTTTCTGTCCTCGAGAGGCGAATTTGCGGACTCTCTTGCCGAATTTCTGCATGGGAATGATGGCCCACGGAAACACTAAGAGCGCTATGGCAGCTAATTTCCAGTCCCGATAAAATACGACACCAGTGAGAGCGATGAGGGTGAAGAAGTCCTTAATTATGCTGGTAATGGTGTCCGAAACCGCGTGTTGAACAAGGTTGACATCACTGGTGATGCGGGAAATCAGGGTACCGGTCGGGGTTTTGCTGAAAAACGAGATGGAGAGGCTTTGGAGATGGGAATAAAGCTCGTCCCGGATGTTCCGAATCACGCTCAAGCCCACATAGGTCATGCAGTAGGCCTGTACATAGTCGGCGATTCCCTTTATAATTACCACTCCAATGATGGCGAGGGGAATCATTTTTAACATCAGAACATTTTTTTTGATAAAAACATCATCAATCGCCGGCTTCATTAAATACGCTAAAGCGCCGGCAGTCGCGGAATAAATCCCCATAAAGATCATAGCGATTAAGAGCCTGCGCCAGTAAGGCTTAACGTAGCGGAGGAGGCGTTTATAGTTTCCCATTATAAGCGTGCCTTTGAAGAAGACTGATGATGATTTGAGCGGCGCGAAAAGACGCTCCCGGATTTCCGATTTTTTCTTTAAGGCTGCTGAGTTCTTTCTTCATTTCTTCCTGTTTGGAAGGGTTTTCAAGTATCCGGACAACAGCGCCGGTTATTTTTTGGGGGGTTACATCTTTTTGAATCAACTCAGGAACAACGGTTTTCCCGGCGATAATATTTACCATACCAATGTTTTTTACTTTTATCAACATTTTCCCGAGCAGGTAGGTAAGCGGTGAGACCCGATAAACCACAATCATAGGAGCGCCCATTATGGCTGCCTCTATGGTCGCGGTGCCCGAAGCGACTATAACGACGTCAGAAATTCGCATGACATCATAAATATTATTTTCTACCACTCGAATGTTTTCGCGCTTACTACCCACTAAGTTTTGAACGTCCCCCAAATCGAGTCCTGGAGCGACCGGAACGATAAACTGCACCGGGTTTATGTGCTTTGAAATTAAAGGAATAGCTTCTATCATCGGAGGAAGGTGACGCCTAACTTCATTCATTCGGCTTCCGGGCAACAGCCCGATCGTTGCAACTCCGGAGGTGAGCGAGAATTTTTGAAACGCTTCCTCAGGGGAAAATTGCGACCGGATTGAGTCTAAGAGCGGATGTCCCACGAAATCCACATCTATCTTCGCTTGTTCATAGATTTTTTTTTCGAAAGGAAAAATCACAATCATTTTTTTTATTAACCGACCGATCTTCTTAATCCGTCCTTTCCGCCACGCCCAAACCTGTGGGCTGATATAATAAACGATGGGGATATTTTTCTTTTTTGCTTCCCGGGCAAAACGAAGATTAAAGTCGGGATAATCAATAAGGATCACCAGGGAGGGAGAATGCGTGGCCAGCGAATTTTTAAGTTTCCGGTAGATCCGGTAGATACTTTTAAGCTTTAAAAGGACCTCAGTGATACCCACAACCGCCATCTCTTTACTGTCGGCAATTAATTCAACTCCCTCATTTTTCATTTTCTCGCCCCCGACCCCATAAAACTGAAGACGTGGGTCTAAAGAGAGCATTTCTTTTACCAGATGAGAACCGTGGAGATCACCCGAGGCTTCACCCGCGATCATCAGGATTTTTTTCCCGGACGTTACGCCCAATGTTCCGTCACGCTCCAATCTGTTTATGGATCTCGCGGGCAACTTCTAATGCCTTGAGTCCATCCATGCCCGTTACCACGGGGGGGGTTTTGGTGAGGACCGCGTTGACAAAGGATTGAACCTCCGACTGGAGAGCGTCATATTCGGGAGAAGAAAATTTTTCTTCCACGATCCTCGGGAAAAAAGCTCCCTGGGGAGCAGGTTCTTTGCGGTGAATAGAGACCTCCCGTGTGGCAAAGTCAATGGAAAAATAGGCATCCGGCTGGAAGATTCGGATTTTACGCATGGACTTAAGGGAGACTCTACTGGCGGTGACATTGGCCACGCATCCATTTTGAAAAGCTATTCGGGCATTGGCAATGTCGATGTGCGAAGAAATCACCGGGACTCCCGTGGCGCGAATTTCTTTTACCTCCGCCTTCACCAGGCTTAAGATGATGTCAATATCGTGAATCATAAGGTCCATGACCACATCCACATCAATCGCTCGTTCAATAAACGACCTGAGGCGATGCGATTCGATAAACCGGGGATTAATCAGGGTTGATCGCAAAGGAGTAAGGGCGGGGTTGAACCTTTCGAGATGGCCCACCTGAAAAATAAGATTTTTGGTTTGCGCGAGTTCCACCAACTTTTTGGCTTCACTTACTTTAGAGGTTATCGGTTTTTCCAACAGAACATGGATTCCCCGCTTCAGAAACTCGGAAGCGACGGCATAATGAAGCGGCGTGGGGACAGCGATGCTCACTGCTTCTACCTTGTCATAAAATTGCTTTGGATCAAAGAAAGGCGTGGTCTGATTTTTTTTCGCGACTTCCCGAGCGCGCTCCGGGTTAATATCCAGCACCCCGACCACATTTACTTCGGGGATGTGAATATATTTTTCCGCGTGAAATTTTCCGAAATACCCCGCGCCGACCACACCCACGTTTAATTTTGCCATGGTTTTTCTCGTGCGTATGAAGTTTAAAGGGTTAAGGTTTAAGTTTTAAGGTTTAAGGAATTAGGAAATAGGAAGTAGGTTTAAGCTTGATCCTCGAACCTCGTTCCTCGCCAACTATCGTGAATCGTAAAAAGTTAAACGTAAAGTGTTAAAACACTTCACGCTTCACGTGCTCACGTTTCACGGCCTTTAAATCTTAACCCTTAAAACTTAAATCTTAAATCTTAAATCTTTTTTCATCACCGAGCGACTATGATAATACCCGCCTTATTTGCCGCCCTGATCAATTCCTCCTTGTCAATCAGAAGAGTCCTTTCGCTTTCGACAGCCAAGACCTTGGCTCCTGCTTCCTGCATGACGGTAATGGTTCCCGGGCCAATGGCCGGAACGTCAAAGCGCAGATCTTGTTGCGGCTTGCTTACTTTAATGACCGTTAAACCGTTTCTTTTTCCCAAGGTCCCCGCCCGGCGAATAGCTTCATCCGTTCCTTCAATGGCCTCGACCGCGAGCACTACTTGATCTTTAACGACAATGGTCTGCCCGATATCAAGTTTTCCGATCGCTTTGGCGATTTCCCACCCGAATTCGATATCCCTCATTTCTTTTTTATCTGGAACCTTCTTTGTTAAACAACCCGGGGGGCTTAAAAGCTCGTCAAGGAAAATCGTTGAGCTATGGATAATAATGCCCTCTTTCTCGATCGCCTCCGCGACCGCCCGCAAAAGCACATCATCATTCAATGTCTTCAGTTTTGCCACCAACGAGACGGCCTGGAAGTCCGGGACAACACCGGAAAACATGATGGTTTTCGTTATCCCGCCTACCATGGCGGCATTTTTTATCCCTTCTGTTTTTAATATTTTAATCAGCTTCCCCAGCTGCCCGACCTTGATCCAGTAAATTTTTTTAACCAAACCCTCCAATTCCGGAAGGGTCTGGCCTTTATGAGCGACAGCGATGATTTCCACACCGTGATTTTTAGCGGACCGGGCAAAAAGCAGGGGAAACCGTCCGGTGCCGGCAATGAGGCCGAAACGGGCAAACGAATCAGCGGATGATGCCTCGTTTAGATGTTTTGATGAATTCAATGAAATGGTTTACCTCAGGAGAGTTTGTTATCTTTTGCTCAACCTGTTGGAGCGCTTCTTTTAATGTCAAACCGGAACGAAAAATGATCCGGTACGCGTCCTTGAGATTTTTCAGCGTCTGAGGAGAAAAATTGTGCCGCTTAAGGCCCGTGAGATTTAAACCGTAAAGGCGAGCCCGGTTACCGACCGCCAGGCAGTAGGGCGGAACATCCTGAGGGATCGCGGAGCAGCCGCCGATAAAAGCGTTACGTCCCACTTTAACAAATTGATGGATAGCGACCAGTCCTCCGATGACCGCGTAGTCTTCGATCATAATGTGCCCGGCCAGAGTGGCTGAATTGGCCATGATCACAAAATTGCTGATAGCGCAGTCATGGGCAATGTGGGAATAAGCCATGAGAAAATTATTATTGCCGATAACTGTTTTTCTTCCTCCCTCTTCTGTGCCCCGGTTAATGGTAACATATTCCCGGATCACGTTATTATCTCCGATAATGAGTTTGGTTTCTTCTCCCTTGTATTTTAAATCCTGGGGGATATCTCCCAGAGAGGAAAAAGGGAAAATAATACAGTTTTTCCCAATCTGCGTGGGGCCCTTGATAATCACATGGGAGCCGATTTTAGTATGGGCTCCGATTGTTACGTGAGAACCAATGACTGAATACGCTCCTATTTCCACCCCTTCACCGAATTCAGCTCCTGGTTCAATTATAGCGGTTTTATGGATCATTCACTTCCTCTTTTTCGAATTGATACCAAGTCGCCTTCATTTGTATATCTTTGTTGGCTCCTCGTCAATTTTCGTAAATCGTAAAAAGTTAAACGTTAGGTGTTAAAACCCTTCACACTTCACGTCTCACTTTTCACGTTTTGATCGTCGCCGCCTCGATCTACTTTTGAATGCAACTTGGTATGAGATAAAAACTAAGCCTGACCGGATTTTTCCTGGTTGTTTTCTCCCGTTATTTTTTGGGGAGAGTTTTTGTCAATCACTGAGGCCAGCAGTTCAGCTTCAGCGACGAGCTCTTCGCCTACCGTAGCGATGCCTTTAAACTTCCACAAGATACCTTTATGTTTTATCAAATTCAGTTCAAGGCGCAGCTGGTCTCCGGGAACAACCGGTTTGCGGAAACGAGCATTGTCGATGCCGGAAAAAAACAGGTTTTTGTTTTGCGCGTCTTCGGGTTTGAGCGCGAACACGCAGATTCCCCATGTTTGGGCCATAGCTTCAACGATCAGGACACCGGGCATGATCGGGAATCCGGGAAAGTGGCCTTGAAAAAATGGTTCATTAATAGTGACGTTTTTTACGCCCACGATGTGGTTTCCGGGGTCGAGTTCAATGACCCGGTCAACCAAAACAAAAGGGTAACGATGGGGAAGAATTTTTAAGATAGTATTAATATCGATCATGCCCCCTCCAGTTTTTTTAATCGGTTTTCCAAGGCCTCAACCTTTTTCTTTATCCCCCTAAACTCTTCGTATAGTTCCGGAAAGCGACCGAACAGCGTCACTGCTTTAAGCCAATCCCGATGGGGAATAGCAGGCGCTCCGGAGACCATGGTTTTGGGAGAGATGTCGCGACTTACTCCTCCCCGGGCGCCGACGACTACCTCATCACCGATATTTAAATGTCCGGCAACCCCGGTTTGCGCCGCCAGGATAACGTTATTTCCCAGTTGGGAACTTCCGGCAATCCCTGATTGCGCCACAATCACCGTGTTTTCTCCCACGATGACATTATGGGCTACCATGACTAAGTTATCAATTTTCACCCCTCGTTTAATCCATGTTCTTCCTAAAGCGGCCCGATCAACCGTAGAGTTGGAGCCGATTTCAACATCATCATCAATGTGAACGTTCCCTGCCTGGGGAATTTTTACGTGTCTTCCCTTTTCTCGCGCGTATCCAAAACCATCACCGCCGATGACCACTCCGGAATGAAGGATAACTCGATTGCCGATGAAGGAGTCGCGAAGGATGGTTACCTGCGGGTAAAAGATCACATCATCGCCGATTGTAACATCATCGCCGATATACACTCCCGGATACAGGGTGACGCGATCCCCGATAACGACATTTTCTCCCACATAAACAAAGGGAGCAATGGTGACGTCTTTTCCCACGCGAGCGGTGGGAGAAATGATTGCCTCATTACTTATCCCCTTTGGTTCATACGGTTTAAGAAAAAACAGCCGGGCGATCTTCGCGTAGGCGAGATACGGATCAGAGACAATCAGAAAGGGAACCTTCACCTCGTCGATTACTTCCGAGGCAATGATTGCCGATGCCCGGGTTTTTGAAAGGAGGGAACGATATTTCAGATTGGCAAGAAAGGTGATATGCCCTTCCTGAGCATCGGATACGCTTGCCAATCCTTTGATTTTTATCGCGCCATCCCCAACAACCTTTCCTCCACAGAGCCGCGCTAATTCGGCGAGTGTTTTCTCCACGGTTTTTTCTCTCGCCTTTATTTTGCTGAAGGAGCGGCGCCGGTTTTAGCGCCGGATTTTTGATTGTATCGTTTTATAACTTCATCGGTAATATCGAGCGAGGGATCTATATACGGCACGAGGCTTCGTTCAAGCACGAGGGTGAAGCCGCCATCTTTTCCAACCTGTTCGGTAATCCCGATGAGTTCCTTGGAAATTTTATCCACGATCTCGTTGTGTTGCTGCCGGATATCCGTTTCTATATCCTTGCGGAACCTGTCCCAATCACGGGCCTTGCTTTGAAAATCTCTTACCTTATCTTTAAACACCTGTTCATCAAGAACCGATGATTGCCGCTCGAGAGCCTCTTGTTCTTTTTGCAGCGCCTGCCCTTGCGTCTCGTATTTTTTCTTCGCGTCCTCCAACGCCTTGTTCAATTTAGCTGCCGCGGCTTTGCCGGCTTCACAGGTGTTGAGGGCTTTCTGAATATCAACCGAACCTACTTTTAACGTACCTGATTTAACTTGTTGCTGTGCTGTTCCGGGTGATGTGAGACAAAGAAAAAATAACCCGGCAACAACGGCAATGCTCTTTTTAAACATACTTTTGCTCCTTCCTTTTTGATAAAATTAAGTATTCTTGAATAAGTTTTAAGTTTTAAGATTTAAGTTTTTAGCTTAACCCTTAATCCTTAAATCTTTTAACTTCTTAAAATCCCGCGCCCGCGGAGAATCCAAAATTACTTCCCTTCTCATCGTCCTTCGGGCTTAAGTTAATGCCCCAGTCTACCCGAAGAGGTCCGAACGGGGAGTTCCACCTGATCCCGGCACCGATGTCCGTGCGGAGGTCAAAGCCGGTATCATCTCCCGGTCCTCCCCACGCGCTGCCCGCGTCAAAGAACACCAGCCCTCTTATTTTTGCCGCCTTGATGACGGGGAAGAGATATTCAAACTGGCAAAACGCCATCTTGTCCCCTCCGGTGACTGCGTCTCCGGTTAAATAAACGTCTTTCCCGTCGATTTGCTCGTCCAGCTTACCCGTTTTCCCTTTGGGGCCGACCTCCCGGTCTTCAAAGCCCCGGAGGGAGTCAAGACCGCCCAGGAAAAATCGCTGGAACACCGGCACTTCATCCCCTCCGTAACCACGTGCCCAACCTGCCGACCCATGAACCGAAAAAGCCGTTGCCCACTTAAAGGGGAAATACCAGCGGGAATCGATTATGGCTTTAGTGAATTTTTCGCCCGGTAAACCGGCAAGTGAAAGGGAGACGGAATTAGATGATCCGCGCATGGGATAAAACCGGTCGTCAATCGTATCCCGGGCTAAAGTGGCGGTTATGGAGCTGACGGTGATCGGGCTGTCTTTTTCCGCGTCGTAAATATCGCGATCAACATCGTATTCATAATAATCCACAATATAATTACCTTCAGGGTCCGTAATATAATTACCATCAGCGTCTGTTTGATACACCGCGTACAGGTCAAGATCGGTAATATCGGTTTTTGAATAGCTATACTGAAAACCAAGGCTAACATCCTCATTGTTTTTAAACGGGAGAAAGCCGAAGCTTAAACTTAATCCCTGGTTTTCGGAATCAAAATCTTCATATTCAACGTCCATCTTAAAGATATCAAACCCGGCGGAAATTTCTTTGTCAAAAAGATATGGGTTCGTAAGGGCGAGCCGGTAGCGAGGGTTTGACCCTATTTGCGCCATAACCGTGGCCTGCAAGCCTTTCCCCAGAAAATTACGCTGAGAAACCTGAAAAACACCCACGATACTATCGACTGAACTGTACCCCGCGCCCGCGCTGATCATACCGGTTGGTTTTTCTTTTACATTCACCTCCACAGCCATTTTATTCGGTTCACTTCCTTTTTGGGTATTTATCTTTACTTCTTCAAAGTATCCGAGATTGTTTAACCGCTCTCTGCTCCTTTTGAGCTTTTTGTTGTTATAAAGGTCCTCTTCCTTGATCCGCAGCTCTCTCCGGATTACTTTATCCCGGGTTCTTGTGTTTCCCGTAATTTTAATTTTTTCAAAATACACTTCCTTCCCTTTGGCGATATCATACGTCAGATCAACGGTTTTGTTGTCGGCGTTTATTTTCGTCAGAGGCGTGATGTCCACAAAAGCATACCCATACTCCCCATACGCGTCAGTGATGGCCGAGATGTCCGTTTGGATTTTTTGGCGACTAAAGACTTCACCTTTGACGACGGTTATCTGCTTCTCGAGGGGCTCTTTCGTTTCGATGAGGTCACCCCCGATTTTAACGTCGCTTAACCGGTATTGTTCACCTTCTTCTACCGGGATCGTGATGTGGAACCATTTTTCATCATGCGTTACTTCAGGTTCTCCCACCTTGACATCCAGGTATCCGAAGTCGTAGTAATAGGCAATGATTCGATCGCGGTCGACCTTAAGCGCGTCTTCCTTAAATGTTCCGGCCTGGGTAATAAAAGAAAGAAGGTTTTTTTCCCGGCTTTCCATCACGCTTTTAATATCACTATCCTTCAGTTTTTTGTTTCCAATAATTTTAATTTTTTTAATTTTCATGGTATGATGTTCTATAATTTGAAACACCAGCGCAGCTTGTTCAGGGCTCACCTCCTCGGTTGCGTATTCCACTAAAGCGTTATGATAACCTTTTCCCTCATAGAATTTTTTTATCTTTAGGGCATTCTCCTTAGCTTTTTTATGATCCAGGATCGTGTGCGGCTTGATATCAATTTGTTTTTCGATGTCCGACGCGTTTACCTCTTTATTTCCGGCGATTTTTATTTGGGCAATTTCCGGGTTTTCCTTTACGACAAAAAGAATTTTCTTCCCCGAAGGCTCATCAGTGCTGTCAACTTTAATGTCATTAAAAAAAGCCATGTTGTAAACAGCGCGGATATCATCCTGAAGCTTTTCGGGAGAATAGACATCCCCCACGTTGGTTTTGACCTGGCCGAGAATAGCAGTATCTTCAATCAGCCGGTTTCCCTTGACAGCTACATCCACAACAATGACTTTGCCTAAAATCTTATTGCTTACCCGTTTTGCTAAAACTCCGACTCCGTCAATAAGTCTTTTTAAAGTATTTTCCTGGTATGACTCCGAGAGGGTCGGTTTATCACCTGAGACGCCAACGAGGGTGGCATCTAAGGTTATAGAATCAACTATTTTAACGATCGTGCCGATGATAACCCAATCCGCCCCGGTTTCCATTCCCAGCGTTCGCGCGTTTTTCTCATCCACGGTGGTGATTTTTAACTTTTTTAGGGCTCCCGCAACAACCGACTCATCGATCGTTTTTATGCCTTCCTCCGCGTCGAGTCGCGAGGAAAGCAGGTGGGGAACGGCCTGGGTAAGATAGTCTAAAGGTTCCTGACTTTGCACCTGAAAAGGGGCGACTAAAACAGTCACGGTCCCTTCTTCCGAAGCCCGGAGAGAAACGCGCGCGCCGATTACAAGGAAGATGAGGGCTATGAACACGACTATTTTTTTCATGCTTCTCCTTTTACGGGGTACGTATCCCCAATTTTTATTCCATCTTTCAAAGTAATTACGCGAGGGGTTTGGCCCGCTAAACTTTCATTATGGGTTACTACCACCATCACGATTTTTTCTTCCGCGTTTAATTTAAAGAGGAGGTCAAAAATTAATTTTCCGGTTTCTGAATCAAGGTTGCCGGTCGGTTCATCAGCCAGGATAATTTCAGGTTTCAGCACCAGGGCCCGGGCAATTGCCACTCTTTGTTGTTCACCTCCGGAAAGTTCGCCTGGTTTATGAAGAATTCTTTCTTTAAGACCCATTTTAATGAGAATGGTTTCCGCTTTTTCTTTGGCCTCCCGGGTTTTTATTCCTCGAATAAGCGCCGGCATCATGGTATTTTCCAAAGCGGAAAATTCCGGAAGAAGGTAATGTAACTGAAACACAAAGCCGATTTTTTGATTCCGAAATTGAGCTAACTCTTTATCATTCCAGGAAAAAACATCTTTTCCCCGATAAACGACCTCGCCTTGGGAAGGCCGGTCAAGAGTACCTAACACGTGAAGAAGAGTGCTTTTTCCTGCTCCGGAAGTTCCTACGATAGATAAAAACTCTTGTTCATAAATGTCAAAACTTATACTCCGTAAGGCGCTGACCTGCTTTTGACCATTTCCATAAGTTTTGCAAATATTGCGAATCGCGATAAGCGGTGTTTTTGTTCTCACCTGGTTTCCTTTTCTCGTCCTTATCCATAGCGCAGCGCCTCAGCGGGATCGAGTCGTGAGGCCTGCCAGGAGGGAAAAACCGTCGCAAAAAAGCTTACGGTCAGGGTTATAACAATGATCAACGTGATATCAGTAGGGTTAATTTGAAAAGGGATCTTATCAATATAATAAATATCCGGAGGAAACACATTAATATGAAAACGTTTTTCAAGCACATTGGCTACTGCCTGGATATTTTTCCCCAAAGAAAGCCCCCCGACGGTTCCCAGTATTGTCCCGAAAATCCCTATCACCAGGCCGTCAATCATAAATATTTTCATAATGCTCGAAGCCTTTGCCCCCATCGTTTTCATGATCGCGATGTCTGAGGTTTTTTCCATAACCACCATAATCAATATGCTGATTATGCCAAAAGAGGCTACCAGAATTATAAGGACGAGGATAATAAACATGATAATTTTTTCTATCCGGAGGGCGGAAAACAGATTTTTGTTCATTTCCATCCAATCACGAGCTTGAAAAGAAAACCCCAATTTTTTCTCAATCTCTCCGGCAATGGTATGGGCTTCATAAGGGTTGGAGACTTTCACCTCAATTCCGGTAACAGCCTTCCCCATCTGAAAGAATTGTTGCGCGATAGGAAGAAAGATGTAGGCCCATTTAGTGTCGTATTCATACATTCCGGAATCAAAGATACCCACAATCCGAAATTTTTTCATCTTCGGCACCATCCCCATAGGGGTTTGCTCACCCAAAGGAGAGATCACGGTTACTTCATTGAGAAAAGAAAGGCCGAAAATTTTTGCCGCTTCTTTTCCGATAAAGATTCCCGGCAGAATGGGAGCGCGCGGGGGTAAGCCGGGAAGAACGGGATGCATGAGATTATCGAGATTTCCTTTAATAAGGTTTTGTTTTAAGTTAGTAACCTGACCCACGGTCTCGGGGTTGATTCCCAGGAGGACAATACCGGAAACAGCAGCCTCCGAGGAAAGCATAGCCTCAGAATAAACAAAAGGGGTTGTGGCCATAACGCCCGGGATCTTCGCGATCCGGGAGGATACGTCAGGGTAGCTCTCTATGCCCTTGTCAAACTTAAATATCCGGATGTGGGCATTCGTGCCGAGAATTTTGTCTTTCAAGTCGTTTTCAAATCCGCTCATGACTCCCAACACCGTGATCAGGGTCATTACTCCGATGGTAACGCTGATAATGGAAATAATGGTAATAATAGAAAAAAACGCTTGTTTCCGTTTTGCCATCAGATATCGCAGACTAACGAATAATTCAAACTTCATTTTTAACCCTTTAGCTCCGGTCGTAAAAGGGGAAATAAAATCACATCCCGGATGGAAGGGGAATCGGTTAACAGCATGACCAGACGATCGATTCCGATACCCTCACCAGCGGTTGGGGGCATTCCGTATTCAAGGGCGCAAATATAATCCTCGTCGATCTCGGGAGGAATATCCGCGTCTTTTTCTCGTTCTTCCACTTGCTTTAAGAAACGCTTCTTTTGATCATTCGGATCATTGAGTTCAGAGAAGGCGTTCGCGATTTCCCGGCCGGCAATGAAAAGTTCGAAACGCTCAACCTCAGAAGGATCGTCGTCCCGTCGCCGGGAAAGAGGCGAGACTTCTACCGGATAATTAATGACAAACGTCGGTTGGATCAACTGAGGTTCAATCATGGCCTCAAACAGGTCGGTATGGAGTTTTCCGAGATTTTCCTTGCCGGTTATCGGGACAGAGTGAGTTTCCAGATAGTTCCGCATCTTTAACGGATCCCGCAAAAATTCCGAATCAAATCCACCCACTGCGAAAAGCGACTCTCTTAAGCTCATCCGTTTCCAGGGAGGAGTAAAATCCAGTGTTTCCCCTTGATAGGGTATTCTGAGGCTTCCGAATAATGACTTTACCACCTCAGGCAGCATCTCTTCAGTTAAGTCCATAAGATCTTTATAGTCGGCATACGCTTGATAAAATTCGAGCATAGTGAATTCCGGGTTGTGCTGGGTGGAAATACCTTCGTTGCGAAAACTTCGGTTGATTTCAAATACTCTTTCCATTCCACCGATTACCAGTCGCTTGAGGTATAATTCCGGAGCGACCCTCAGATAAAGGTCTATTCCGAGAGCATGGTGATGGGTTTTAAATGGTCGCGCGGTCGCTCCCCCGGCAATAGGATGCATCATCGGTGTCTCTACTTCAAAAAAATCACGAGCAAGAAGAAAATTGCGGAGAGCTTGAATGGTCGCGCTTCTCATTTCAAATACCCGTCTGATCGCGGGGTTCATGATTAAGTCAAGGTATCTTTGCCGGTAACGGGTCTCAACATCGGTAAGACCATGCCATTTTTCCGGTAGCGGCTGCAAAGATTTAGAAAGCAGACACATTTCTTCCACCAGCAGGGTGAGCTCGTTGGTCTTGGTTCGAAAGGGTTTCCCTTTGATACCGACAAAATCCCCAATATCCAGCCCCTTAAAAAAATGAAAAAAATTATTGGTTGACTCTTTTTGGATAAAAGCCTGAAGCTTTCCGGTTCGATCCTGAAGGTGAAAAAAAGCGGCTTTTCCAAAATTCCGAACCGCCATCACGCGACCGGCAAAAGAATACGGTCCTTTTTCCTGTTCTAAAGTTTGCGCATCAACTTCTCCAAACATTTTCCGAAATTGGGAAATAGTAGTATCAACCCGGAACGTATTGGGATAGAGGGCTACTCCCTCTTTTTTTAATTCTTCTAATTTTTTGATTCTTTGCTGAAAAAGGATGCTGCTCATTGAACTAAGCTAAATTTCTAAAAAAAAAATCGAAAAATCTTTTCAAAGTTAAAACGATTATTTATATTCTAACCCTCATGGAGAGTCAAGAAAAAGTTCTTTTAGGTTATCGGGAGGCACAGAACAAAGGATTAGGACGAGGGGCGAGGAAAAAGGAATAAGAATCAAGGGAAAATAAGGGTTAAGTAGTTAAGTTTTAAGATTTAAGGGGTAAGGTTTAAAGGCCGTGAAACGTGAGCACGTGAAGCGTAAAGAATGAAGGATACACCTTGCGTTTCACGATTCACGACTTACGGGGAAGGGTAAAGGAGCAAGAAAACAGGAAAAAGGGGTTAAGTTTTAAGGTGAAAGGATAAAGGATTAAGAACTTAAAACTTAAAACTTAAAACTTAAATCTTAAATCTTTAACCCTTTAATTTTAAAACCTTTATTCGATCGCGCTTGCCATCGTAAAGATGGGCAGATACATAGCAATAATCAGGGTTCCAATCGTACCCCCTAAAAACAATATCAAAAGAGGTTCGATCATACTGGTTAAGGCTTCCACCGCGGCATCAACCTCTTCATCATAAAAATCAGCGATTTTGCTAAGCATGGAATCCAAGGCTCCGGTTGATTCCCCAACCGCGATCATCTGGACCACCATAGGAGGAAAAACGCCGGTTGTGGTTAAAGGTTCAGCGAAACTCTTTCCTTCCGAAATGCTTTTTCTGGTGGCATCAATGGCATTTTGCACTACCTTGTTGCCGGCAGTGCGGCCCACGATATCCAGGCCATCCAGGATAGGGACACCACTGCTGATCATTGTGCCCAGGGTTCTGGTAAACCGGGCAATGGCTACTTTCCGGACAAGGTCGCCAATGATCGGAGATTTTAAGATAAAACTATCGACAAGCAACCTGCCCTTTGGAGTTTTGTAAAACTTGACAAAAAGAAACGAGAACAATCCAAGACAAAAAAGAATGGGGATTATTGCCCTGGTAAACCAATTGCTGAGATTAATAACCATCTGGGTAAAAGCGGGGAGTTCTTTGCCGAATTCAGCGAACATTTTTGCGAAAATAGGGATGACAAAAATAAGGAGCACGGCAACAGCGCCCACAGCTACCGTCATGACAATGGAGGGGTAAACCATGGCGCTTTTTACTTTTCTTTTAAGGGCCGCGATTTTTTCCATGTGAACAGCGAGCCGCTGAAGAATGGTGTCGAGAATACCGCCCACTTCTCCGGCAGCGACCAAATTAACATAAAGCTCATCAAAAACCCTGGGGTGTTTTTTAAGGGAATCGGCTAACGTGGAACCACCTTCGACGGTCTCTTTAATATCAGTGAGGACGCGTTTGAAGGATTTATTCACCTGCTGCGCAGCTAAAATTTCCAGGCCCTGAACGAGAGGAAGTCCCGCGTCAATCATGGTAGAAAATTGACGGGTAAAAATAACCACGTCTTTAATTTTGATTTTTTGCTGCCGGGCGCCTCCTAATTTGTTACTGAAAATGCTTTTTGGTTTTGAACCGACCTTGGTAGGCGTTATCCGTATTCCTCGCAAGTAGACACGGACTGCAGCTTCAGTCGGAGCTTCATATTCTCCTTTTTTCACACCTCCAGTTCGGTCTTTACCCTCCCAAAGAAATACTGGCATAAGCCCTCCTCTTTTAAAAAAACTTTTACTCTAACCTTAAATGAGCGAAGAATTGTTCGACAAACCCCTCTAACTCCCCTTTTCTAAAGGGGAGGACTAATCTTTCTTCCCCCTTTCATAAAGGGGGACTGAGGGGGTTTATAAAATTTGGGGGCAACCCTGTTTTGGCGTTTTGCAGGGTGCGAAGCTACCGATCCCCGAAAAAGTTTTCGCTCAATTAAGGTTTTACTTTTAACGCTTGGAGCTAATTGTTAATGAGTGCGTAAAAAGTCCATCTCAGCCTTTAGCTCATAGCTCATAATTTATTGCAATGAGCCATGATTACGAGCCATGAGTTCATCGAATGGAACCATGACCTTTCGACTCTTCGACCGTTTGACCTTTCGACCATCTTACCGAGTCGGTTTTCGAGGGGCCATCCCCGCAGAAGGACCAACCTGTCCCTGGCTGATTATCTGCCGGAGTTCATCAGGATCAGAACTTCGGCCGAGAGCATCCTCAAAAGAAATAAGTTTTCGCAAATAAAGGGAGGCGAGGGACTGATTCATGGTCTGCATACCAAACTTCGTCTGTCCAACCTGCATCTGGGAATAGATTTGATGGATTTTGTCCTCGCGAATAAGGTTTCGAATCGCCGGGTTGGGAATCATAACTTCGAGGCCTAATACCCGGCCGGTCCCGTTTAATTTTGGGATGAGGGTCTGACACAACACCCCTTCCAGCACAAAAGAAAGTTGGGCGCGTACCTGGGGTTGTTGGTAGGGGGGGAATACGTCTATCACTCGGTTAATAGTCTGTACACAAGAATTAGTGTGAAGTGTGGCGAAAGCGAGATGACCCGTTTCCGCTATGATGAGCGCCGCTTCAATGGTTTCCAAGTCCCGCATTTCACCGATCAAAACCACATCCGGATCCTGGCGAAGGATATATTTCAAGGCATTCTTAAAACTTTTGGTGTCCGCCCCGACTTCCCGCTGATTTATCAGACACCCTTTGTGTTTATGAAGGTATTCGATGGGGTCTTCAACGGTGATGATATGTTCGTGTCGTTCCCCATTAATTTTGTCGATCATTGAGGCTAAGGTAGTCGACTTTCCGCTTCCGGTTGGTCCGGTAACCAAAATAAGGCCCCGGGGTTTTCGCACCAATTCATCCACAGTCGAGGGGAGGCCAAGTTCCGCGAAGCTCAATATTTTATAAGGAATGAGACGAAACGCGGCTGCCGGCGCTCCGCGCTGCAGAAAAATATTCGCCCGAAATCGGCTTAACCCCTTTACTCCAAACGAGAGATCAAGCTCGTTTTCCTCTTCAAACCTATGTTTTTGGGATTCAGTAAGAATACTGTAGCAAAGTTGTCTGGTGTCATTAGGGCTGAGAACGGCAGAATCCATGGGAACCAGTGTCCCGTTGATCCTGAGCTGAGGCGGGGTTCCGATAGTGATATGCAGATCTGAAGCTCCTCTTTTTACCATTTCTTTCAAAAGATCATGTAAACTGGCCATGGCTATATCCCTGTGATTTGGTTGATTTAATTCATCGTCGTCCCCGATCAAACCAACAATTTTTTCAAAAGGTAAATAAAGAAAGGCACGTTATCTTTAAAACATAAAGCATTTTATTAACTCCGGCGCTTATTGTCAAGTAAAAACAATCGCGTAGAAGGTAACGGGGCGCTTTTACAAAGTAATAGTTTTAATTACCGCGGCTTTCCGGTAAAATAATTGTCCAGTTTTAAGATTTAAGTTTTAAGCCTAAAACTTAATTACTTAAAACTTAACACTTAACCCTTAAATTTTAAATGAAAAAAATTGATCTCAAAAACTTAAGCCCCGAGGATTTCGAAGGTTTTGTTTTAAAACTCGGGTGGGAGCCCTATCGAGCAGGTCAGATAATGTCCTGGCTATATCAAAAGGGGGTAGCGGAAATCGATTCCATGACCAACCTTTCTCTCTCCTTGCGCGAGGAATTAAAAAAAGTTGCTTTTCTATCCTCTTTGAGTCCCAGCCAGGTTTTGGTGAGCGAGGATGGGACCAAAAAATTTCTTTTTCCTTTGGAAGACAATGGGGTGATCGAGAGTGTGCTGATACCGGAAAAGGAGCAGTTCACCCCGTTAGAAAAACCCTCTGCGGAAGCACGAGGCGAAATTAAAGACTCTTGCACTTTTTCACACGGAGTAAATGCCCCGCGTGAAAGGCTTCTAACGGGGTTCACCCTCTGTATTTCCACTCAGCTGGGGTGCGCGCTCAAATGCCGATTTTGTTATACCGGCAAACGGGGACTGGTCCGAAACCTTACCACGGCTGAGATTGTGGGCCAGGTGGGAGCGGTTTTGACGCATTTAGAAAGTAAGGGTACTATTAAAAATGTTGTTCTCATGGGAATGGGTGAGCCTTTGAGTAATTACGAAAATACCGTGAAGGCGCTAAAAATAATTTTTCACCCCCAGGGGTTTGATTTTTCCCATCGCCGGGTTACTCTCTCGAGCGCGGGTTTGATCCCGGAATTAAAGCGCCTCGGAAAAGAAAGTCCGGTTAATCTGGCAATATCGCTGAATGCCGCGGATCACGAGACCCGGAATTTTCTCATGCCCATAAACCGAAGGCATCCTCTTAAAGAGCTTCTCGCTGTTCTCAGGGACTACCCCTTGCCCCATCGCAAAAGGATCACCTTTGAATATATCCTTATTGCCGGGGTGAACGACGCGTTACGCGACGCGGAAAAACTGGTTGACCTTTTACGCCCCTTACAGTGTAAAATAAACCTGATTCCGTTTAATGAGCATCCGGGAGTTACTTTTAAAAGACCGGAGCAAGAGAAGATCGCCGCCTTTCGCGATTTCCTGGTTTCTCACGATTACACCGCGATCGTGCGAGAAAGCCGGGGAAATGATATTTTGGCCGCGTGTGGTCAGCTCGGAGGAACTCATGGGTGAAAAAAAAGACCCTACTAAACTGATCTGTAAAAATAAAAAAGCCCATTTTAATTACCGGATTGAGGATACCTATGAGGCGGGCATTGTGCTTACCGGGACTGAGGTAAAGTCGTGCCGCCAGGGACAGGCGAATCTTACGGATAGTTATGGCCGGGTTAAAAACGGAGAGATGTTTCTTCACGATGTGCACATTAGCCCATACTCCCACGCGGGGTTCAGTCAGCACGATCCGCTGCGCGTAAGAAAACTTTTGCTTCATAAGCAAGAAATAAAAAAACTTTTCGGCAAGACCAAGGAACAGGGATATGCTTTTATCCCGCTGAAAATGTATTTTCGCAACGGCAAGGTTAAAGTCGAGATGGGGCTTGCCCGAGGGAAAAAACTCTATGATAAACGGGAGGATATAAAAAAGAAAGACCTGAGACGGGAAATAGCTTCCGAACTGAGAAAAAAGAACCGATAAAGATTTAAGGGTTAAGTTTTAAATTTGAATTTCCTTAACACTTAAATCTTAAAACTTAAATCTCAATTCTGGGTTGATTTTTCAAAGAAAAGTTTTATACTATGACAAGGAAAAAAAAGGGGGGGCGAAACGGCTTCGACGGGGGTAATTGAGGCCGGAGTTGCATACCGAGGTTTCACCATCTCGTAAAACTGGTGAAAATAAACATAATCGCCAACGATTATAATTACGCTGTAGCCGCTTAACGCGGCTTCCGTCTCTCTCGCTTTCTCCTGTGGAGCGGGAAGAGGCGTCGAACAGCAGGATAGTCTCACCTCAGTATCCGGATGGCGTGAGGCGAAAACAACCCGGATGAGCGCTTTTATTATCCTGTCTCGGGGAGAATAAAAGCGCTTAATAAAACCGAGACTGTGTATGGAGATACTCTGGGCTGAATGCTTTCGGACGGGGGTTCAACTCCCCCCGCCTCCACCATTCTTCAAGATTTAAGGGTTAAGATTTAAGTTTTAAGTTGATATCTTAACCCTTAAATCTTTATCCTTAACCCTTAATCCTTAACCCTTAACCCTTAATCCTTGTTTAATGTATTCCCCATGCTCCCAGATTGATGTCGATTGCCTCGCCCGTGGAAAGCGATTCCTCGACGGCAAAAGTGGCAAGGGTGGCGGCGACCAGTGATTTAAAATCGATCGGTGAAGGCTCGTCGAGGGTAAGGGCGGCAATGGCGCTTTGGAGTTCTTCCCGATGGCCGCGGTCAACCCTCAGCGCCCGGTGAACGGTTTTCTTGCCCGCGGAAACAAACCGGATCGTTCTAAAATTGTCGATCACGCAGACCGAGCCTCCGGCAAAGACTTGGACTTCTTCCTGCGGAAAGGATTTGTCTCCGTTGGATGCGTAGGTAATGCCGGCAACCGCCCCGTTATTCATTTTCAGGGAGATGGCAAGATTATCCCGCAAGCTTTGCGGAGATTCAGCCGCAGAAGCAAAAACCCGCTGGGGCAACCCGCCGGTTATGGCTTGTGCCAGATCAACAAACTGACAGACTTCTCCGATAATCCTTCCCCCGCCTTCATCCCGCTTATGCACCCATGATTCGGGCGGGATAAATCCCGCGTTACACCGGATCTGCACCACGCTCGAAGCACGGCCGGGTCCCAAAAAGTTGGCGCATTGTTTGGTTGCCGGAGCAAACCGGCGGTTAAACCCAACCATGAGAAAGGATGAGCTGAAACTGGTGTGGGCGGCGATAATGTCAGTAAGCTGTTTTTTGGTGATGCAGAGCGGTTTTTCCACAAACACCGCTTTCCCGGCCTTGAGCGCTTCGCAGACTAAGCGCGCGTGGCTGTCATGGCGGGTGAGGATAAAAACAAGTTTCACGTTGGGGTCAGCCAGCAGAGTGTGATAGTCAGTGGTGGCATAGTCAAATTTATACTTTTTCGCGATGTGGTGGCCGCTTAAGCCGGTGGCAGTGGCAACGCCGCTGTACGCGACCCCTTTTATTTTTTTCAATTCCGGCAAAATCATTCCCCGGGCAAACATTCCCGCGCCGATGAGGCCGATGCCGATAGGGGCAGTGGTAGTTGTCGGTTGTTGGTTGTTAGTTGTTGGTTGTTTGTTTTTAGTTAATGTGGCTTTTTGAGCGCGCAGCCATCTCTTCACTCTCAGACTAACACTTCCACTGACACTAACACTATTACTAACACTAACACCGCCCCCCGCCATCATTCTCTGTGTCCGGACCTCAGCATGAGGATCGTAGCGCAAAACTATCCCCACCGCGTCAACGTCACTGCCAAGGATCATCTGATAGGCTTCGAGCGCTTTTTCAAACGGGAACCGGTGCGTGGTGATCGTATCGAGCTTGACTGACCCGAGGGAAACCATGGTCAAAAATTCTTCCATGTTCCTCTGCGCGGTCCAGCGAGCATAGGCCAGGGGATACTTGAGCTCTCGTTTCTCATAGTCCGGGTCGTACATTCCCGGTCCCCAGGCGTGGGATACGGCAAACTCAAGCTCTTTTTTGTAAAAGACTTCGCGGGGAATGTGTAAGCGCACTAACCCGCCGGCGACAATTTTTCCTCGTTCCCGGCACATGCCGGCTGCCTGGATTAAAGGCTCGTCACTGTCAACCGAGGCAAAGATGATGACCGCGTCAAGTCCCTCAAGATCGGAAAACTCCCGGGCAAAAGCGATCGGATCAGCGCTGCCGATCAAAGCCACGGCCTCGGCCCCGTTTCGGTAGGCCCGGTCACACCGCTCCGGCACCACATCAACTCCGAATACATGGCATCCGGCGGCGCGGAGTATCTGGACCGCCAGCTGACCTAAAAGCCCAAGCCCGATAACGCCGACCCGGCACCCCAGCTCGACTTTCGTGAGCCTCACGGCCTCGAGCGCGATACCGCCGAGCGCGACATACGAGGCGTCTTCAAACGAGACATTATCGGGTATTTTGACACAGAGGTTGGGCGGGACAACATTGTATTCCGCGTGCGAGGCGCGCCCGCTGCCGCCGCAGGCAACGCGGTCGCCCAGGGAAAAGCCGGTTTCGCTGATATCGGTTCCGCTGTTGGTCACGATCCCGGCGCAGGAATACCCGATCGGCACGGGTATGTCGAGCCGGGCCTGGGACTGTTGCCAGGCTTCCATCAGACCCTCGGTTTTGATTTTGTCAATAACCTGCCTGACCCAGTCCGGCCGGGCGAGCGCTTTTCCGAGAAGACTTTTTTGGGCCTCCTCGATCATGGCTTTTTCCGTGCCCACGGACACGAGCGAAGCCACGGTTTTTACCAAAAGTCCTTTGATTGAGGTCATCATCGGGACTTCCAGCATTTCCAACTCGCCGCTTTTATAATTTTGCGCCAGAATTTTCATAGGATAATAAAAAGTGTAAAGGGTTAAGTTTTAAGATTTAAGTTCTTAACCCTTAAAACTTAAAACTTTTTGACTATGCCCTTTGCCCTTCACCGCGTAATTGCTCGTCCACTTTTTCGGTCAAAAACATTTTTAATAAAGACTGGTAAGGAACATCCCGTTTATTGGCCAGGAGCTTTAAATGCTCAATAAGTGATTCAGGAAGCCTGAGGGATATTGACCGTGTCGATGGTTTTAAATGTGAAAATACTACCCTCTTAGCCTTGGTATAATCAATATAGTCGGCTGAATTATGAGTGGACCAGAAATTTAATTCCTCTTTTTCACTTTTAAATTTTGGTATCTTTTTTAATTTCCTGGTCATAAATGATTTTCTCCTTCCTGTTCATGTCCCGGGCAGAGATAACCCTGATTTTCTTATTTCTGATGGTAAAAACCATAAAAAGACGCCGCTCCCGGTCGGTTTGTCCTAATACATAATAACGAATCTCTTCCCGAGAATGAACCTCATCTCCCTGAACAATTAAGGGTTGGTTAAAGAAAACTTCTTCACACTCAAAAAAGGTAACCCCATGGGTTTCCCAATTTTTTTTGATATTTCCTTTGTTCCACTCAAAGCCTTCTACGTGAGCTAAATCAGCCATCGTTGGATTTCTGTTCTGTATATGTTAATTATATACAAATCAAAAAGCCTGTCAAGTTCTAAATTGTGCCTCGCCCCTTGCTCCGCTTAGCCGTCAGGCGTTACCATATCGTAAACCGTAAAGAGTAAATCGCAGCGCGTGAATCGTAAAACGTAAATCGTGAATTGTGACACCTGACGTTTAACGTCTAACGTTTCACGCCTTACGGCCTTTATTCCCCTCGCTCCTCGTTCCCTGCCCCTACTCCAGCACCTTCTTCTTTTTCTCTCCCGCCGGCGCCTCAAGCTGGGGAATCTGGCTGAAGCCGTTGAATTTCAAGGAAGCCCGTACCCTCTTGAGAAGCTCGGCCCGGGTGATAACGCTTTGTGTATCCCTTAAGTGTTTGGCGAGGTAATAAGTGAACGCGCCATTGTAGCTGCCGTTGATATACGCGTCCGCTGAGGTCTGGTTATCCCGGCATCCGGCAAACAGCACATGGTTCATGGGATTATTTCCTTTAAGTAATCTCCGGACATCCATATCTTCATCATCAGCCCGGCAGGCAATATCAACCGGCGGCGGCAAAAATCTCGGCTTAAATGAAACCTCAGCCGGCAGGCCTGTAATCGCCAGCAACTCCCTCGTGCCGGTGCCTGAATGGCAGGAATCAAGCAGTACTTCCAGATTTACTCCTTTGGGAAGATTCTTGAATGCGTTCCCCAGATCATCATCAGTGATAAAATTTCCGTCCCAATCCATATCATGCGGGCATATTATCTCATCCATCCGGTCCTTCAACTCATCTCCGTCCCGGTCAATTACCTGCGAGCCATGGCCGGAATAATGAAACAAAAGGCAGTCTTCCGCCTTGGCTTTATCTACCAGCCACGTAAGCCGGCTCAGGATATTTTTCCTGGTAGCCCGCTCATCCGTCAATACCCGGATGTTCCGGGCGGTAAAGCCAAAATACTTCAACAAAATATCCCGGACATTCGTCACATCATTCACGCACCCCTGTAGATCCGCGCCCGATATCTTGTATTTATTAATCCCCACAAGCAATGCCTTGTTTGCCATAACCAATCCTCCTTATATTTTGATGAATTGAGTTAAATTAACGTCGCTTGCCCCTCATGCTTACCCGTAATGTACTGTTTCAGACAAATCAAGTAAAAAAAGGTGTTAGTTAGAGACGCCACTCAGTTGATTTATTTGGGATCGGTTAAAAGCGATCCGTTGCTCTTTGACAATTTGAACCTGTTTTTTATACTGGG
>Ga0209164_1001689_pt1 | contig 26769 bp, 21 predicted proteins | sample MTBNYHSulfiMetaG_FD_187458 | JGI IMG/M metagenome (GOLD analysis project Ga0209164, IMG submission 187458) | Enrichment culture microbial communities from rom New York Harbor, USA that are MTBE-degrading - MTBE-NYH (New York Harbor Sulfidogenic)... | ecosystem: Environmental > Aquatic > Marine >... | reverse complement strand
ACTGGACACTATTGAAAGGTTTGAGTCTCCCGAACATGGCCGCTTGATCGGAGAAGTCACCAAAAAGCAGAAGGATATCTATGCCAAACTGGGTGTGCAATCTCCCTCGTTATAATTTCCGGGAATGTAGGCTACAACGGTCATCATCTGTTGAGATGATTTCCTTTGTTGTATGTGGAGTTTGAAATCCTTCGTGAAATTGCATTGTGGTATTATTGTCAGTCGTGAATCTTCTTTGGCAGGAGGATCCGTTGGCACTGTATTGCACAAGCTCGTATTGAAAAGACTTTTGCTGTCACGCTTGTTATGGATTATATTTGACAAAACTCCTTTTTGTTGGAGGTAGAGTTATGTCTAAGACAATTACTGTTTCCGTGTGGATATTGATCGCTCTAGTCTCGTGGGCAGTGTCGCGTTTGAATTTTCTTCTTTTCCACTCGTTTATCGAAATTGCTGCGATCTTAATCGCCGGAGTCCTGGTATCAATGGCATTCATTTCCAGAGGAAAGAATGTTCTTGTGCTGAGAATGGGATATCTCTACAGCGTAGTAATGTTTCTTGATGTTCTTCACACGATCTCGTATGCCGGGATGGGGGTCTTCCCTTCCTGGACGGCAAATCAGCCGACACAGTTCTGGATTCTGGGTCGGTTGATAGAGGCTTCCGGTCTGGCGTTGGCGCTGGTTCTGCCTAAGAAGCGAAGCCTCAATATTGGCTATTCTGCAGGGTTCATGATCGCGGGAGCCATTGGGACGACGGCGATAGCCCTTGGATATTTTCCAGAATGTTTCGTCATGGGAACCGGGCTCACTTTATTCAAGATTTCGATGGAATATGTGGTAATCGGAATCATACTGTTGAGCATCTATCTTCTTTTCAGGAGCGATTCTCCAGACGTTCTCCCGTACAAAAAGTACTACTTTCTGGCTCTTATTATGACCGCTGCCGGTGAGATAGTTTTTACAACCTATACCGACGTGTACGGTTTTTCTAACATGCTTGGCCACATTTTCAGATTGATATCTTATTTCGTAGTCTTGCAGGGAATAGTCTACAGGTCTATTGTTGAGCCAATCGACAGCCTTTACAATAGAATCAGCAAGACCCAGGAAGAGCTTATTGCAATTATGAGCGAGACGACTGAGATAAAGGATCCATACACTGCAGGTCACCAGAGAAGAGTAGCTATACTGGCCGACGAGATAGCAAGAAGGATGCGCCTTTCACAGGATGATCGAAATGTGCTTTCATTCGCCTCCAGGCTCCACGACATCGGAAAGCTGTTTATACCTACAGACATCCTCTCAAGAGCGATCCCTCTAAACGAACAGGAGCGGGATTTCGTAGAGCTCCACCCGGGAAAGAGCTATGATCTTCTGAAAGGGATACCTTTCGAAGGGCCGGTGCTCGATACAATACTGCAGCATCATGAACGCCTGGACGGCTCAGGGTATCCAAAAGGACTGATCGATAAAGAAATATTGCTGACATCGAAAATTCTTTCGGTAGCTGACGTAGTTGAAGCGATGCTTTCGGATAGGCCTTATAGAAGAGCGCACAGTGTTGAAGAGGCTATGAAGGAAATCAGAAGCAATTCGGGAAGGCTTTACGATCCGTCTGTTGTGAAGAGCTGTCTGGAGTTGTTCCAGGGTGGCTTCTCTTTTGAAGACCACGAGGAGTGATCCCGTGAGAGGCGATATGGATGGTTAATCATTACAACTTGCTCTATGAGTCAATTGCGGACAATCCAGATCTGCTCATCTGCAGGTGGAAGGCCGATACAACACTAACTTTTGTCAATCACGCATATGCCGAGTTCTACGGTATGGAAAGGGATCAACTTCTCGGAAAGCAATGGATTGATCTAGCCGAAAAAGGCCCATGCAATGAGCTCGAGAAGACGCTGCACAAAAGGGCGGAAGTCGAACATCCTTTCCAAAGGGAAGATCCCGCAGTGGCTGCCGATGGAGCTGTGCACTGGATTCACTGGTACAATCAACCGGTGCATGACGCTACCGGGAAGCTGATTGAATACCAGTCGGTTGGAATCGACGTAACTGAGCAGAAGGAAACCAGGAGAAAACTTGCTGAGTCAGGGCAGACTCTGCAGCTCATTCTGGACAATATTGAAGAGATAGTTGCGTATCATAAGCCTGATCTTAGTATTGTATGGGCGAACAAAGCATTCAGAGATAGGGTGGCGGTAGACAAGGAGAGTCTGCTGGGCAAGACATGCTATCACCTGTGGTACGGAAGGCAAACTCCTTGCGACGATTGCCCTGTATCGAAGGCCGTCAGGGAAAAGAAAACAGTTGTTGAGGAGATCGAGCAGAACAGAATCATCTGGCACATCAAGGCATACCCGATCTTCGATACTTCTGGAGATATGTTTGGAGTAGTGGATCTCGCGTATGACAAGACAAGAGAACTCGAGATCTACTCAAGGCTGAGAGAGCGCGAAGAGAAGTACAGAGCGATTGTAGAATCTACGGACGACATAATCTTTGAACTGGATCGAGAGAGCAGGCTTATTGCGATTTTTGGAGCCTGGATAGAGAATTCAGAAATCGATATAGATTCCTTCATTGGCAAGACCGCAGCCGATATATTCCCTGAAGGGACATCAGAAGTACATATGATTGAAAGCAAGAGAGCTCTCAGCGGAGAGCCAACTACATATGAGTGGAGCTTTGGCGAAGGGATCAACCAGAGACACTACAGTATCAATCTGTCGCCGGTATTCGATGATGACGGGGAAGTCTCCGGTCTGGTCGGAATTGGCAGAGACATTACGCAACTCAAGAAGGGAGAAGAAGCTCTCAGAAGAAGCAGGGATGACCTTCTGCTAACAATGTCCAGCCTTCTGAAGGTCAAGGATCCCTACACGGTTGATCATCAGAGAAAGGTTGAAAGAATAGCGACGGCAATTGCGGAACGACTCAAACTCCCCAATGAACAACTTGAAGCGCTGAGAATAGCAGCTATTGTCCATGACATAGGGAAGCTTTCCATTCCTGCAGATATACTTAACAAACCCGGAAGGCTTAACGAGATTGAATGGGCGTTGATCAAGAATCATCCCGGCGAAGGCTACAAAGTCCTGAAGGAGATCCATTTCGGTCTGCCCGTTGCAGAAATAGTCAGGCAGCATCACGAGAGAGTCGATGGGTCCGGTTATCCGAGAGGTCTGAAAGACGGTGAAATAATGCTTGAAGCGAGAATTCTTGCAGTTGCAGATGTTGTCGAGGCAGTAAGCTCCCATCGTCCTTACAGACCCGCACTGGGACTTGAGATGGCCCTGGAAGAGATTAAATCAGGAGTTGGCACGAAGTATGATGAAGAAGTCGTCAAAGGCTGTCTTGAGCTATTCAGTTCGGGTTTCTTGCCAGACTAGACATTAGATTTCAAAATGCAAGAAGCTCTCTTCCCTGGAACTGTGGACGTTGTGAACTGCATCGGATAATGAGGATTTCTATATGGATCACAAAGTATCTGTTTTCATGTTGATATTCAGTCTGCTCAATAGTACGTTAGCCTTCATGTAACTCTGGCCGCATGCAATTCGATTAGGTTTCAGGAACGGAATCAAGATCTGGCTGATTCGAGGCGGTAAGATCTGTCTCGCAAGCCTCTTACAGTTTCGGCAATGAAAGTCCCGATTGGTTTTTCATTGTAATGAGCTTTTCGATTCGGCAAAGGCGCTCGTGAGAACGAATGTCCATAAATATTGGATTCAGCTGCGCAATTTTCCGTTCTTGACATCACGATTATTCATCACGGTCATATTAGTAACCTCTCTTCGATGCTTTATAGCAGCCAATCAAATATAATGAAACGAATATGAACGATTATTGATCCGAGGATTATTCGCAAAGGGATGCAGAAGACGTTGATCATGAGATGGAGGAATAGATGATGAGAAGAATGTCAGTAATAGTATTTCTGATCTTTATTACGGTTTTTCTGGGGGCAAGGCTAAATGTAGTGAAGTCTCTAGCTCTTGGAGGAAGCGGCAACGACGAGGCAAGCGACGTTAAGATTCTCGAAGATGGAAGCGTTGCGATTTCAGGGTACACAGACTCTTCTTCTGGAGGGATTGTTTCTACACACGGTCAGGAAGACTTCCTTATTATGAAACTTGACAGCGACCTGGAAGTTCAGTGGTGGAAAACCTTTGGTGGAAGCAAGAGAGATATTGCTGAGGCAATAGCCCTAACTGCTGACGGGGGATACTTGCTGGCAGGTCTGACGGAATCTGCAGACGGTGATGTGACCAATAACAACGGTATTGGTGATTTCTGGGTGATCAGGCTTTCGACAGAAGGTGAACTCATCTGGGAGAGAACACTTGGAGGCAGCGGGCAGGATCATGCATACGATGTACTTGAGAAACCTTCAGGCAATATTCTGGTTGCAGGATACACAAGATCTGCTGACGGAGATGTCTCTGGCTATGATTGGGGAGAAGACTTCTGGATAGTAGAACTGGATTCTGAAGGCAATATGGTGTCTCAATGGGTAGTTGGCGCTTACAGATCTGAAGATTGCGCGCAGAGGCTTTACCTGGGAGAGGATGGGTCAGTCTATGCAGTCGGCTATTTTGCGTACAGAGACTGTGGAATAAGCTGCAACTACGTGGACAACCAGATGTCGATCTTGAAGATCTCGGCCGCTGGGGAAGTCGAATGGTTTGATCAGTTCGGAGGTCAGTGGTTTGAGGATGGCTTCGATATAGTCACAGAGAGTGATGGCAGCGCTATAGCCATCGGTTCACAGGATGCCGGGGTATCACTCTTTTCGAATGGACTTGGTGGAAAGGACTTCTGGGTCATTTCGGTCGATGATGAAGGTAATGAGCTGTGGAGCAAGAATTACGGCGGGAGTTTCACAGACGTTGCGCGCTGTATAGTTCTTACAGATGATGGGAACTTGATTGTCGCTGGACAGACAACTTCTAACGACATCGATGTTGAAGAAAATTCCGGCATGAATGATGCTTGGATCATCAAACTGGATTCTCTAGGAGGGATAATAGATACTCTATCTTTCGGCGGGTCCAGGGATGATGTCGTCAATTCAGCTTATCTTGAAGGGAACAGGATCATATTTGCCGGGTATTCCATGTCCTATCAAGAAGGCGATGCAGATAAGGGAGAGAAAGATCTCTGGCTGTTTGAAGCAGTTAACTAGAGGACTGTTAGCCGTTGTATTCACAGTCGGGGCAGTACTCCTTTTATCTGCCTAACATGAAGCCTTTCGGGAGTTTTCACGTTTTCAACGGGAATTCGAGAGAAACCCGTCGCCAGCTTTCGTATTGAGTGACAAGCCTTCAAAGACTTCTGAAGAGCCGATCCTTCTGTCGAAAATTACGCGTCTATTTCTACGTCGATAATTCTGAATCTCATAGAGATTAGGGTGGCGTTCTGCTTGTCGTCACTTTATGGTCTCACCGGGATCTGTGCTACAATCATCTTGAAGCGCCTCTGCTGTTTACGGAGTGTGAGCTGTATGGGTCTTTATGCGATAATTACCGCCGATATCATCCAATCAAGGAAGCAGGAGATTCCGGTGGAGAGTATTCGGAATTCGATTGATGGTTTTGGCTCAGAGTATCTCGCAAAGCCATTCGCCATATCTAGAGGAGATGAGATTCAGGGTGTATTGTCTGAGCTGGGGACTCTACCGATGCTTGTGCGCAGGTTGAGATACATTGTGCGACCTTTCAGGCTAAGAATTGGGCTAAGCATTGGTGAAATTGACAAGAGAGAGCTGGAGAAGGCGGTATCTTCTTGGGATTTGAGTGGCGGGGTCTTCTTCGATGCGAGAACGGCGCTTGATAGTGCGAAACAGAGCAAGATCTCCAACACTTTCTTCGTTCATGACAACGAGGTACTATCAATTGCCATGAACACCTCTTTATCTTTGCTTGAAACTGTTGAGAGGAATTGGACTGAAAAGCAGTGGGAAGCCGTTCATGTGTATGAGACCGAGGGGACCTACGATAAGGCGGCTAAAGCTCTGGGAGTGACAGCTCCGACCGTGCAGGAACACTGTGAAAAGGCAAGCTGGAGTGTGGTAAGGACTGCCGAAATGGGGTTGTCGAAGTTGATCGATTTGACGCTCGGTAATTAGATAGTTCTGCCTTATATTTATGAAATAATGCTTTTGAACCTTATTTAAGTGAAATAAGGCCCTTTGACCTAATAATGAGTAAATTCGAAGACAAAAGCGCATCTAATGTGATATTGACGGAGGCCGATATGACAGGATTAGTGATACCTCTAGCGCTTTCGGTTCTGGCGCATGTACTTGCCGATTTCTCGTTTCAGACAGACAAGATGGTGAACGAAAAGAATAATGTTCAGATGAGGGGATTTTTGAAACACTGGTGCGTTGTGTTTGTGACTCTTCTGGTTCTTATGCTTCCCTTCAGGCTGACCGATGTGCTTATGTACTGCCTTGTGCTTTCCCTCTTTCATATACTGATAGATGTGTTCAAAGCTCAGATCGAGAGAAAGCGAGGTCCTGCAACGAAGTTTATTATGCTAATTGTTGACCAATTCCTGCATCTGGTGCTCATTTCTTTCCTCTTGCCGATTTCCAGCTTCACCGTTTCAAGGAGCTTCTCGAGCTTCATTGAGTGGTTCTCCATACATACGGGGCTAAACCTATCCTCGCTTCCTGTTCAAAGAATTCTCTTGATAACAATTGTCTACCTATATGTTCTCTTTGCCGGAGCGGTCTTCATAAGAAAACTCTTCGATCTCATCTACAAGAATGTACCGGACTATCTTCAGAAAATAGCTGGAGACAGCTCGGTTCTCGATAATGTGAAGACCGGAAAGGTGATCGGGATCTTCGAAAGACTTCTCATTCTTACACTTTATCTCACGGGAAATGTTGCCTCTATAACCATTGTAATAGCCGCCAAATCGCTGGCCAGATTCAGGAATTTCGAGAACAAAGACTTTGCAGAATACTATCTGGTCGGGACACTGGCGAGCGTGATGATTGCAATAGTTGGCGGGATGATCTTGAAGGTTCTTTGAATGAGTCAAGCGGAAAATCGCAAAACCCGTCTTTTGTCACAGGCCCGAAAAGGGAATCCTCCACCGAGGCTTGACTGGCTTCTGTATTTCTCGCCTTCTCGTGAGCACAGTAAACCTCTCGGCAACGCTCTTTCTCGATTGATCTTGTATGTGGACGGGTTCTGGAACGAAGAACGGTTCAACGGTAAACCAGGTTCTATTGCTCTTTCCTACCACGAACCCGCAACCCCCGACCCCGCTCTTCAGTTGCCCTTAACTCCCACAACTGCGCTGAACAGCAAACTGGCGCAAACAAAGGCGGCCCTGTTTGCGGCTTCTACGAATGCCGGCGAAATCTCCTTCCACAACTCGGAGTAATCATAAAGAGAGTCCGATAGACGTTTCTTATCTGCAGCCTCAAAGGTTGAAGCAAGACTAGCAGACCGAGAAATAGAGTTTAGGATAAATTCTGGAATCTCAAAGTCCTGAAGAAGAACGGGACTCTCGGGTGACAGTTGTTTCATGCCGAAGAAGAGAGTGCCGGCAATACTCTCGATTCTGAAGTGCATCCCCGGTTGGCCGGTCAGCTGGCCGTCACTGTTTCTAACAACATGGAGCGGCATCATCAGGTCGCTTCCGAAATGGAAGAGCCGGGCGATTGCAAAGGCCAGATCGGGGAAATTCTCCTTTAGAAGATGCTCCCGGATTTCAAGAAAGGCCTCGATTAGAGCTCCCAAGGCATTGCTTTTCATACCGGGTATATCCAGTATCTCTTGCAGAGCCAACAATTCGATCTTAACGTATCTATCCGCGATGAATGTATGAGCCGGTACAAGGTCTTTGACGAAATACCTGTCTAGATCAACACACGATGCTTGAACTCCAATCCAATTCTTGAAAACATCTTCCTGAACGTTTCCCCTGATCGAATTCAAAGTCGAAGAGTCTATAAGATTAAGAGCAGCTACGGATATCTGCCAGTGAGCTGTGAATCCCCAACCAAAACATGCGGTGCATGAAGCAATAAGCAAAAAGAGAAGTATGGATTTCAAATCATCACCATCCGCAAGCCGTATTGTACGAACGACAATACAGATTCTACATGATTTATTTTGTAATACTCGCAATGGGAGGGGGTAGATAATTGATTTTGAAGAACATAGTCTCTCAAACGATCAGTTTGCAAGTATTGGATCAGGAAAAACTTACTGTCGCCCGTAAGTTGGTTATTGAGCGAAGTTCTCTCGGTTTCATCGTAGAAAAAATGATAGACTAAACAAAAGCAGTTTTTTCTTATACAGGAGTACTCATGAAGAATTGGCTTAAATCTATCTCTCTGGCTGCTCTAGCAACGCTTTTCTGGGCCGTTATAGGTTTTGCGGTGACAGAAGTCAGGTATTCTGAAGTTGAAAGTCAAATTGCCAACTCTGCGAGAATGATCGCGGAAAACACTGCAAAGGCCACATTAATCGGCCACTTTCATCGGGATTCATTTTTTGAAGCTGTTATGCAGAACGACAGCGACTTCATCAACTATTACCTCATAGAGATGCTGGCCAGCAATATGCATATCAAAGGTGTTGCTGTTGTTCATGACAATCAGGTTTTTGCTTCTGCTGGTGACAAGTTTGAAATTGTCGACACGCCAACTTTTGAAGGAGGAGACTACTCGGAAATCTTTTCAGTGGGCAAGGATCTCTTTGCAACTTCAGTTTTAACCAACAACGCTGGTTCAGAGAGCTCAAAGGATGGGTATGTCATTCTGAAGCTGGATCTTGAGGGAATTATGGGTCTGCTTACGAGAGAAGGATACGACTTGGGCAATGAGAAGGGGAGTCCAGTATTAGCAGGAATATTCGTTTCTCTTGAGCGCAGATGGCTACCGGCTAACTATGCCGCAATCGCTTTCGTCTTTCTTCTGACATTCGTCTTCACCGCTACTATACAGCGAATGGCTGGCAAGAAGTTTCTTGTCAGAAGGAACAGAGAAATGTCGCTGCTTCTGGATAAGATTCCGACACTGATCTGGTACTTCAGAGATCAGGAGACTTTCGGAATCGTCAATAAGTCATTTGCAGAGTTTCTTGGTATGCGGCCGGAGGAGATTGAAGGAAAGAATGTCTATGAGATTCTCACGGAAGAGGAAGCAAGAAATTGTCTTGAAAGCAACAGAGAAGTCTTCTCTCGAAAAGAAAAAGTTGCTTTTGAGCAGAATTCAGAGAACTCGAATGGGGAGTTAAGAATTCTGGAGATAACGAAGACTCCGGATATCAACGAATTCGGAAACATAGAATCTGTTGTTTGCTCTGCAAACGATGTGACCGAAGAAAGAAGGGCACTTAGGAGGATTAAGCTTATTCAGTTCGGACTGGATAATGCGAACGACGAGGCCTTCTGGATTGCTCCTGACGGCACGATACTGTATGCAAACAGCGCGGCCTGTAAGAATCTTGGATACACAAAGGATGAGATTTCCGGACTGAAGGTAAATGATCTCGATAAATCGATGGAAGCAATGGATAGAAGAGTAAGCTGGGAAAGGCTTAAGTCAAAAGGAAGGGATACATTTGAAGCCTATCATGTGAGAAAGGACGGCTCTGTCTTTCCCGTCGAGATTAACAGGAATTATTTCAGGTACGATGAAAGCGAATACGAATTTACTTTTGCGCGAGATATATCTGAACGCATGAGAAGTTTGGAGATTCTCGAGAGAGATAGGTTCAGAATAGAACGGCTTCACGATGCAGCTCTCAATCTGGAAAGATGCGGAACCCTCCAGGATGTATATGACTCTGTGATTGAAGCAGCTAAGGAGATCCTTGAATTTGATATATGCTTCATCTGTGTCAGCGAAGAGGATAATCTAGTAATCAAGGCATCCTCCAATCTAAATCCGCGAGACCCAATTGTAATGCCGAAAGATGTTGGAATTGTCGGGAAGACTTTCAGAGAGAAGAAGCCTTACATAATCGATGATATCCAGGAGTCTCCAAATGCTTTGAAGACCAACAGTCTCTATCATGCGGGCCTAAGCCTTCCAGTCGGCGATGTTGGGGTTTTTCAGGCGATGTCCTCAGAAAGGTCGAAATTCGGCGAACAAGAACTACATCTTGCAGAACTTCTTATGTCCCATGCCCGTGAAGCGATTGTTCGAATTGAGACAGAGATACGTATGAATTATATGTCTCTTCACGATAAATTGACCGATCTATACAACAGAGTCTATTTTGAGGAAGAGCTGAAGAGACTGGAAGGGTCGAGATTTTATCCTATCTCGATTGTATCTGCCGACGTTGATGGTTTGAAACTGATAAACGACACTATGGGTCATTCAAGGGGAGATCAGATACTGGTAGAGTTTTCACAGATTCTCAGGGCATCCTTCAGAAAGACGGATGTTGTCTCGAGATTTGGCGGAGATGAATTCGCGGTCATTCTAATTAAAACAGATGAAGAGACTACGGAGAAGATCGCTTCGCGAGTCCGGAAGACAGTTGAAAGATACAATATGGATCACATCGGTCCTCACTTGAGTGTATCGATGGGAATTGCCACAAGCAAAGGACCAGGGCAAAATCTTCTTGAGACTCTGAAGTTTGCCGATGACCTTATGTATCGTGACAAGCTTTACAGGAGCTCCAGCGTTAGAAGCCAAATGGTCAATACACTGTTGATAACTCTGGATGAAAAGGATCAGATTTCAGGAGGCCACGCCAAGAGGCTGCAGAAACTCTGTTTGGAGCTTGGAAAAAGGGCCGGTCTCAATACCCGACAGCTCAGCGATCTTGCATTGTTTGCTCAGGTTCACGATCTTGGGAAGGTGGGAATTCCTGATAGCATTCTTTTTAAACCCGGTCCGTTATCTGAAGATGAATGGAAGGTGATGAAACTCCACCCTGAGAAGGGATACAGAATCGCAGTATCTTCGCCAGACCTCTCTTCAGTTGCAGACCTGATTTTGAGACATCACGAACGATGGGACGGAAGAGGATATCCCCTGGGTATTAGAGGCGAAGAGATTCCAGTTGAATGCAGAATCCTCTCGATCGTCGATGCCTTCGATGCAATGACAAATGACAGGCCGTACAGTGAAGCCAGAAGTGTACAGGAAGCAATTGAGGAAATATTGCGATGTTCCGGAACTCAGTTTGACCCGGATCTAGTCGTGATGTTTGAGAAAATGATTAACGATACTTCTTTCTAGATGCTCTTGATCTTCCGAGAGATCCTCCTGTAGTTGAAAAAAGATATGAAGAGAGCCACCGCCACTGATGCAAGCGAGATAAGCAGCATCAAGACACTCCCGGCACCCTCTGCAGCACCACGTAGAATCATTGTCAGAGGCATTATTGCGCCGAAACTCAAAGCCATACAAATAACCTGATTGAGAAGAACGAACTTCGTTCTCATAAACGCGTTTGGATTGTCCATCTGATCTGGTGGCGACTTCAAGACACCTCTTATGCCAAGCAGAGAAGACGTCACGTACAGTACGAAGACTATCGGTACAACTACAAGGTAGCCTAGAGATCCGCCTCTAACCAAGACACTGGTGATAAGAACTCCCACAAAGAGAACTGTTCCAAACAGTACAGGCAAGGAGGCTTTCAAAGCAATCATCTTTCCCAGAGAGATCGGAAGTACCTTCGTGGTTTCAATGAAAGGGAACTCTCTTCCCATAAGAAATGCGGATTGAATTGTTGTGAAAATCGTGCTAATGAGAACCGTTGTGAATATTGAAGTAACCGTGTCATCTGAAATAAGGCCGAAAACCAAACCAAATACAACGGGATAGAAGAGGAAGTAGATGAGTTGCTCATAGCGCTTGTAGATCTTCAGCTCTCTTCTCAGCAACACTCCTCCTCGTCTCTCATCGAAGGAAACCGTTTTCGATCTGCTCTTTGTGTAGGAAACCGGTTCGAATCTCATAGATGATGCGACTTTGAAGAACAGATATCCCAAAAGTGGAATCGCAGCAATGCCTAGCAAAAGATAAATAGGCTGCTCAGATGCTTTGACGCTCCATGTAAATATGTTTACGGGATTCGAGAGAATCTCCCAGGCACCGGCAAGCTTTTGCAAATATAGAGGGATATTATCTGTGTTCCTCGGGACCAACTGCACAATTATGAAGAACATGAACCCGGCCACTATTTGCACGATGAACAACACTTTTCTGGAGGCAGCCCTGGACATGAACTTCCCGAAAGCAACAGAAACTATCGATGCAAGGAGAACAGTGTTGATTACTGCCAATGCAAGTGAAGGTATCCCTATCCACGGATTAGGATCGACTCTTAGATGATAAGGAAGAGCGATTCCAAGGAATACTGACAGTGTGAGGCCTTGATATACCGTAGAAATCATGATTTGGTAAGCAATTATGCTGACTCTTCTCACGGGAAGAACGAGAAGCATGTCTATCTCCTCATTTCTCATGAAGAGATACGATGACGTCGCCGAGAAGGATATAAGAAAGAACAGTCCGGAAATGGTGAGAAAAAAACCTGCCATAACTTTGCCAAGGGCGATTCCCTCCACTTCCACTCCAGCAGTTGCTCCATAGACTTCCCACAGGAAGAACCCTATCATGACCGTGAAAACAGCGAATACGAACAGCTGACTTGAGATGCCGCCTCTGGTTCCTTTCTTGCCAGGGAACATGAAGAGCTTATACTTGAAGAATAGCTTTAGATCGTTCATGACTAACACCTCACAATGCACTTACTATTTCCTGGATATCTTCATCTTCTCCGGTAAGCTGCAGAAACAGATTTTCTAGACTCTCTTTTTCGTCGGCACCGGCCCTCTTTCTAAGTTCGTCCATTGTTCCTTCAGAGATCAACCTTCCCTTGTTGATAATCCCTATCCTGTCACACATCTTTTCAGCGATTTCGAGCACGTGGGTCGTCATGAAAATTGTAGATCCCTCGTTCTTGTACTTCTCCAGAAGCATCTTCAGAATTTTAGCGCTTCTTGCGTCGAGGCCGACTGTGGGTTCGTCCAGAAATATCACTTCGGGCCTTCTCATCAGAACGGATATGACCATTATTTTCTGTTTCATACCGTGGGACATCTCTGAAATCATCTTACCCAGATAATCGATGCCGAATGCTTCACAGAGCTCCCCCACTCTCTTTTTTGCTTCTTGTTTCTTGTCAGGAAAGACGTCCATGATGAATTCGAGAAACTCTGCACCAGTGAAATAGGAATATATTCTAGGTTCATCCGGAACAACACCTATCTTGCTCTTTATAAGAAGTTCGTTTCCAGAATAATCCATGTTTAGAATCCTTACTTCTCCAGATGTAGGTCTCAGGGTACCCGTAAGCATTTTTATGGTCGTCGTTTTTCCGGCTCCGTTTGGCCCAAGAAAGCCATATATCTCCCCTGAACTAACCGACAGATCAACCTCGTTGACCACCGGGTCTTTATCGAAGATCTTTGTGAGCTTAGAGCAACTAATCAAGTAACATCCCTCCAAACGAATGACTAAATGACTGTCTCGATAAATGTTCCAACCCAATTCTACGACAAGAGCAGCAACATTTCACACAAATTGTTTTCGAATTCGTTACTGAGTGTGGGATCTCTATATAGCGCTGTGAATCATGAAGTCAGATGATATAATTAGCTAAGTTTGTTGAGGTGCGAATATGAGAAGAACGGTTTCCTTCGCAATCCTGGCTGTCGTGGTGATGGTTCTATTACTGGGAATAGATGGTTTTAGCTTTGACCCCTCTCCCGCGGCTTTTTTGAGCGATGACGATCCCGAACTCGCATCATTCAATCGCATCGCCGAAGTTTTCGGGGATACCGGGTCGATTGTGGTAATTCTCAATTCTTCCGATACCTCGCTTGAGCTTCTCAGAAGGATAACAGAAGAGATAAAATCTCTTGATTGGATAAGCTCCGTTTTGTCGGCCACTGACGCTATTAAGCCGGGAGAGTTCAATCTTCTGTCGTTCAGTATTCACACTGAGTCTTTTGTATATGAAGAAGACGGAAAACTCATTCTGAATAAGGATTTGTTAAAGGATCCGATGTACAGCAATCTTCTTGTCTCTTCAGACGGCAGGTACTATGGAGTGCTTGTTAGTATCGCCGATGGGAATGAATTGAGCAGCGACATTCTCGTCCCTCAGCTTCGTTCCAGGCTCGATTCGCTCGGTGTAAAAAACTATAGACTTATTGGCGAAAGCGTTGCCAACTCTGCAACCTTCAGGTCCATAATTGATCTCACTTTCAAGTACCCTCCCTTTATATTGCTCGCCATTCTAGGGGTTTACGTCATCAAGTTCAGAAGAGTTTCGTTGTCGCTTCTAACCCTTATACCGCCTTTAGCCGCAGTAATGGTGATCATCGGGATTATGGGAATGATGGAGCTTTCAATAAATAGCCTCACGGTCATGGTTCCCTCATTTATCGTCATTATTGGAAGCGCCTACGGAATGCACTTTCTGTCAAGGTTTGAGGAAAACATACACTTAAAGAATGCTGTAAAGAGGACAGTGCACGAAGAGAGAGTACCTGTTCTTTTCTCGGCTTTGACTACTATGGCCGGTTTCTCTTCATATATTCTGCTCGACATGAAGGCCTTTCAAGAGATGGGGATTTTTGTTTGCTCGGGGATTTTCTTCTCGGCGATTTTTACAATGACTGTCCTCCCGGGACTGGTAACTACAAAGAAAATCAAGAAGCGAGAAATTTCGCTTCCAAGAGATGTGAATGCCGTTGTGAAGAAGGTAGTAATCTGGGCAATAATTGTAATTGCCATTTCTTCTCCACTCTTGATAATGACTATTCCAATGACTATTGATCAGTACAACTTTTTCAAAGAGGACTCGGAAATCAGGAACAGTGCACAGACAATGAAAGAGGCCTTTGGCTGGCTGACAAATTATGCTCTCATGGCAAAACCGAAGGGTGGCCAAAGCCCGGTGTTGACGGCAGATCAAGTCGAGAGTCTTGGAGCTCTTGAAGAGGAATTGAAGAGACTCGACGGAGTCTCCAAGGTGATGAGTCTTTTTGACCTGTCGAGAGAGACGAATATTCCCGTGACTTTGATGATTAGAGTGCTGAACTCAACTGATTTCTTTGGCGACTCCACTTCGCTGTTATTAAGCGATAATGCAATAAGATTCAACCTTTTTTCGCCTGAAAGCGACAGTCTCAGCGCGGAGAGACTGAAAACCTCAGTAGAAGAGCTGATTGAAAGAAACAAGGAACTCCAAAGTAGATTTGAGTTTACTCTGGCGGGAACGACGCTCATATGGAAGAGCGTCAACTCTTCGGTCGTTAATAATCAAATTCAGAGCTTGATAGTATCATTTGGACTTATCATACTTCTGCTATTCACGATATTCAGGAGCTTGAAGTCGACCATAATTGCCACGATTCCAATTCTGTTGACAACACTATTCAACTTCATTTTCATGGCCGTTTTCAGGATACCTCTCAGCATTTCAACGGCTCTCATTTCGGGAATGTTGATGGGGCTGGTAATCGATTATGCGATTCACTTCACCATCTGGTTCAGGAGATTCGGTGATTCACGCAGGGCATATCAACAGACCGCAAATGCAATTCTTGCAAATGGACTTAGTCTTGTTGCCGGCTTTTCAGTTCTTCTGCTTTCACCTCTCTTGTTGTACGTTGATGTGGCGAAGCTTATGGTTAGCGGATTAGTTGTGGGAATGGTTCTTACTCTAATACTTCTGCCAGAGATCGCATCTAGAAGTAAGAAGTTTTCTGATAGGGCAAAAGCCTCTGACTGATATAATTCACTTATATTGGAACTGGAGGTGGCGCTCTGAAAGCTCTCGTTTCACTTCTTCCAGGTGACCTTGATCAGTTCGTCAGAGAGATATGGGATGAACTGAAGAGGGATTTTGGATTCACTTCTGTCTTCGTTACAGAGTTCCCCCATTTGACGTACTGTATTATTGAAGAAACGAAGGTCAGAATCGACTCTATGCTTGAAGGGATTGTCTCCAGAACACCGCCTTTCTTGGCGAGAACGGAATACATGGGCGTCTTCACGGGGGAGAGACCGGTTATCTTTATCGGGGTGGCGAGGAACCAACGGTTGGCCTCACTCCACCGTTCATTGTGGACGGAGCTTTGTGAGTCGGTAGACAATCGGGCTTTGGCTTACAACGAACCCAACTGGATCCCTCATGTAACGCTGGTTTTTGGGAATGATCTCAATCGGGGGAATATCGGCCCGGTGATGGAGAAGCTGGCTTTCAGGGACTTTCATCACGAGTTCTGGATTGACAATCTTACAGTCCTCCAAGACAATGCTGAGGAGGGCATAGTTATAAGAAACAGCTTCAGACTAACCGGTCTCCTGGAATAGAGTCAAGCTGGATCGAAGTTCTTGAGCTGGTTTGGAAGGCGTATTTGGCATGAAGAGTGTTTCCAAGGAACCCGGTTTGTCATAATCTTTCGAAAGAAGGAGGCAGATGCATGAGAAGAGTTAGCTGGAAAGATATTGATTTGAAAATTGCGCTCCCAAGAAACGTAAAATCCACTGACTGTGTTAGCGAACTTGAAGAATTCATTGGTCAGGAGAGAGCCATAAGGGCTCTGGAAACTGGTCTTCATATAGATGCAAAAGGCTACAACGTCTTTGTTTCAGGGACAAACAACACCGGGAGAAGAACCTTCGTAAGTCGTTTCCTCAAGAAGAAGGTCGAGGGCACGAAAACCCCTGGCGACTGGATATACGTCTACAATTTCGATGATCCAAGGACACCAAATTCGATACCGCTTGAAGCAGGTGCCGGAAAGGTATTCCAGAAAGAGCTGAACGAGTTTGTTCAAATAGCAATAAACTCGATAAGCGAAAGCTTTCAGAGCGAGGATTATCAGCAGAAAGTGACCTCGATTCAGAACGAGCAGTCGGAGAAACGTTCGAATATGTTGAAGGAGCTTGTTGAGAAAGCAAAAGAGAAGGACTTCACGGTTCAGATAAATCAGACGGGAGTCGCCACAGTCCCTCTGTGGAACGGGAAACCATTGACACAGGAAGTCTACGAGGCTCTGCCTGAGGATTATCAGAAGCAGATTACCAGGAAGGGCGAAGAGGTCCGTGAACTGGTCAATTCCTATCTCTTAAGACTTAGCAAGATGGAAAAGGAGTACGGTGAGAAATACAAAGAGCTGAACAGGAATGTTGCTTCATTTGCGATTGAAGGACACATAAAAGAGATGAAAGACAGGTTTAGCAAGAGTAAAGAGGTCGTTGACTTTGTAGAGAGCATGAAGGAAGACTTGCTTGACAATCTGGGAGTATTCTTCAGCCAGGAGATCGATTCCAAAGCTTTCTTCGGGAAGAGATATGCGGTCAATCTGTTTGTCGACAACTCGGGCATTGAGGGGAAACCCGTTGTGGAGGTAACAAACTCCAATTACTCCTCACTTTTCGGAAGAATAGAGTATGTAGCAAAGATGGGAATGCTTGACACCGACCACACCATGATAAGGCCAGGCGCAATACATAGCTCGAACGGCGGGTATCTTGTCCTTGATGCCAAGAGCGTACTGAGCGAACCGTATGTTTGGCAGACACTCAAACAGGTCCTCTTTTCCGGCCTCGAGGGGATCGAGAATCTTGAACATAAGATCGGCCTGCTTTCGACTGTGAGTCTTAAACCAGAGCCGATCCCACTTGACATAAAGATCGTAATGATAGGTGAGCCGTGGATATACAGCATGCTGAGCACCCTTGACACCGATTTCAAGAAGCTCTTCAAGATTAAGGCAGAGTTCGACTGGGAAATGACTATACGGAATGATACTGTTGGTAAGCTCTGCGGACTCGCGTGCAATATTGTCAAAGAGAATTCCTTGAAACCCCTCGAGAGGGAAGGAATCAAAGAAGTAATCAAAAGGGCGGTTTTCCTTTCCGGCAGTAGAAAGAAGGTCTCGACCCAATTCGGCGCACTTGAACAGATCCTTCTTGAAAGCTCGGCCGTAGCGGAAATCAACGGTCACGAGATGATAGAGGCCGATGATGTATCGACTGCATGGGAAGAAATGCATACGAGGGTCTCGCTCTATCAAGACAAGATTAAAGAGATGTTCCAGAACTCCACTTTGATGGTTCAGACAGAGGGGGAACTTGTCGGTGAAATAAACGGGTTGACAGTCATCCAGACTGAAGATCTCTCTTTCGGGATACCGGTGAAGATTACCGCCAAGGCCGGACCGGGCAACAGCGGAATCGTTGACATACAAAAGGAATCCGAGCTGAGTGGACATATTCACAATAAGGCCAGTCTGACAATTCAAGGATACATGAGTTCAAAGTACGCGCGGCAGTTTCCGCTCAGCCTGAATGGCTCGATAAGTTTCGAGCAGGTTTACTCGGCAGTTGAAGGCGATAGCGCATCGGTTGCCGAAACGGTTGCATTTCTTTCTGCAGTTGCCGAAGTTCCGATAAAACAGTCGATAGCCGTAACAGGTTCAATAAACCAGAGCGGACGGGTTCAACCGGTGGGTGGAGTACAATACAAGATTCAGGGTTTTTACGATCTCTGCAAGATCAAGGGATTCAGCGGCGAGCAGGGAGTGATAGTGCCCGAAGCGAATTTCGACAACGTGGTTCTAAACGAGGAGATAATAGTAGCGATAAAGGAAAGTAGATTCAGCATCTGGACTATCGAAACCGTGGACGAGGCTATAGAGATACTTACAGGAATGAAACCGGGGAAAATCGGGAAGAATGGACAGTACTCTTCGGGTAGTTTCAATCGACTTGTCGTTGACAGGCTCAAGAAGTTCTATGAAATTGCCTCTCAGACGAACAAGCGATCCGGCAAGGGCGGCGATTGATGGGGTCAGTATATTAGAATAGTAAATGAACGGCGATAGATAAAATCTCTGTCTATCGCCGTCTAGACTTTTCGGACAGCCTTTCTAGGATTTCGAATCTATCTCGGCGAATCTTGCAAGCATATAGTTTATGTAGCCCTTCACATAGGAGGCGGTTTCTTTAAGGATCTCCACTGAAAGCGAATTGAGCTTGACGGTTTCGCCCGCGTTGTTAAGATCGTCGAAATAGGTTTTGCCAAGCCAGACCGCTTCGGGATTTTCCAGTTCGTCTCCCATTGAACGCTTTAGCTCGTAATAGACTGAACTCAACTTACTTCTGGAGTACCTTCGCAAACTAACGGCCGCTTGCTTCGGGTCCCTAATTTCTTTGGGTGAAACCTCTCTTAAAGCCTCAACGAGGGGTTCGTATTCTTCCCAAAGCAGGTATCCGCCGTAGAAATCATAAGCGAAGTGGTAGTTCGCAAATACAGCCAGCCACTTGTCCATATTGAACGGCAGCTTCACCAGCTCGAAGAGTGGTGCCGGGAAAGTATGGAATGGCTGACCGACATCTTCAAGATAGTGCATTGCTCTACCCATGAAACGGTATGCCCAATAATGGTCTCCTCTAGAATAAGCGATCTCGGCCAGATCGCTGAAATACTGGACCACATCGGTTACTTCTCCAACTCTAATGAAGAAAAGCATCCTGTATTCCATGTGCCTCAGCCCCTGGCTATCACCGAGGAGCGTCTCTATTCCCTTTAGTTCTAACCCCTTATCCATGCCTAGATCGGGCTCGTAAGAATAGACCGAAAGGATCTGCCACAGGGGTGCCAAATTGTCAACTGGTTTTGGGTTTGGGAAGACTGCGCTGTATAGGTCGAGGTCTTCTTCCGGCAGATAGTTCTCGCCGAGATAATCGTAGAAACCCTCTATGACCGGATTGTACTCCTGAGTATCCACATCGGCGTATGAATAAGGGGTGATTTCCACGAACTCATCGAAATCATCCTCATACTGCGAAACAATAATATAAGTGAGCGCGTCGTGCCCTGACCACGAAAAGGCAAACGCAGTCACAAGAAGTATAAGAATCACCATCACTCTCTTCACATGATCACCTCCAGTCTGATGATATCAGATTCACGTTGCATTATCACTCTCTCAAGAACGCCTTCGCTTCGGTAATAGAACTCTTTTCTGATAGTATTATTTGAGAAAGGGTTTTCTAGGAGGTGCTATATGGGGGACAATTCTAGAAGAGTTTCGAGAGGCTCGCTGGATGTCAGAATACTACGTGATGTCGAATTCGATTTTCAACTTTACAGATCTCTCGGTGCGGTTTCCTATGAAGGGGGAACGGTTGGGGAGATCCTCTCGCTTGTAACACATATAGATTGCGAAGATCCGGAGTCATGGGTAAAGTCATTCAAGGAACTCGCAGCAAGGCTGAAAAATCATGCCCTCATGGTTCTTCAGAAAGGCAATAACGAGAGCGCGAGGCAGGAATTCTTGAGGGCGGCAAGCTATTTCAGGGCTGCCGAGTACTTTGGCGATCCCAGAGATTCGAAGACAAGATACATTGGAATGGAAAGCAGAGATTGCTTTGTATATGCTTTCAGAACGACTGATATTCAGTTCGAAGCTGAGAGAATACCCTACGGTGAGGATTTCATTCCGGCGTACTGGATTGCTCCAACGACTGGCGGCAAGAAGAAGACGATAATGATGATCAGTGGTTTTGACGGGACATCGGAAGAGATGTATTTCCAGGCAGGCTCGGCCGCTTTGCAGAGGGGTTACGCGGTTGTTCTCTTCGACGGTCCCGGGCAGGTTGGAATGAGAAGGTTCTCGCCCGAGACTCCGTTGCGTCCGGACTACGAAGTTCCAATTTCCAAAGTTGTCGATTATGTCTTGTCGAAGGAGGATGTCGATCCATCAAGACTCGCGCTGTACGGCATAAGTCTCGGAGGGTATTTCTCTCTTAGGGCCGCGGCTCACGATTCCAGAATAAGAGCCCTGGTCTCTAATTCACCTGTTACCGATATCTACAAGTACATGTCGGCATTTGCCGGAGAAGCCATCAATTCTCCTGAAGATATTACACTGGAAACTGTCGACCTTGTGCCCTCTCAGTATTTATCTAAGGCTCAGAAACTCCAGCTTGTCAACATAATGCTCAGATACGGCGAGGACTCCATGTTCAGGGCTTTCGAAAGAATGAGGGATTTCGTCGTAGGCAACGCTATAAAGAGTATTCAGGTTCCATTCCTTGCCATGGTGGGAGAGGGAGAAGGAGAAGAGGCGCTCATACAGGCAAGGGAAGCCTCAGATAACGTCTCGGGAAAGTCAGCGATGCGAATCTTCAAGAAGCAGGAAGGCGCAGATTCCCATTGTCAGGTTACTAATCTTCCTTTGTCCAATTCAGTGCTTCTTGATTGGCTGGACGACGTTTTTGGGGCAGAGACATGAAGCGTATTGGCCTTTTGGGTGGAATGAGCTGGGAATCATCATTGGAGTACTACAGATTGCTCAATGAAATGGTCAAGAGCAGACTTGGGGGACTGCATTCCGCAGAATGTACTATGGCTTCGGTTGATTTCGGCCCCGTTTCGGAGATGATGAAGAGTGATGACTGGAAAGGTATAGAGAGAGTCTTGACTGCCGCAGCCATTGATCTGAAGAGGGCGGGTGCAGACTTTCTTATCATATGTACCAACACAATGCACCTTTTGGCCAGGGAAATCGAAGGAGCATCGGGGCTTGAAGTTCTGGAAATCGGTAAAGCGGTCGGAGAGGAGATTGAGAGAAAAGGACTTGAAACCGTTGGACTGCTCGGCACAAGATTCACTATGGAGAGGGATTACTACAAGGATACATTGGCGGGATTTGGCGTAAATCTGATTGTTCCTTCAGCTGAAGAAATGGCAGTGGTAGATAGGATTATCTTCGAGGAGCTCTGCAAAGGAGTCTTCAGAGAGGAATCCAGGTCAGTCTATAAAGAAGTGATTAAGGGTCTTCAGGTCAATGGAGCCGAGGGAGTTATCCTCGGTTGCACTGAGATACCTCTTCTGATAAAAGAATCAGACGCTGACATTGCCGTTTTCGATACCACGGCTATTCACGCCCGGGCGGCCGTAGATCATGCTCTTGCTTGATTCGGAATCAAGAGCGTCAGATAGTCGACAGTTCTGTATGGAATAAATGACGAGTGAGATTTACTCAGAAGACAAAAGCATCTTGCTTCTGAATCGGCATGTTCGACCGGATCCGAGATTCCAAATCACTCTTGCGTGAATCTCGACAGGGAATGCTATTTTCTCAGGTGGATACTGCTATTCACATGATCAGCAGCTATTTTGAACTGCTAGTGATCGTTCACTTCGCGGAAGGAGGATCTAAGTATGAAAAGACTCTTGTTATTGCTTCTGTCAGTACTGCTGTTATCGGTAGTCTCTTTTTCAAGCGTTTACAATAGTTCGTCCAACGGTGATCTGCAAGGGGTAAAGGAAGCCGTCAACAGCGGCGGTAATATTAACGAGCGTGGCTATGCAAACAAAACACCCTTGATGGTCGCAGCGGATTACGGCCACTCGGAAATAGCAACCTACCTTATCGAATCTGGGGCAGACATTTCAACTGTTGACGACAACGGCTATACAGCTCTTCATTACGCTGCGAGAAAGGGGCTCCTCGATGTCGTGAAGATGCTCCTTGAAAGAGGGGCGGACATAAACGCTCATCCCGCCAGTTCGATGTTCTATGAAGGCTATACACCTTTGATCCTTGCCTGTGACAACTCCAAGAACGACGCTACTCTGGAAGTCGTTAAGTATCTTGTGGAGAAAGGAGCCGATCTGGAGAGAGTTGAATATGCTTTCCGCTCACCTTTGATTGCCGCGATATTTTCGAAGGGGACAAATACCGTAGTCTTTCTGCTCCAAAACGGAGCCGATCCAAATCGGCCGGCCAAAGACGGCAGAACTCCTCTCTACCTAGCTATATCGGAAGGCCTTCCAATTGAGGGCATAGAAGCGCTTTTGGAACATGGGGCAGATGTGTCTGTCGGGAATGAATACTTTACGCCGCTTCAACTGGCAGTGTCAAAATCGAAAAACGATGTCGCTATTAAACTCATCGAGTTCGGAGCGGACTATTCGGCTATCGATGAGGATGGAAACACTCTCCTCCATCGTGCAGCCGGGAAAGGTTCCACAAAAAACATCGAGATGTTTGTCGAGCTAGGGATTGATATTAACGCGAGAAACAACGATGGAAAGACACCTCTTCACATCGCTGCAGAAGATGAATACTTCAATAACGTCAAGCTGTTGATCTCTCTTGGAGCAGACGTCAAGGCAAGGGACAACAAAGACTATTTGCCCTTCCATCTGCATCTAGCCGTTTATGAAGAAGATGTAGAAGTCATAGAGCAGTTGCTCTCGGCAGGAATCAGCGTAGACAACAATGAAGTCGAAACCGGTATCTCTCCGCTTCATATCGCAGCGGTATATGGAAAAATCGAGATGGCGAAGCTTCTTATCCAGAAAGGCGCAGACGTCTCAATAAGAGCAGTGGAAGGTCTTCAGCCAATCCATGCGGCGGTCGGTAGTTATGGGAGTCTGGAGATGATTGATTACTTACTTGAGAGTGGAGCAAGTATTGACGCCGAAGACGACGAGGGCAGGACCCCAATCTTCTATGCGGTAATAGACTACAACATGGAGTCGATCTCCCATCTCGCAGAGAAGGGGGCAAACGTAAATCATCAGGACCATGCCGGCATGACGCCCTCCCATTATGCGGTTCAGGACAAATGGGATGCAATCGAAATGCTGACAATTCTTAGCAATTTCGGCTTGGTGGCAAATGTCAAGGACAACTCCGGTATGACTCCCGAGGATTACGCCGCTTCCGAAGAAATCAAAGAATTCCTGAAAACGCTATATTGAGTCTCTGATGATAATTTAGAAACACTTGAAGGCACTGGCCCGCGCGTAACGCACGGGCCGGTCGCTTCTGATACCAAGTTGGATCCCAGACGAGACATGTCATTGGTCTTCTTTAGCTTTCCTGGCATTCTCTGCTGCTCTTTGAAGAAGAGAAAGCAGTTGACGTTTCTCATCATTTGAGAAGCCTTCTGTTAGGAGTCCCTCAAGGCTTTTTCCCAGCATTCTCAGGTCTTCACCAAGCATCTTCCCGCTTTCTGTGAGGTGAAGCCTGTAACTCCTGCTGTCTAATGGGTCGGGTTCCCTCCTTATATAGCCTTTTCTGGTAAGTTTCTTCATGGCTTTAGCAGTAGTTCCCTTATCGACACTTAGAATTTCGCTGAGCTCATTCTGGGTTATTCCGTCTCTGGACATCAGCACTCTCACAAAGAAGAAGTGGCCGCTTCCCAGCCCAAATCTCTGCATTTCCCGGCTGAAATAAACGTTCGCACTGCGCGAAATGCGATATATCCAGCGGCCAATGTACTCTTCTCTATTGAAGGCTGGATCACGCGACATCCGTTGTGCCTGCCTCAACACTGAGCTCACTTGATCGGAATATCTTCAGTTCTCTAAGGTAGAAAACCAGCGATATTGCGAAAGCGATCAAATCGGCAAGTGGAAAGGACATCCAGATGCCATTAATCCCCAGAAAGCGAGGAATCACTAGAATCAAAGGGATAAGAATGATAATCTGTCTAAGGAGGGATAAGAAAAGTGCGGGTATGGCCTTGCCGAGTGCCTGGAACATTCCGGACGCAATAACCTGAATCCCGATCGTAGGAATGGCAAGGACCACAATTCTGAGAGCAAAGATCGTGGGTTCAATAAGCTCGATTTCATCAGTGAAAATCGATATGAGTTGTCTTGCAAAGAAGAACGTTATGATTGTCGAGAAAAGGGCGATCAACGTGGTAACTGCGGAGGCCAGTTTGACAGACTCTCTTGCTCGCCTCATTTTTTTGGCGCCGTAGTTGTATCCTACAATTGGAAGAAATCCCTGATTCACGCCGAACATTGGCATAATGAAAACCATTAGAAGTCTGTTGATTACCCCAAACACCGCAACGGCAATATCCCCGCCGTAAAATACTAGCGAATTGTTGAGAACCACAGCGAGAAGGCTGCCTGCCACCTGTCTTGAAAATGCAGAAAGACCCACGGAGACTGTTTCCTTCAGGATTCTCCACTCTGGAAGCAAAGAAGCCAGAGAGACTCTCAACAGACTCTTTCCGCTGGTGAAATAAAAGAGAATATAGACCGAGGTAATCGCCTGAGACAAAACGGTTGCCAGCGCCGCGCCTCTTATGCCCATGTTGAGAGTGAAAATGAAAATGGGATCAAGAATTATGTTAAGAACAGCAGAGATCAACATTGCAGCCATTGCTATCTTTGGTTTTCCTTCTGCCCTAATAACATGGCTCATAGCCATTCCAAAAGAAAAGAAAGCGCTTCCGAGAAGTATTATGCCCAGGTATTCTCTCGCATACGGAATGATGGTTTCACTCGCTCCGAGCATTATGAGCAACTGATCTATAAAAAAGTATCCCAGCAGAGTCATCGCCAATCCGAAGGCGATCGAGAAAGCCTTTACGTTTCCAGCGGCGTGCCTTGCCTTTTCGTGATTCTTTTCACCCAGCGCCCTGGATATAACTGAAGCGCCGCCGATTCCGAACATCTGAGCAAATGCCATAACGAATATTTGAACAGGGAAGGAAATAGATATGCCCGCTATGCCCATCGACCCGACGCCTCTTCCGACGAAAATTGTGTCGACGAAGTTGTACATTGCCTGAACGAGCATGCCGATAGTCGCAGGCAAAGAGAGACTGAGAAGAAGCCTTCCTATCTTCTCCTCCCCAAGCATCTTATGTATGTCTCTTTCCATAACTCACCTCTAGGATAGTTGCATATTCAACTATTATAATTCATAGTAGTATCGAATGCTTTCTCTCACTTTCGCGCCGGTAGTTCTGATTCTATAAGAAGGGAGTTGGCAATCGTTGTCCGTAAGCGGTCCGCCGTCCTCCAAGCAGCAGCTGCAAGTTGTCAGTTTCAAGTTGCAGAGTTAGGAGAGCTTACGTCAGCAGACTGGCTTCCCTCTCTCTCTTCTCTCGTGAGCGTAGCGAACCTCTCGATACTCTCTTTCTCGATTGTCTTTGCTTGCCCGGGGTAGCCAGAACTGGCATCGCCACATCCGTTTGGTGTTCTTACGGTCTTTCTCGCCACTGCTTGCAGTGACTGGCCCCTGAAGATCCGCTGCACGCTTAAGAACATGAACCCCTGATCGCTGATGAAAACAACGTTGTCCGTCAACGGGCCGCCGTCCTCGAGATGGGACGGTTGCAAGTTGTCAGTTCCAAGTTGCAGTGTGCCAAGAAGGCGAAGAAGGGAACTTCGAGCCATGCTTAATTGAAGATGAGGGAGGGCCCCTCGAAGCCGTCATGCAGGTGGAGGCTTCAAACCGCCGTAAGCTGCTGTGGTAAAGAGCCATGGTAGTGAACGTTACGGGAAAAGGCGGGACAGCGAACCCGTCAGGTGAGTACCAGAGGAGACGAATACAAGTGAACCACCGTGAACGTGTCGTAAGAACTACTAGTGTCATCTAAACCGGGGGGTGCAACTATCCCGGGATAAGTCTGGAGGATACCTGCTTACTGTCCAGATGGTGACCGGCATACAGGTGGCGTGACCCTGGTACAGGCTTCGATTAGGAACTTGGGAACCTGGATCTGGATGCTAAGGGAAAAGCCGCAAGTGGAAGACCCACGAGGGTGAAAGTACCGATGCCAGATTCAGGGGCGGAACAGTCCGTAGTAGTGATGAAGCTCCTGTAATGGGAGTGGAGCGAAGGGACTGTGTTATCCAGTTTTGTAGGTTAGTCAACCAGCTCTGTGCAGACAACCGAAAGGGAGGAACTGTGAACAGAG
>Ga0209164_1001685_pt1 | contig 26847 bp, 25 predicted proteins | sample MTBNYHSulfiMetaG_FD_187458 | JGI IMG/M metagenome (GOLD analysis project Ga0209164, IMG submission 187458) | Enrichment culture microbial communities from rom New York Harbor, USA that are MTBE-degrading - MTBE-NYH (New York Harbor Sulfidogenic)... | ecosystem: Environmental > Aquatic > Marine >... | reverse complement strand
CCATTACGGATTCGCCGCCCAAGGAGAAATCTCAGCGGCTGCGGGCGCGGCCAGAGCCCGGCTTGGCCTCTCCCGGCTTCGCCGGGAGAGGCGCGAGCCGCCGATGGCGGCGAGCGGTGAGGGCCAACGGCAACCAGGCGTCAGTCGCGCCTTCGCTCTCACCCCAACCCTCTCCCGCTGCGCGGGAGAGGGAGTAGAAATCTCACCCCACTCCCGGACATGTGAGAGTGTGGGGAGCACCGTGACCGACATCCGCCGGCAGGCGGCCGAGCCCACCCCAGAGGAGCGCTTCCGCTCCCTCTTCGCCCGCCACTACCCGGCGGTGTTCCGCTACGCGGGGCGCCGCCTGGGGAGGGAAGAAGCGGCCGACGCTGCCGCCGAAGCCTTCACCGTCGCCTGGCGAAAGCTCTCCCACGTCCCGGTCGAGCCCGAGACCCTGCCCTGGCTCTACGGCGTGGCCCGACGCGTAGTGGCCAACGCCGAACGCGGGCGCCGCCGCCGGGAGCGCCTGGCGGCCCGGGCGGGCCGGACGGCCACCGAGACGTCGGCCGATCCCGACCGGGCGGGGGTGCTGGAGGCCCTGGCCGGCCTGAGCGCCGCGGACCGCGAGATCCTGCGCCTCGCCGCCTGGGAAGGCCTCGACCCGAGGGGAATGGGCCTGGTCCTGGGGTGCTCCCCCAACGCGGCGGCCATCCGCCTGCATCGCGCCCGCCGCCGCCTGGAAGAAGCCATGAACGACCCGGAAGGCCAGCCATGAGCCGCGACCCCTTCGAGAACCTGCGGGCGGCCAACCCCCTGCCCGAGGACACCCCGGTCCATCCGCCGATGAACACGGCCGACCGCATCGCCGGCGTCCTGCCGCGCCGCACCTGGCCGACCTGGGCCCTTGCCGGCGGATTGGCTCTGGTCGTTCTCCTCGGCGGCGGCGCCTGGCTGCTGTGGGCCGGGGGCGGCACGCAAGACGTCGTTGCCACCAGTACCGCGCCGCCGACGACCTCCTCTCCCGCCACCACCATCGTCCCCGCCTTCCCCGAGAACGACGCCGTCATCTACTTCTTCGTGGAAGACGACGGCACCCAGGTCGTGCCCGGGCCCTACCTCATCCCGGTAGCCCGGCCGTACGCCGTCCTCTCCCACTTCGTGGAGGACCCGGTTTACGAGACGCTGCAGTTCCTGCTCGCCAGCGTCTACCCCGGTGAGGCGGAGGCCGACCCGGCGCTGCTCTCCCAGATCCCCGAGGGCAGCCAGTTGCTCGGCGTCCGGGTGGCCGACGGCATCGCCGATGTGGACCTGTCTGTCGGCTTCTATGCCGGCGGTGATGGCCCCGACCTGCGGCGCCGCCTCGCCCAGGTGGTACTCACCCTGACCCGCTTCCCCGAGATCACCGCCGTGCAGTTCTGGAGGGGAGGCCAGATCGTCGGCTTCGACGAGACGGTCGGGGTGAGCTACCCGACCGTGGCCGACGACTTCGCCGACTTCCTGCCGCCGATCATGATCGAGAGCCCGGTCTACTGGGCGAGCGGCGGCGAGAACCCCCTGGTGGTCACCGGGACCGCCGACGTGTTCGAAGGCACGGTGAGCCTGGAGTTGCTCGCAGAGGACGGTGCCATCCTCTGGGAGGGCTTCACCACCGCCACCTGCGGCACGGGCTGCCGCGGGGACTTCTCGGTGGAAACCCCCTACGAGGTCCCCGAGGCGCAACTGGGCACGCTGATTGCTTGGGAGACCTCCATGGAGGACGGGAGCCGCCTATACCAACGGGAGCACCCCGTCTGGCTGAACGCCACGCCCGGGACGACCACCACCACCGCCGCCGACCCGGTCGCCGCCCTCCTCTCCGAGCGCTACGACCTGGACAAGGCACTCGACGCCGCCCTCGAGGAGCTGGCCCAGATCGACGCCCAACTGGCCGGCCTGCCCCTCGACCAGGGCACCGAGTTGCGCACCCGGGCCGCCGAAGTGGATCAGTACATCGGCGAACTGCGCGAGGGCCTGGGCCGGGTGTACGACGAACTGGTGGCCCTAGGAGCCGAGTTCCCCATCCCTTGCTCGGCCGAGGTGCTGGGCTCCGAACCGGAGAGCCAGCCCGACCTTCCTCAGGCGGTGACAGATCTGCGCCACGAGGTCTACGAGGCCGCCCGGGCCTGCGACTGGGAGGCGCTCCCCGGCCTGCTCGACGCCGGCACCTTCTCCTATTCCTTCGGCGAGGACGGCGACCCGGTCGGCTCCTGGCAGCGCCTGGAGTTCCTGCACTACGAGCCGATGCTCTACATCGCCGGGATGCTGATCCGCCCCTTCGGCCTGCTGCCCGACGCCGAGCAGCCGATCTTCGCCTGGCCCTCGGCGCATGCCTACGGATCCTGGGAGGCGGTGCCGCAAGCCCACAAGGAAGCCCTCCGGCCCCTGTACGGCGACCTCGATTTCGGCTTCTTCGAGGAATTCGGTGGCTACCTCGGCTACCGTGTGGGCATCACCTTGGATGGTGACCGGGCCCGGTGGATCTACGCCATCACCGGCGACTGAGCCCGGAATCGATCTTGCCGCCCCTCGGAGCCCGGCGCCCACCCGCCGGGCTTCGGGGCGTTTCGGGCTCCTGCCCACTACCCTGGCCCCGATCGTGCTAGGCGGGGCGCTAGGGGTGCCCTGTACCCGAAACCCTCTACATGCGGGGCGGAATCCCCCACCCGAGGGCGTCGGTGGTCGGGCCGAGCGCCGGGCACGTGGTGTTGAAGGCCGGGTCCTGCGCGGCGGGACGCCCGTGAACCGGGTCAGGTCCGGGAGGAAGCAGCCCTAAGCGGATGTGCCCGGGTGCCGCAGGGAAGCCTGGCCGGAGCCGGCGGCCCGGAACGCGCCGGTTATCGCCGTTCGACGGCGGGGTGCACGATCAGCTTTGGAGAGTCTCCCCCGGCTTTGCCGGGGGAGATGGGGCCGAAGGCCGCAGAGGGGGCAACTCTTGCCTCTCCCGCCGTCAGGCGGGGGAGGCGCGCCCGGCGTCAGCCGGGCGCGGAGGGGGCAAACCCCAACAACGCGTCCGTCGCGCCCTTTTGCCCTCACCCCAACCCTCTCCCGGCAAGCCGGGAGAGGGAGCAGACCCACAGTCTCTCCCGCGCCGGCGGGAGAGGCGCGAGCCGACGTAGTCGGCGAGCGGTGAGGGCAAACAGCAACGCAGGCTGAGTCGCGCCTTTGCCCTCACCCCAACCCTCTCCCGGCAAGCCGGGAGAGGGAGTCGGCCCTCACCCCTGCTTCCGCAGCACCACCCCGTAGACGAAGCCGAAGGGCCCCATCCTCCACACCCGCTCCAGTGCCAGCGGCCCCTCCCCGAACAGGTCCTCCGGCGGCGGCAGGCGGTTTAGGCTGCGGTGCAGGTACCAGTACTCCCGCGGCGCCCGGGCCAGCAGGCCGACCAGCGGCAGCACCGCCGCCGTCCCGGCCCGGTGCAGCGCCCGCTTCCATGCCGACGCCGGCCGGGACAGATCCACGACCGCCGCCGCCCCGCCCGGCCGCAGCACCCGATGGATCTCGGCCAGCGCCGCCGGGACCGACTCCAGGTTGCGGAACACGTAGGCCGAGAACACCGCATCGAACGAGCCGTCGGTGAAAGGCATACGTTCGCCGTACCCGGCGACCCGGCGGCGCTGCGGGTTGAGGTCCAGCATCGGCGCCGAAGGGTCGAGGGCCACAACGCGGCGGGTGCCGAACTCGCGGTTCGCCGCCCCGGTCCCCGCCCCCAGGTCGAGCACCCGGCCCGGCGGCAGATGGGCGATGGCGGCCCGCCGCCAGGCGCCGTCGCGCCCCAGCGACAGGATTCGGTTCACCGCGTCGTAACGCCGGGCGACGCGGGCGAACACCTCGCCGCTCGTCGGGCCCTCCCGGCCCCTCACGGGCCGATGCGCTCCAGGCCCACCCAGGGGCGCAGCACCTCGGGGATCACCACGCTGCCGTCGGCCTGCTGGTAGTTCTCCAAGATGGCGATCAGCGTGCGGCCCACCGCGATGGCGGTGCCGTTCAGGGTGTGCACCGGGCGGGTGGCGCCGGAGTCGTCGCGGTAGCGGATGCGCAGGCGCCGGGCCTGGAAATCGGTGGTATTGGAGCACGAGGTGATCTCACGGAACGCCCCCTGGCCCGGCAGCCAGGCCTCGATGTCGTACTTCTTGGCGGCGGAGTCGCCCAGGTCCCCGGTGCAGACGTTCACCACCCGGTAGGGCAGGCCCAGCGCCTGCACCAGGTCCTCTTCGCGGGAGAGGAGGAACTCGTGCTCCTCCCAGGACCGCTCCGGCGGGCAGAAGGAGAACATCTCCACCTTGTCGAACTGGTGCACCCGGAAGATGCCCCGGGTGTCCTTGCCGTAGGTGCCGGCTTCGCGCCGGAAGCAAGTGGAGAAGCCGGCGTAGCGCAAAGGGAGAGCGGCGGCGTCGAGGATCTCGTCGGTGTGCTGCGCCGCCAGGGGCACCTCGGCGGTGCCCACCAGATACAGGCCGTCGGCCTCCACCGGGCCTTCCTCGCCGGCGCTCCACCCCACGGCGTAGACCTGCTCGCGCGCCCCGGGGAAAAACCCGGTGCCGTACAGGGCCTCGGCCCGCACCATCACCGGGGTGATCGCCGGCTGGAAGCCGGCCGCCCCCAGGCGCTCCATGGCGAAGTGGATCAGGGCGATCTCCAGCAGCGCTGCCGGCCCGCGCAGGTAGGCGAAGCGGGCTCCCGACACCTTGACCCCGCGGGTGGTGTCGATGATCCCCAGCGCCTCGCCCAGGTCCAGGTGATCACGCACCTCGAAGGAGAACTGGGGAATCTCCCCCCAGCGCTTGATCTCGACGTTGTCCTCCTCCCCGGCGCCGTCGGGGACGGTGGCATGCGGCGGGTTGGGCAAGGTGCGCCACACCTGGTCGAAGGCGGCGTCGAGGGCATCCGCCTCGGCCAGCGACTCGCGGTACTCCTCGGCCAGGCGGGCGGCGGCGGCGATGGCCGCCTCCTTGGCCTCTCCTTTGAGGCCGGCGATCTCCTTGCCGGAGCGCTTCTGGGCGGCCCGCTGGTCCTCGGCCCGGGCCCGAGCCTCGCGGCGGCGGCGGTCCAGGGCGGCCAGTTCGGCCACGTCCACTTGCAGATGGCGGCGGCTCAGGGCGGCGGCGAGGCTCTCCGGGTCGCGGCGCAGCAGTTCCAGGTCGATCACGAGGCCCATGGTAGGGCAGGCCGGCGCCGCCTCCGGGTGCTCCGCCCTAAGAGGCCATGGCCCGGGCGATGGCCTGCTGCTCCTCGGGGGAGAGCGTCTCGCTGCTCCGCCCCCCACGCAGCATCTTGACGTAGAAGATGCTCTCGGTGCGCAGAGCCAGCACGGTCAGCACCAGGCCGTCTCCCCTCTCGTTGAGCAGGGCGATCGACCGCGATAGGCCCCCGGCCAGGTCGCCGGTGGCGTCGAAGGCCACCACCCCGGTGTGGCACAGCGCTCCCGGGAGACGCTCGTGCAGGGACTGCACCACCGGGCGCAGCGCGGCCACCGCCTCTTCGTTTGCCGCCAGGTCGGCATCGAGGCGACGCAGGGCTTCGAAGATCCCCCCGTCCTCGGGCAGCACCGCCAGCCGGCGCTGCAGGCGGTTCACCTGCACCGCCAGCACCACCACGGCCACCAGGGCCAGGCCGGCTACCGCCACCGCGATCTGCAGCATCATTCGCTGGTGTTCCTGATGAAGGTGAACGAGATCCGGTCGTCGGCCGGATTGTCGTCCTCGCTACCGAGGGAAACCACGATTTCGTACAGCCCGCCCGGTTCGGCGGGCAGCCCGGTGAAAGAGACCGTGCTCAGCGCCCCGGGCTCGAGCACCGCCACCTCTCGCTCGAACCGTTCCACGGTGGCTTCCTGGGTGACGAGCTCCAGGATCACCACGATGCCCACACTCCGCACCGTGCCCCGATTGGCCACCGTGACGTCGGCATTCAGGCTCTCGGACACCGGCACCACCGGCAGCCCCACCTGCTCTCCCACGGGGGCGGGATCGAGGCGCAGGTCGGCCACCGCCAAGTTCTCCAGCACGGTGAGGCCCGGGGCCAGGATGAGCCGCTCGGCCAGCCCGTCCGCCTCGTAGAGCGACTCGCCGCCGGCGGGCACGAACTCGACTACCGGGAACTCGCGGCCCACAGTGGTGAGATCGTCCTCGCCGAGCCCTTCGAGAAACCCGGCGAAGGCGGTGTCGCCCACCCGCAGGTCGGTGAGCCCCTGTTGCAGCAGGCCGCGGGCGTCCTGGTCCATGGCGGCCTCGCTGAGGCCGATGAGCCCCAGCCGCACCTGGGTGATCCCGTCGCGCCAGCGGACCGCGGCGATGGCCAGGTAGCGGTCGGCCTCGGCCAGGTCCCCGGGAGGCACCTCCACCGTCTCCAAGTCCCGGGCGGCGGCGGCGGTGCCCTGCTGCAAGTCGTCGAGAGTCGAGGCCATGACCGGGCGGCCGATCTGCTCGAGGCGCAGCACCATGTCGGCCAGCTGGTCGGCCAGGTCGGCCTCGGTCTCGGCGAACTCCAGCGCCCGGTCGAGGTACTCCCGTCGCAGCTGCTGCTCCGACTGCAGCCGAGTGACGGCGTAGGCCACCGCCACGACTACGACCAGGACGACCAGCCCCACGAGGATGCGGCGCCGGCGGCGCCGGCGCACTTGCTGGTAGGACATCGAGGTGGGCGAGGGGGGACTCGAACCCCCACAGGCTTGCGCCCACAGGAACCTGAATCCTGCGCGTCTGCCAATTCCGCCACTCGCCCGTGGGAAGCGGGATCGTACCACGGGGCCCCGGAAACCAATCCGGCATGGCAACCCCGCCCTGCCCGCGACGCCGGCCCCGGGCCGGCTGCCGCCGCCCAAACCCGGGGCTTTCGTACACTGGCGCCATGAGCCTGGCCCGCGGCCTGGAACGCCGCCTGGAGCAACTCGTGGACGGTATGGCCGCCCGCCTCTTCCGCGGGCGCATGCACCCGGTCGAGTTGGCCAATCTGCTGGTGCGCGAGGCCGACCTGGCGCTGCACATCCTGCCCGTAGGCCCCGAGGCTCCCAACACCTTCACCGTGACCCTAGGCGGCGAGCCCGCCGAGGCCGCGGCCCGCGACGCGGTGGAGCGCGAACTGGCCCTCGCGGTACAGGAGACCGCCTGGGAGCGCGGCTGGCGCCTGCCCGGCCCGGTTCAGGTGAGCCTCGTCGTCGGCTCGGGGCCGGCGGCGGCCGCCGCGGTACAGGCCGCTTTCGTGGCCGGGCCGCTGCCCCCCTGGGCCCGGCTGCTGCCCCCCGGAAGGCCGCCGGTCGAGGTGTGCCCCAACCGGGCGGTGGTCGGGCGCTCCTCTCAGGCCGACACCCGGATCGAAGACGCCGAAGTCTCCCGCCGTCACGCGCTGCTGTGGCGTGAGGCCGGGGGCATGTGGGTGGCCGACCTGGGCTCCTCCAACGGCACCCGCCTGAACGGTGAAACCGTGGCCGAGGTGGCCGAGGTAGTGGACGGCGATCTGCTCACCTTTGGGGGCCCCTCATTCGTCTTCCGGTCGGTGTGACGTGCCCCCACTGGCCCTGCACCTCCTGAAGATCGGCTTCATCGCCGTCCTCTACCTGTTCCTGTGGGTAGTGGGGCGGGGCATCGCCGGGCACCTCAAGCGCGAGTCGGCGCGCTCGGAGGCGCCCACCGTCGCCATCACCGAATCGCCCAACCAGACCGGGCTGACCTTCCGGGTCAGCGGCCCGCTCATTCTGGGCCGGAGCCCCGAAGCCGACGTGGTGCTCCAGGACCCCTATGCCTCCGACTTCCACCTGCGCCTTGCCTTCCAAGGGGGCGAAGTGCGGCTGCACGACCTGGGCAGTACCAACGGGACCCTCGTCAACGGGGAGCGGGTGGCCGCGCCCCTTGCCCTGCGCCGCGGCGACCGGGTGCAGATCGGCCAGACCATCATGGAGATGCGATGACCTTCCTTTGGGCTGCCGCCACCGACGCCGGCCGGGTCCGGGGCCACAACGAGGATGCCCTGTGGCCGCTGCCGGGCCCCTCCGGGATCGCCTCCGGCGAGGCTGCAGCGCCGCTGCTGGCCGCGGTCGCCGACGGGATGGGCGGGCACGTCGGCGGCGAAGTGGCCAGCCGGCTGGCCATCGAGGCGGCCGCGGCCGCCTCCGGTGCCGCCGTGGAGCGGGTGCTCGCCGCCAACGCTGCGGTCGTGGGCACCGCTCTCGACCGGCCCCGACTGGCCGGGATGGGCACCACCATGACGCTGGCCCTTTTCGGCGAAGACACCCTGGAGATCGGCCACGTGGGGGACAGTCGCGCCTACCTCTACCGCGACGGGGCCCTCGCCCAGATCACCCGCGACCACTCCCTCATGGCCGACATGATCGCCTCGGGCGAGCTCACCCCGGCCCAGGCAGCGGTCCACCCCTTCCGCAGCGTGGTCACCCGGGCCGTGGGCATGGAGAGCCGGGTCCTAGTGGACCGGATGGAGCGCGACCTGCGCCCCGTCGACCGGGTGCTGCTGTGCACCGACGGCCTCACCACCATGGTGGCCGACCACGAGATCGCCGACCTCCTGGCCGACCGCTCGGCCCCCGACGCCGCCGCCGCCCTGATTGCTGCTGCCAACCGGGCCGGGGGCCTGGACAACATCAGCGTCGTCGTGGTCGACCTGTCGCGTTGAGCCGCAACACCGAAGCCGCCCTCGTCGGCCTGGCCGCCGCCCTGGCGGGGGCGGGGGCTGTGCTGGCCCCCCTGGCCGATGGAGGCCTGCCCACCTACGACGTGCTGCTGGCTCCGGTGGTGTTCCTAGCCGCTTTCGGCGGCCTGCTGCTGGCGGTGCGCCGCTGGGCGGGCCGGGCCGCCCGCACCCTCCTGCCCCTGGCCGCCTTCCTGACCGCGGTGGGGTGGGTGGAGGTGTCCCGGCTGGACCGGGATCTCGGGCGCCTGCAGTTGTGGTGGCTGCTGGTGGGGGCCGCCCTGGCCGGCACCACCCTCTTCGTACTGCGCCGGCGCGGGGTGGGGGTGCTGCGCCGCTACCGCTATCTCTTCCTGGTGACCGGCCTGGGCCTGCTGCTGCTCCCCCTGCTCCCCGACGGCTGGCCGGTGCGGGGCCTCACCCTGAACGGGTCCCGCCTGTGGGTGCGCTTCCAGGCCGGCGACCTGTATCTCTCTTTCCAGCCCGGCGAGGCGGCCAAGATCCTGATCGTCGCCTTCCTGGCCTCCTACCTGGCCGACCGCCACCGCGCTCTCACCGTCATGCCCCGCCGGCTGGGACCGCTGAGCCTCCCCGAACCGCGCCAGTTGCTGCCGGTACTGCTGGCTTTCGGGGTGAGCTTCGCCGTGCTCGTCTACCAGCGCGATCTGGGCGCCTCGGTGCTCCTTTTCCTCGTGTTCGCTGCCATGCTGTTCGCCGCCACCGGGCGCTTCGCCTACCCCGCCGCCGCCTTGGCCCTGCTCGCCGGCGGCGGCCTAGCCGCCTACCGGTACTTCGGGCACGTCCGCCTGCGGGTGGAAGCCTGGCTGCACCCCTTCGCCGACTTCGCCGGCGCCGGCTACCAGGTGGCCCAGGGGCTCTTCGCGCTGGGAAGCGGCGGCCTCACCGGCACCGGCCTCGGCGCCGGCCGCCCCGACCTGATCCCGGCGGCGGCCACCGACTTCGTCTTCGCCGCCGTCTCCGAGGAACTGGGGCTGGCCGGGGGGATGGCGGTCATAGCCGCCTACGCCCTGCTGGTGGCGGCGGGCTTCGGCATCGCCCTGCGCGCCCGTGACCCCTTCCGCAAACTCCTGGCCGGGGGCCTCACCCTGACCCTGGCGGTGCAGACGGTGCTGATCGTGGGCGGCATCCTCCGCCTGCTCCCCCTCACCGGCATCACCCTGCCCTTCATGTCCTACGGCGGGTCGTCGCTCTTGGCCAACCTGGTGCTGGTCGCCCTGCTGGCCCGGGTCTCCCACGAGGAGGGCTCGTGAACCCCGCCCTGCGCCGCCTGGCCGCCGCCTGCCTGGCCGGCTTGGCCCTGCTGGCCGGTGGCCTCACCTACCACCAGGCGGTGGCCGGATCCGGCTATCGGGACGACCTCCGCAACCCTCGGACGCTGCTGGAGCGCGCCACCCGCCAGCGGGGCCGCATCCTCACCGCCGACGGCGTGGTAGTCGCGGAGTCGGAGAGAGGGGCCGGCGGCGATCTGGTGCGCACCTATCCCGAAGGCGACCTATACGGCCACGCCACCGGCTACTCCAGCGCCTACTTCGGCGACACCGGCATCGAGGCCGCCTATGCCGACGAACTGCGCTCCGGCAAGGACGGCTCGCTGGGAGCCGCCCTCTTCTCCCTGCTGGGCGGGGACCTGCGCCCCCACCAGGTGCGCCTCACCTTGCGCGACGACCTGCAGCGGGCCGCCGCCGACGCGCTGGGAGACCAACGCGGGGCGGTGATCGCCCTCAACCCGGCCACCGGGGCGGTGCTGGCCATGGTCTCCCACCCCGGCTTCGACCCCAACATCCTGGCCTCGGGAGAGCCCGCCGAGGGCGACGCTCTCGCCGCCGACCCGGCCGAGCCCCTGCTGAACCGGGCCACGGCCGCCGCCTACCCGCCCGGGTCGTCCTTCAAGGTCCTGGTGGCCGCCGCCGCCCTCGAAGCGGCCGGCCTCACCCCGGACAGCCTTCTCCCCGACCGCGACGAACTACCCCTTCCCGGTTCGACGGCGGTGATCCGCAACTCCGACGACGGCTTCTGCGCCGACGGCCGCACCATCACCCTGGAACGAGCCCTGGCCGTCTCCTGCAACACCGCCTTCGCCGAACTGGGCATGGAATTGGGGGCCGAGCCTTTGCGTGCCGCCGTCGAAGTCGTGGGTTTCAACGGCACCATCCCCTTCGACCTGCCCACCGCCGCCTCGCTTCTGCCCTTCGACGGCCTGGCGGACGACCCGCCCGCCCTGGCGCAGACCGCCCTCGGCCAGCGCGATGTGCGGGCCACCCCCCTGCAGATGGCGCTGGTGGCGGCGGCGGCGGCCAACCAGGGCGTGGTGATGCGCCCCTACCTGGTCGAGGCCGTCCTCGACGCCGACGGTCGGGAGACGAGCCGTACCCGCCCGTCCTCCTGGAAGCAGGCCATGACCCGGGAGGTCGCCGCCGCCCTCACTCAGATGATGGAGCGAGTGGTGTCCGACGGCACCGGCTGGCGGGCGGCGGTGGAGGGGGTACGCGTCGCCGGCAAGACCGGCACCGCCGAGGTCCCCGGGGGCGCTCCCGATGTGTGGTTCATCGGCTTCGCCCCGGTGGACGCCGCCCCCGGAGAGCCCCGTATCGCCCTGGCCGTCTTGGTGGAAGACGGCGGCACTCTGGGGGAGGACGGCAGCGGCGGTTCGGTGGCCGCGCCCATCGCTCGGGCCGTCCTGACCGCCTTCTTCGCCGGCTGATACCGGAACCTCCGGTACCATCGACAATCCGTGGACGGTCAACGCATCCTGGCGGGGCGCTATGCCCTGGTTTCCCACCTCGCCCGAGGTGGGATGGCCGACGTGTGGATAGGCCACGACCGGCTGCTCGACCGCCGGGTGGCGGTGAAGATCCTCCACCCGGAGTACGCCGCCAGTGAGAACTTCGTCGAGCGCTTTCGTCGCGAAGCCCAGGCGGCCGCCAACCTGAACCACGTCAACATCGTCGACATCTACGACTGGGGCAGCGACCAGGGCGTCTACTTCATGGTGATGCAGTTGGTGCAGGGCCAGAACCTGCGCGAGCTGCTACGCGCCGAAGGGGCCCTGGAACCCCGCCGAGTGGCCGAGATCGCCCTGGCCGTGGCCGCCGCCCTGGGGGCGGCCCACGAGCGCGGCCTGGTGCATCGCGACATCAAGCCGGCGAACGTGTTGCTCACCGCCGAAGACGGCGTGAAGGTGACGGACTTCGGCATCGCCCGCGCCTGGGACGACTCCGACCAGCTCACCCGCACCGGGGCGGTGATCGGCACCGCCACCTACTTCAGCCCCGAGCAGGCCCAGGGGCTCGCCGCCGACGGCCGCTCCGACCTCTACGCCCTGGGCGTGGTCATGTACGAACTGCTGACCGGGGTGCCCCCCTTCGTTGGGGAGAGCCCGGTGTCGGTGGCCTACCAGCACGTGCGGGAGTTCGCCCCACCCCCCTCCGACCTGAACCCCAACATCCCGGCGGCGCTCGACGCCATCGTCATGCGCTGCCTGGAAAAGGACCCGCGGCGGCGCTACCAGACCGCCGGCGCCCTGGCCTCCGACCTGACTCGCTTCCTCTCGGGGCGGGCGCCGGCCGCCCCGCCACCGCCCGAGGCCCCCACCCGCCTGATGGCTCCCGCCGGGGCCCCTCCCCTGCCGCGGGCCGCGGCCACCGAAGTATCCCGCGAACACGCCTACCGCGAGCCCGACCGGCCCGATCGCAGCACGCTGATCATCGGCATCTTGGCGGCGGTAGCCCTCCTGGGGCTGGGCCTCATCCTCCTCTTCCGGCTGCTACTGCCCGGCGACGACGGCGCCCTGGTTCCCATCCCCGATCTCAGGGGCCAGACCCGCGCCGAGGCCGCGGCCGCTCTCGAAGCGCTGGACCTGCAGGTGGGCGACGACGTGCAGGTACCCGATGCCGAACTGCCCGCCGGCCTCGTGGTCGGCACGAACCCCGCCGCCGGCCAGGAGGTAGAGAACGGCTCCACGGTGCAGTTGCTGATCTCCACCGGCGCCGGCAACGCCACCGTGCCCTCCCTGGTGGGGGAGACCGAGGAACGGGCCCGCGAGCTACTGAGCCAGGCCGGGCTGGGCGTCGCCGTCACCTACGAGCCCTCCGAGGTGATCCCCGAGGGCACGGTCATGTCGCAAGACCTGCAGGTCGGCGTGGAGGTCCCCGCCGGCACGGTGGTGAACCTGGTGGTGTCGGCCGGTACCAACGCCCTCATCGTGCCCGACGTGGTGAACCATCCCGAGCAGGACGCGCTGCTCAAGCTGGCCGAGGCCGGCTTCACCACAGTGCAGATCCGCATCGAGCGCGAGCCTTCGGCCGACGTGATCGAGGGCTACGTCATCGAGACCGACCCCGCGGCCGGCGCCACCCTCCCCGCCGACGGGGTGGTGACGGTGGTCATCTCCCAGGGGGCGATCCCCACGGTGGTGCCCAACGTCATCGGCCAGACCCCGCAGGCGGCCGAGGCCACCCTGGAGGACCTGGGGTTCGTGGTCATCTTCGTCGACCCCGTCGACCTCCCCTTCGGTGACCCCAACAACGGCAAGGTAGCGGAGCAGGACCCCGAACCCGGCCAGCGCGTCGAGTTCGGCTCCACGGTGGAGTTGGCCATCGGCGTCAGTGCCGAGACCATCCCGGTCCCCAACATCCTCGGCCAGACCCCCGAAGCCGCCCGCGCCTCCCTGGAAGCGGTGGACCTCGTCTACGCCGAGGGCTCCCCATTGCTCCTCGAGGCCGGCGCCGCCTACATCGGCAAGGTGGCCGAGGTTTCCCCGCCGGTGGGCACCCCGCTGGACGCGGGAGACACCGTGACCGTCCGCATCGGGGAAGAAGGTGCCCGGGTGCCCGACCTCGTCTCCGTCTGCCTGGAGCCCGACGACGCCCGGGCGGCGGTGGAAGCCGCCGGCCTGGTCTACGAGGAAATCGGCATCGAGGACGACCTGCCGCCGGGCGACCCTTGCGACGGAAGGGTCGTAGAGCAGATCCCCGCCCCCTTCTCGATCACCAACAACTTGGTCGCCCGCGGAAGCACCGTGCAGGTGCGCATCGGCCAGGCCATGGTGACCGTACCCGACGTGCGCGCCTGGATCCTGGAACTGCTCGACCCGCTCAACTTCGATCTCGACGCCTCCAAGGCGGCCATCGAAGCCGCCGGCTTGCGCTGGAGGATCGAGGAGTGCCAGCCGATCGCGGCCTACAGCGCCTACATAGGCAGCGTGGTGGACCAGGACCCCCTGGGTGACCCCCCGGGCACGGCCGCCTTGCCGCCGCTGACTCGGGTGACCCTCTACGTTGGGGTGGCCAGCGGCGACGCCTGCCCCAACCCGCCGCCCCCGTAGGCCCGGCTCGCTAACCGATGGTGCCGCCGCTATCCAGGAAGGCGCGGCCCAGCCACTCGTAGCCCAACAGCAACAGGGCCACCGCCGCCGCCACCACCAGCACCACGATGGCCACCCGTAGGGCGGTCCGGCCGGGCAAGCGCCGATACCAGCCGGTCATGCCACCCCCTCCACCAGTGCCGGGGCGTTGGGGCCGCCGATCAGGCGGGCCACCACCACCAGGCGCTGGCGCGCCGAGAAACGCGGGTGACAGGTGGTCAGGGTGAGCCAGGACCCCTGCCACTGCTCGGTCACCCAGACCTCGGTGGGGCGCACCACCATGACCTGCACCACCTGGTAAGCGTGGGTGCCGGTGACGGTGGTGACCGTGACCAGGTCACCAGGGGATACCCGATCGAGGTTGTGGAACGGAGCCCCGTAGGTGGTGCGATGCCCGCTGATCACCGCGTTCCCCGGCTGGCCGGGGAGAGCGGTGCCCGGCATGTGGCCCGCCCCGCGCCGCAGGTCGGCCGCCGACACGCCCTCCACCACCGTCCAGTCCACTCCGGCGACCGGGATGAGAATGCGCCCCACGGCCTCGCCCTCGGGAGGCGGCTCCTCGGACACCAGATCCCCCTCCCCGACCCCAGGCGGCGGGCTCGATGCCGGGGGCAGGCCGGCGGACTCCAGAGCGGCCGACAGGTCGATCTCCCCGGGCCCGGGCAAGCCGGCCGGCACGGCGAGGGGGGCCGCTGCCCGGCCCGTATCGCCCTCGTACCGCACCACGGCTGAGACGGCGGCGGCGCTCCGCTCTTCGAGTTCGCTCCGCAGGGCCGCCTGGCCGTGGCGCGCCACCAGGCTGGTGACCCACAACTCGTAACCCACGAACCCGCCGAGCAGCACCCCGAGCGCCAGCAGCCCCCAGCCCAGCCGGCGGGCCACGGTGTAGCGGCGCGGCCAGCGGCGGGGGCGGCGGGCGCCCTCGGCGGAAACCGTCGTCCTTCTCAGAGGCCACCTCCTGCCGGGAGCCCTCGCCCGGCGGCTACGCTGGCGCCATGCCAGTGTCCAAAGGTCGGCGCAAGCCGAAGCGGGCCCACACCCCTACGGCCACACCGCCGAAAGAAGACAAGACTTCCCCGAAGTGGTACGCGGCGCTGATGTTCTCGCTGATGGCCATCGGCGTGGTGGTCATCATCCTTAACTACATCGGCATCTTCCCCGGGGGGACCGACAACAACTACTTGTACATGGGCCTCGCCGGCATTGCCGCCGGCTTCCTGATGACCCTCTGGTACCACTGAGACCGGGCCGCAGGTAGTTCTCCCCAGTCTCATCCCCAGTTGGGGATAGTTTTCGCGTTCCCTTGCCTCTCCCGCGCACGCGGGAGAGGCGCGCCCGGCGCCAGCCGGGCGCGGTGAGGGCAAACAGCAACGAACCCTGCACCTACCCGCGCGGAGCGGCGTCCGGGCTCGGCGCGTAGAACCTCCGCCTGGCCCACAAGGCCACGTAGACCAGGCCCACCAGCACCGGCACTTCTATCAGCGGCCCTACCACCCCGGCCAGCGCCTGGCCGGAGGTAACCCCGTAGACCCCTATGGCCACGGCGATGGCCAACTCGAAGTTGTTGCTCGCCGCGGTGAAGGCCAGCGAGGTGTTGCGGGGGTAGCCCAGGCGCAGACGCAAACCCACGGCGAAGGACACCGCCCACATCAGGAAGAAGTAGGCCAAGAGCGGGAGGGCGATGCGGGCCACGTCGAGAGGCTTGGCGGTGATGGTCTCGCCCTGCAGGGCAAACAGGATGACCACGGTGAACAGCAACCCGTACAGGGCAAAGGGGCCGATACGAGGCAGGAACTTGCTCTCGTACCACTCCACACCCTTGGCGCGCTCCCCCCACAGCCGGGTCAGGTAACCCGCCACCAGAGGGATCCCCAGGAAGATCAGCACGATCTTGGCGATCTCCCACAAGCCGACATCGAGGCCCTGCGTGTCCAAGCCCAGCCACGACGGCAGCAGGTGCAGGTAGAAGTAGCCCAGGAAGGAGTAGGCGGCGATCTGGAAAAGGGAGTTCAGGGCCACCAGCACCACCGCTGCCTCGCGGTCGCCGCAGGCCAGGTCGTTCCAGATCAGCACCATGGCGATGCAGCGGGCCAGGCCGATGATGATCAGGCCGGTGCGGTACTCCGGCAGGTCGGGGAGCATCAGCCAGGCGAGGGCAAACATGAGGGCCGGCCCGATGATCCAATTGAGCAGCAGGGAGAGGCCCATCAGCTTGCGGTCGGCGGCCACCTCTCCCACCTTGGAGTAGCGCACCTTGGCCAGCACCGGGTACATCATGGCCAGCAGGCCCAAGGCGATGGGCAGCGACACCGAACCGATCTTGATGGTGTCCAGCGCGTCGTTCAGGCCGGGAAAGACCCGGCCCAGCCCGAGCCCCAGGCCCATGGCGAGCAGGATCCAGGCGGGAAGGAAGCGGTCCAGCGCCGAGAGCCGGGCGAGGACCGCCTGCTCCTGGGCAGCCGGCACGCTCATTGCACCGCCTCCTCGATGATGCGCCGCACCTCCTCCCGGCTGGGGACGCGGCCCGACAGCACGACGGCACCGTCGATCACCAGCGCCGGCGTGCGCATCACCCCGTACGAGGCGATGGCGGCGTAGTCGGTCACGTCTTCCACGGTGGCATCGATTCCCAGTTGGGCCACCGCCTCTTCGGCCATCGCCTCGAGGGCCCGGCAGTTGGCGCAGCCGCCACCCAGGATCTTGATCTCCATGGTTCCCTTCCTTCTCAGAAGATGGCGTTGAACAGGTAGCCCACCCCGATGATCCCTGCCGCCACCACTCCGATGAAGGCGGCCAGCAGACGCAAGCGCAGCACTCGCCGCAGCAGGATCATCTCCGGCAACGAAAGTGCCACCACGGCCATGGTGAAGGCCAGCACCGTCCCGAGGGCCAGGCCCTTGACGTGCAGCGCCTCGATGAGGGGAATGGTCCCCGCGGCGTTGGAATAAAGGGGAATGCCCAGCACGGCGGCCAGCGGCACCGCCCAGGGATTGCCCGGCCCGGCGTAGCGAACGAAGAAGTCCTCCGGCACCCAGCCGTGGATCGCCGCTCCTACGGCGATGGCGCCGACCAGGAAAGGCCAGACCCGGCCCACGATGCTGCCCACCTCGGCCCGGCCGACGGCCAGGCGCTCGGCCCACGAGGGCCGGGCTTCGGCGGCGGCCGCCCCCGCCCTCACCTCGAGCACCCAGGGCTCCACCCAGCGTTCCGGGCGCAGCCGTCCGATCACCAAGCCCGCGCCGACGGCGATGGCCAAGCCGAAGCCGGCGTACGCCAGTGCCACCCGCCACCCGAAGGTGCTCCAGAGCAGCACCAGAGCCACCTCGTTGACCATGGGGCTGGCAATCAGGAAGGACATCGTGATGCCCAGCGGCACCCCGGCCGACAGGAAACCGATGAAGAGCGGCACGGCACTGCACGAGCAAAAGGGGGTGGCCACTCCCAGACCGGCGGCCGCCATGTTCCCCCAGCCTTGACGCCGGCCCCCCAGCAGGGCCCGGGTGCGCTCCGGAGAGACGAACGTGCGCAGCACCGCGGCGGCGAAGACCACCGCCGTCAGGAGCAGCAGGATCTTCCCGGTATCGAAGAGGAAAAAGTGAACAGCGTCCCCCAGTCGCCCCTGGAGGCCGGCAACCCGGAACACCAGGCGGTCCCACACCCACTCGTTCGCCACGAACAGGCCCACCCACACCGCGGCGGCGGCACACAGCCAACCCCACACCCGCAGCCCGGCGCGAGCGGCGGTCGCCTCCGAAACGCTCATCGGCCCGGCCCCATGGAGAGGAAGCCGCGCAACTCCTCCAAAGCCTGCGGCACCAACCGGTAGTCCACCCAGCGGCCGCGCCGCTGTGCCGTGATCAACCCGGCTCGCCGCAGGACGCCTAGGTGGTAGGAGAGCAGGTTGGCGGCCACCCCCGAGTCCCGCAGCAACTCGCAGACGCAGTGCTCCTCACCGTCGGCCAGACGGCCCAGGATGTCCAGGCGGATCGGGTCGGCCAGCGCGGCAAAGCCGGCCACCCTGGCTTCAATCGATATTGAATCAAGATCTGTTGAAGTGACCACGACGGCATTATGGCAGATCCCGACAACTTCTCCCGCGAACACGGGAGAGGCGCAGCCGACGGAGCCGGCCCCGGTTAGGGCAAACAGCGTCCAGACCCCCGTCGTGCCCCTGCCCTCAGTCCAACCCTGTCCCGCCCGAGGCGGGCGGGACAGGGAGAGGAAGCCCTCAGGCCCTCTCCAGCAGGGTGGCGTTGGCCGTGCCGCCGCCCTCGCACATCGCTTGCAGCCCACGCCGGGCGCCGGTGCGCACCATCTCGTGCACCAGGCGGGTCATGAGGATGGCCCCGGAAGCCCCCAGAGGATGCCCTACGGCGATGGCCCCGCCGTTGGGATTGACCCGTTCCGGGTCGGCTCCCGTCTCGGCCTGCCAGGCCGCTACCACCGAGGCGAAGGCCTCATTCACCTCGAACACGTCCACGTCGGCCACCCCCAACCCGGCCCGGTCCAGTACCCGAGCGGTAGCCGGGATCGGGCCGGTGAGCATGATCACCGGGTCCACCCCCACCACCGAGAAGTGGGTTACTCGGGCCAGGGGTTGCCATCCCAATCGGGCCACCGCCGCCTCCGAGGCGACGAGCAGTGCCGCCACGCCGTCGGAGATCTGCGACGAGTTCCCCGCGGTCACCACCCCATCGGGCTTGAAGGCCGACTTCAGGGCCCCCAGGGCCTCCAGGCTGGTATCCCGGCGTATCCCCTCGTCGGCGCCCAGGGTGCCCGCTTCGCCCTCCACCGCCACCACCTGGGTGGCGAAGCGTCCCTCGTCCCAGGCCCGGGCGGAACGACGGTGGGATTCGAGCGAGATGGCGTCGAGCCTCTCGCGCGTCAGCCCCCAGCGCTCCGCCACCATCTCGGCGGAGAGCCCCTGGGGCACCAGCGAGTAGCGGCCCAGCACTCGGGTGCCGAAGGGGAATCCCGGGCCTTGCTGCATGGTGGATCCCATGGGGACCCGCGTCATCGACTCCACCCCCCCGGCGATCACGATGTCGCAAGCCCCCGCCATGATCCCTTGAGCGGCGAAGTGGACGGCCTGCTGGCTGGAGCCGCACTGCCGGTCGATGCTCACTCCCGGCACGTGATCGGGCAGGCCGGCGGCCAGGCCTACCCAGCGGGCCACGTTGAGGGCTTGCTCGCCCGTCTGAGAGACGCAACCCCAGATGACGTCATCCACCTGTCCGGGGTCCATCCCGGTGCGCGACAGCAGCGCCTCGACCACCAGGGCGGAGAGGTCCACCGGATGCCAGCCCCGCAACGCGCCGTTGCGCTTGCCGATGGGAGTGCGGACGGCATCGACGATGAACGCAGCGGGCATAGCAGCTCCTCCCGTGGGGTCTCATCCAACCTACCGCGACGCTACCGCGGGTGCCGCGATCCACCGATCGGGGCAGAGAGGAGGGCCCGGACTCACCGGCGACCTGCTTCGCCGCACCGGATGCGGGCCCGCTTCGACCCGGCCGCCGGCGCAGGCAGGCCGTGCTAGGAACGCGGCGCGGACGGGGCCGGAAGACGCCGCAGCAGCGCAGGGCGGGGCGCAACGGATCCCTCCGAAGGCATCGCCGCGGGCAGTGCCAGTTCGAAGACCGCCTTGCCGTTCTCGTACCGGTAGGTGAGGTCCCCTCCCATGAGCCGAGCCAGCCGACGCGACACGGTGAGGCCGATGCCGATGGAGGCAGTCAGCCCGGGAGCCCTGTGGGCCTGCTGGTACGCCTCGAATACCCGCTCTCTGGCCTCGTCGGGGATTCCCGGACCATCATCCGCGACGGTGATGGCCACCGCGCCGCTGGCCCGGTGAGTGCCAATGCGCACATGCTCCCCTCCATAGCGGAGAGCATTGAGAACCAAGTTCCGCAGGATCTGGCGGACGCGATTCGGGTCTGCGTAGGCGTGCTCGGTCCCGTTCTCCAAGACGACGCGGGCCACGTCGGCAGTCATCCACCCCTCGAGCACCCGAGCAGCCTCTGCCCGCAGGTCCACCGCGGCGCTGGCCACCTGCATATTGGCTGTGTCGGACCGGGCGACGACGAGCAGATCCTCGACGATGCGAGCCACCTCGTCGGCCTGCGCCGTCAGCACCTCAATCGCTTCCTGCCTCTCCTCGGCCGAGAGAGGCGAAGGCTGGGCCCGCAGCAGGCTGCCGAAACCGATCACGGCGGTCAGGGGGGTGCGCAGTTCATGCGACACCGCAGCTACGAACTCATCTTTGGCGCGCAGCGCCTGTTCGAGACCCCGTTGCGCTTCTTTCAGCGCGGTCACATCGACCATCTGCATGATGAGATGGGCCGGCTGGTGCCGGGCATCCGCCACCACGGAGAGGCTCACGGTGCACTCCCGCGCCGAGCCGTCGGCCCGCAGCTGCCGCCGTTCCATCTGGCGAGAGGAAGCACCCCCGGCGAGCAGGGCCGCTATCTCCTCGTCGGTACTCGAGGGATGGCAAGCGTCCACCTGCCGCCAGTTCATCGCGGTCAGCGACGCCGCTGGGCAGCCGAGCAGCTTCGCCAAGGCGGAATTCACCTGGAGGAAGTCCCCCCGGAGGCTGAGGAGAGCCATGCCGATGGGGGCATTCTCGAACGCCCCTCGGAAGCGGTGTTCGGAGGCTCGCAAGCCGTCCTCGGCTTCCTCTTGCTCCGTGACGTCGCGCAGATTGCACACCACGCCGGCGATCGCGGGGTTGTGCAGCAGGTTGGTTACGGCGAGTTCGAGACTGCGCCAGCCTCCGTCGTCGCGCCGAGCTCTCACGCGGCATCTGAAGGTCGCGCCGGGGTGGCGCCATGCCCGGTCCATGGTCTCCCGGCCGCCCGGCACATCATCGGGGTGGATTCGTTCTCTCAGGATCGCCTCCGACCGATCGGAGCGGGAGAAGCCACTCAACCGCTCATAGGACTCGGAGGCGTACTGCACACAGCCCTGAGCATCCATCACCGCCACCGCTTCAAAGGCTTCCTGCACCAGAGTGCGGAACCGCTCCTCGCCGTCTCGCAGGAGCTGAGTGACTTCGCGGCGGGCCCGATCACGGCGATCGAGCTCGGCCATCACTACCACCACCGTGGCGGCGATCGAAGTGAGGAAGAACACAATGGTGATCGTGGTGAGGAGGTGGAGCATGCTCTCGCCGTACCCCGGGCCGGCTCCGGCCAGGGCCGCGGCGAGGGCACCGAGCAGCCAGGCGGCAACATAGGCCAGCAGCCACCGGCGCTTCCGTCCCTGTGCCAGGATGCTCACCGTGACCGCGAGGAAGGCGCTGCCCATGCCGGCAGCAACCGGGAGCCGCATGGCGAGAGCGATCAGCCCCACCACGGTGGTATCCACGACCAGTGCCCACTCGACCGCGACGGGGTGGCGGAGGTAGAAGAAGGCATGCCCGGCCAGTGCGCTGATCACGATGGCGCACTCGAAACCAACGGTGCCGCCGTAGGCGAGGGAAACCACCAGGCAGAGCGGCAGGGCGGCGCAGGCCGTCCACAGCCGGACCGCCGCATAGCGCGTGGTCAGCTGGGCCCGTACGGGCTGCTCCGCGAGCGAACGAGTCGGCGTCAGCCAACTCACCGGCCGTGACTCCTTCTTGGATGGGCAGGTGCGATATCGACATCACGCACCGGCGACTGAACGGGAAGAGCATGAACCGGCGACCCGCCACCACCAACCCACCCGGAGTGGAGATGAGGGGATTCGAACCCCTGACCCCCTGGATGCAAACCAGGTGCTCTGCCGGACTGAGCTACATCCCCGCGCCTCCGATTCTACGGGCGGCTCCCGACGGGGGTTTGATACACTCCCGCGCGCCCCGGGCCCATAGCTCAGTTGGTTAGAGCGCATCCCTGATAAGGATGAGGTCGCTGGTTCGAATCCAGCTGGGCCCACCGTCCCGGGACCCTCAGAGTCGCCGCCTACCCGGCGGCGACACCGCAGCAGCCGTCGAGTTCCCCCTCCTCGCCTCCGGGCAACAACACACCCCCCGAGCGGCCAACTGCCGCCCTCCACCGCGGCCGGAGAAGGTTCGAATCCAGCTGGGCCCACCGTCCCGGGACCCTCAGAGTCGCCGCCTACCCGGGCTTCAGCCGCTCGGTTCCCCCTCGAGCGCCCGACGGATGCCGGCGAAAAGCCGGCCGACCGTGCGTGCCGGTGATCCCGTGAGCCCGCGCCGTCCGCGAGCCTGTTCCCACGAGACCCGCACCAGGGTGGTGCCCAGGCCGCTGTCGGTGACGGCCAAGTCCAGCGGCCAGCCGCGTTGTCCGAATCGACGGCCCATGCTCAAATACAGGTGGCAGCCCTGCCGGTCGATCTGGCTGGTGCCCAGCCCCAATTCCGCCGCCGCTACTGCCGCCGCTTCGAACACCTGCGGCACGGGCTGTGCAAACGCTTCAATCCGCCAGTGTGACATCGTTTGGTTCGTCGCACCCTAGCGGAAAGCGCTTACCGTCGCAGGGGCATTCCCCTCTCATCCCTGGCGTGCATCGTGAGCAGCCGACGGGCGTGTCGGGGGATGCGACACACCACCGGCCGGTTCGGTGTGATCCCGGGCGTTCTCCTCCTGCTGCTCGGCTCCGCGGCCGCCGGCGCCGGCGACTGGCGTGACTGCGACTACGGCGGCCCCGACTGGGACTGGTGCAATCCCAACGACTGCTACCGGGACGACTGCGAGGATCCGCAAACCGCGGTGACCGCCGCCGGGCAGCCCCGGTCGGCCGGTTCAGCAGTCGGCCAGCGCGCCGAGGGCCCGGCAGATCCCGAGCCTGGGGGCATCGAGCTCTCCTACCCGCTGGGTGAGGAAGGAACGACGAATGGGCTGCAGGTTGTCGAAGGACGCCGTCCCTTCGTGAGGCAGGCCCTGCTCGGGTCCCACCGGGATCTCGGTGGGAATGCCCCGCACGGTCCGAGTAATCGGCGCCACCACCAACCAGGTCAGGACGGGGATCGCCTCGGACCGAGTTACAACCAGCACCGGCCGGCGCTTGTCCTCGGCTTCCGCCCACCAGATCTCCCCCTGCCGCGGGATCACCACGGCTCCTCGGCGATCATGCGGCGGGTCGCCTCATCCGCCCAACCTATGTCATCCTCAGTCTGGGGCCGGGCGCCATAGCCCGCCACGATGGCGGCGGCGATACCCGCCCGGCGGTGGTGGTCCACCAGGATCTCGAGGCCGCGACGTACTGCCTCGGACCGGGACTCCACCACCCCTTCTTCCACAAGGCGATCCACCGCGGCCGCGAGATCGTCGCCGACGCGGGTCACTAGTTGTGTCATGCGTCAAGCATGGCGTAACGCAATACTGCTGTCAATGCTGGGTGCCTCACAGGCCCGGTGACACCCCGCAGAGAAGAAGCGTCCCGCCCCGGCTTAGCCGCCTTGGGCTCTCTCCTGCTCCAGAACTGCCAGGTTGTTGCGCGGCTCCTCCCTGTGGGGCATGAGGCGGGCGGCCTCCAGCCAATAGGCCTCGGCGCCATCCAGGTCTCGCAGGTAGTAGCGGATCGCACCGAGCCGCAGCAGCGCTTCGCCGTTGGTGTGATCCCGGGCGATCAGGTCATTCAGTAGTCCCTCGGCGGCGCCCAGGTCTGCGTCGCTTCCCGTGACCCGCCACCGACTCACCAGCAGGCCCGACTGAGACACAATCAGCACGCCGTCGTCGGGAGCCCAGTGCCGCGCCCTCTCGTGCAGCACCACCCCTCGATCGATCAGATCGACATCCTCGGTGCCCTTGAGCGCTGCGGCAGCTACCAGAGGGTGGAGGGAATCCCACGGCCGCAGCCCAGAGGCGGTTTCAAGCCGGTCGAGGGCTTCGGCCGCCTGCGAGGACTGCAGGGCTCCCTTGTCGAGCCGATCCGCGGCCATCCCCAGGCCGGCGTAGACCACGGAGAAAGCGGTCAGCAGCGTCATCGGGACGAGCACCAGCCAGGCTCTGCGCACCGATCGCACCACGCCGACCTGCGCTGCGAGCAGTCCGACAAGGAACCAGAACGGCAGATCGACCTCGGGAAGCTGGAAAAACGCCTGCTGCTGCACCAGATAGGCCACTACGGCTCCCGCCAGGCCCAGCAGCAGCGGCCTGGACTGCTCGCCCTGCCGCGCCGCCCTCACCACCAGAACCCCCACACCCCCCAGAACCACCAGATAGAAGCCGAGCCCGAGCAAGCCCGAGGTGATCGCCAAGTCGAGGATCCCGGCGTGCGCCCGGTCGTTCACCTGGTCTCTCGTGTAGGTGATGACGAACTCATCGTCCACCGTCTCGGCGAAGGCCGTGGCGAAGCCTTCCGGGCCCACACCTACCCAGGGATGATCGGCCACGACCTCCGCGCCGACCCGCCAGGTTGCCACCCGGCCTTCCAGCCCGCTCCCCGCCGTCCCCCACCGTCCCGTGGCCAGCGAGAGGCCCGCCAGCACCACCAGGCACAACCCGGCGGCCCCGGCAACCGCGAGACGTCGGGCAGCGCCCTCCCGAGAGCCGAACAGCAGCGCCGCCCCGGCGTACACCACAGCAGCACCCAGACCGAGCCACGCTCCCCGGGTGCCGCTGGCGCCCAGCAGCCAGAGGCCCATCATCGATGCGGGAGCGGTCAGCCACAGGGTGATTCCGGCCGCTGCCCCGGCAGCAAGGATCGGCAGAGCCAATGTCAGAAAGGCACCGAGAACAGCGGGGTTGCCGAAGGTCGACTGAACACGGTCAGGGAACACCTGGCTGGCGGCGACCAGTGGATGGCCGATCCTCTCCAGCAGGCCGACCAGACCCACCCACAAGACCGCCACGGCAAACGAGGCCACCAGGACGCGCAGGACCCTCCTTCCTTCGGTTGGCGCATATAGGGACGCTCCCAGGACGCAGGCAGCCCCGAAGAGGAACCAGGCCAGCACGCCCAGTTGACGGCCGGACGCGCCGAGGAGCGCTACCGCCGGAGCCCGGGACAGCACCGCGGACACGCTGAGCGCCACGAGCAGGCCGACCGCCGCCAGGTTCACCAAACGCCCGGTCGGCAGGGCAGTCCCAAGCTTCCACAGGAGCACGCCGCCCACCAGCAGCGATGCACAGGCCACCAGCAGACGACCCAACAGGAAAGCCTGCAGACCACCGGGATCGAGGACCATTGCCGACGCACCCACGAGGCCGAAGACCACCACCGGGCGCAGACGCGCCAGTGCGTCCACTTGGTGCGGCGGTGGCCTCCTTCTCGCACTCCGCCCACGCTCAGTCGGCACGCCAGGAAGCCTACCGGGTGGGTTCCCAGCCCCAGGTTCTGCAGAGGGGCCGCTTTGCGAGCTCCTGCGATCAGACCACACAACCCCATCACCGCGCGGCCGGGTGGCGGTGGCTAGGCTCGACAGGGTCCCGGGGGGGTGGTCTCTTGCACCCAAGGAGCGGACATGCTGTTTCGCCGAGTCGCCGTCCTGTTGGTGGGCCTCTTGCTCCATGCCGCGCTCACGCCCGTTTCTCTTGCGTCGACCGCGCCGTTGAACGCCCCGGGCGTCGATTCCCACCCCATGGGCGCAACCGGCCGGGAGGACGTGGCTCCCGGGCCCGGTGCCGCCCAACCTGAGACCGCCCCGCTTTCGCACCCCGCTGTGGCCACGTCGACCGGGTCGATCTCCGGCACGGTCACCGACAGCCTCACCGGACTACCTCTGGCGGGAGTCACGGTGTCGGCGTACTCGCAGGCCTCCGGCACGGTGTGGTACGCGGGGACCGACGCTTCGGGGGACTACGACTTTGTGGATCTCGCCGGCGGCGGCTACTACGTGGGTTTCTCGAAGTGGTCCTACGTGACCGAGTGGTGGAACGACACCCCCTTCTACGAGCAGGCCAGGACGGTGACGGTGGTCGCCGGCGCCGACACCCCCGGCATTGACGCCGCGCTCGCCTTGGGGGGGTCGATCTCGGGCACGGTGACCGACAGCCTCACCGGACTGCCCCTGGCAGGGATTGAGGTGGCGGCGGCGGTGTCCTCGTACTCTCTGGTCACCTGGACCGACGCTTCGGGGGACTACAGCCTGGTGGGTCTCACCGACGCGTGGGGGAGCCTTCGCGTCCTCTTCGGGCGTGGCTCGTCGTATGTGCCGGAGTGCTGGAACAACAAGCCATGGCCTTCCGGTGTATGCGATCGCGTGGCAGTGGTGCCAGGAGTGGACATCCCGGGCATCGACGCCGCCCTGGCATTGCTCCCCGGGTCGATCTCGGGCACGGTGACCGACGAGTTGACCGGGCTGCCCATCTCTGGGGTATGGGTGTCCGCCCAATCCCTCAACACCGGAAGCTACAGCTCCCCGGCCTTCACCGACCCGTCCGGTGCCTACACGATCGATGGCCTGGCAGCCGGCGACTACACGGTGGGTTTCTCGATGTTGCCCTACGTGACCGAATGGTGGGACGACCAGCCCTCCTACTGGGACGCCGACCCGGTGACGGTGCTTCCGGGGGAGGACACGCCCGGCGTGAACGCCGCGCTCGCCTTGGGGGGGTCGATCTCGGGCACGGTGACCGACGAGTTGACCGGGCTGCCCATCTCTGGGGTATGGGTGTCCGCCCAATCCCTCAACACCGGAAGCTACAGCTCCCCGGCCTTCACCGACCCGTCCGGTGCCTACACGATCGATGGCCTGGCAGCCGGCGACTACACGGTCAGATTCCGGGCCCTTAGCCTGTATGCCGCTGAGTGGTGGAACGCCAAGCCGTCCTCCGGGACGGCCGACCCGGTGACGGTGGTCGCCGGCGCCGACACCCCCGGCATCGACGCCGCCCTGACTCTCGGCGGAAGTATCTCAGG
>Ga0209164_1001684_pt1 | contig 26850 bp, 26 predicted proteins | sample MTBNYHSulfiMetaG_FD_187458 | JGI IMG/M metagenome (GOLD analysis project Ga0209164, IMG submission 187458) | Enrichment culture microbial communities from rom New York Harbor, USA that are MTBE-degrading - MTBE-NYH (New York Harbor Sulfidogenic)... | ecosystem: Environmental > Aquatic > Marine >... | reverse complement strand
GTATACAGTTTTTCATTTGTACTGTATACTTTGGAAGTGGATTTGTCCAGCACTATTATGTTCTTCAATTTCAGATGGTTATACAATGTTGCCAAATGACTCATGCAGTACTACCTTGAAAGGGCTGGTTACCGCGACTTATGGGAGTGGATTGACAACCCGTTCGATGTATTCCCCTTGCAGCCCGGACCTGTCCAAGATCTGCTACCTCTCCGGGGTCTTGGACAGCATATCAGCATGAAAACAACCTGAATTTCAAACCCTCCTTTTTGGAGGCTTAACTAACTGAAATTACGAAGGACAGATCAACAAATCAATTTATTTTGGACAGCAGTGATGCTGATACTTGCTTTAATGCGAAAGAAGAGGCTTTAAAACCGCTCCATGGCAGGCCTTGGCTATAACGAAATAGCGCTTGTCGCTCTGGCCGTGTTCGGGTCGGCATTAATCAAGAACAGTGTCGGCATCGGAGCCGGGATTTTCCTGCTTCCATTTCTGGCCCTGGTATTTCCCGCCAAGCTGGCATTGGGGTTGGGAGCGCCGGCGATGTTGATCTCTGACGTGGTAGGGCTCAGGAACTATTGGAGAGAGTGGAACAAAAAGGAGCTGGGCATTCTCATCCCGCCGGCTGTAATAGGTGTGTTCGTGGGTGCCATCATTATTAAGATGGTTCCAGACACCCTGTTTAAAATCGGTGTGGGCGTTGTGGCGATACTCTTTTCTTCCTACCACATAGGAAAAGCCGTTTTTAAGAGAAAAGACGATCATCTGAAGCCGGTCGGGCAGTCCGCCAACAGCAAGAAATACCTGACGTTACTTTTTGGATTTCTCGGGGGAACGGCAAGTACTGTCATCCATGCCGGGGGCATGGTTATGTCCATTTATCTGCTTCAACGACCAATGGATAAGAGGGCCTTTGTTGGGACCCTCGTCGTATTTTTTGCTGTTCTCAATTTTCTTAAGATAGGCGCATATTTAAAAATCGGCATCATGAGTTCCGAGATTGCCTTGCTGGTGGCTGCAATGTCTCCCATCATTATTTTTGGGGGATGGTTTGGGAATTTCCTGAACAAGCGATTTTCCCAAGACTTGTTCAGGGTTATTGTGCTCATGATTATCTTCATTATCGGGATGAAACTCATGTTGGCCGGGCATTAATATCCATAACAGTCATATACGATTGAACGAGCACGGAGGCTATATACTCACCAGGACCCATCGGACCACCTGTAACCGCATTTGAAGAGTTGTTCCAATGAATCGCTGAGGGAACTGCCATGTGATAGGGAAGCGCAAGATTGTGGAAAATGCCATCAACAAAAGCCACCCGCTATGAGGACCGTCGCATCCGGGGAACTGCCGCGCATCTGGCGGGGTTGCCGCCCAAAGAGGAGAGGAAGGGCGGAAGGGATCAGAGGGCTTTCTTCTGGATGAGATAATGGGAGGCATGGCCAATCTGGATGGTTGGCCGGTCCCCTGAGATCAGATGCGAAATCGTTTCCAAAACGCTCTGTCCTCATCTTGCCAATCCTTTCCGAATTTCGCGTCATAGTATCCTACGAACCTATCCAGCCAGCGCTCCAAAAAGCCATTATTTTCCTTCCTGGCCTCGAGAACATCCTTTAAATAAAGAGCCATATCGGCCATTTTTTCCTTGGGCACATAAAAGGCAGCCCCCCCTTGAAATGATTTTACGGTATCATCCACACTGAGGCTGTGACCCGTAAGCATCACCGCGATGACGTTCTTTTCGTTGGCGATGTTCAGCAATTGATACCCGTCTACCCCCATAATATCCAGTATGGCGATGTCGAAATATTCATCTTCCAGGTCTTTCTTGGCTTCCTCAAACGTGTGGGCCTTTACCACCCGACACATGGGCAGCAGCTCCTCCAATGATTCCAAAACATCGTCCTCATCATCCACAATAAGGACCTTTTTACCCTCTAAGATATGTTTGTTTGTCATGCTAACCCCTTTCTGTTCTTGCTTTCGCCGAAATGATCGAGCCTCAGCCCAAAGTTGAATCCATCTGATTGGTCAAACCCACTGACTTGATGACGACACCGCGCTTATCTCCGATTTCGAGACTTTTATTCCACGATGAGCCAATTTAGGAAATCAACGCAAGCCATATTCTTATCTTTAATCCATGGATTAAAATCCGGCCAACTTATTGCTACATAACATCATATCATCTAACGGAATATGATATAAAGGGACGTAACCCAAAAAACCTGCATTTTGTCAATGGGTTTCCGAACAAGGGGATATGCCTAATCTTTTCATCCGATACTGAAGGGTCGATCTGGGGATCCCCAATAACTGAGAGGCGCCATGTTTGCCTCCAGTGCGCCCTTGACATCGTTCCAATGCCTCTTGAATATGCCTTCTTTCCATTTCGTCTCTTGTCAAAAACTGGTTTTCTTGTGCGGGGCCTTCTTCGCAGTCAAATGGATGGAGAAGGCGTTGGATATCCGCTTCCGTAAGCTTCTGACCGTTACTGAGAATCGTTATTTTTTCAACAGCATTCTGCAATTCCCTGACATTGCCAGGCCAGTGATACTGACGGAGCGCGTCCATTGCCGATGAGGAGTATTGTGCTTCAGGCCTTTGCATAATTCTTGCGAAATTGGATGAGAAGCATCGGACTAAAAGTTCGATGTCTTCAATGCGTTCTCTTAATGGGGGAATCTCAAGAAGGATTGTGTTGATGCGATAAAAAAGATCTCGACGGAATTTCCCGGCCCTTATGTTTTTTGTCAAGTTCTGATTCGTGGCGGAAATGATTCTGAAATCAGCTGAGATAGGAGTGCTTTCTCCGACGCGTTCGAAGGCCTTATCCTCGAGCACCTGCAGGAGTTTCGCTTGGTTTTGCAGAGGGAGCTCTCCTATCTCATCGAGAAAAATAGTCCCCCCATTCGCCATCTCAAAACGCCCGATTCTCTTGACCGTCGCACCGGTGAATGAACCTTTCGCGTGTCCAAAGAATTCGCTCTCAATCAGTGATGAGGCTAACGACGCACAGTTGAGTTTAACGAACAGGTTCTGGTTTCGCGGACTATGATTGTGTATGTATCTTGCAACAAGATCCTTCCCGGTTCCTGTTTCGCCAACAATCAATACCGGAGCGGTTGATTCTGCAACCAAATCCATATCGTTCTTGAGTTTGCTCATCTTTCGGCTCGTAAAGTAGAAGGCCTCATTTGCCCTATTTATTTTTTCTAATACGAACCCCTTCTGTTTTTCAAGTGCCTCATTGATATTTCTTAGCTTCTCGTAAGAAAGCATATTGTCAATTGCAATCGATACCTGTTTACACAATTCTTCCACAAAACCAGCCAATTCCACTATGTTTTCCGGGCACTTTTTGAAAGAGCAATGCAGCGAACCTATGATTTTATCTCGTATGATAAGGGGAAAGGCCATCGTGGATGTTAGACCTGCCATGAGCATCGAATCCGCCGAAGTCCAATGGGCAACACTTGAGAGGTCTTGGATAACGATCGGTTTCCCTGATTCTATAACCATATTGGCAACTGCCCCTGCTGATAAAGGGCGACTCGTTTCACAGCTAATTCCATTCGGTTTAATTCCTTTTGCAGTTGCAAAATAGGTGATGGAGCTGTCCATGGGGTCGTAAAGCTGAATGCTGCAACGGTCGCAAAGACAAACCTTCGTGAGCTGGGTGGCGATTGCTTCGAAAAGGCCTTCCCGTGTTTTCTTTGTTATGATGGCATTGTTAATGTTCAATAAGCATTCATATTTTTGTTTCGATTGCCAAGGCATTTGCTCCTCCAGTGCGAAGGTGGTTTTGGGGGGACGATCAATTCTTATAATGAAATCGAAATAATTGTTCAAGCCCAAAAGTCGGCGGACAAATCGAAAATTCGTCTATTTGAGGCACAAGTTTGGACATCTCATTAATATTAGCAACAAAATAAATAGGTTATGCGACATAAAGATGCGGCACGGAATTTGCTCTAACGAATGTGAGCGCGGGGAATACTTGGGCTCGAAGAATCGATATCAAATGGGATGAGCATAAGAAGGCGTTCATCGGTATGGAGCCGCTTGATTGGGGTGCATATTCGGTGAAGCCGCCTTACATAAGGATTTGGCTGTCGTAACCAGTCAAAAGGAGGGGATACATTTATGTCCAATACTCACGTGATCTCCGCAAACGCCTTTAGAACCAGGAGCCAAATGTGGGACGCAACAGGCATGTGGGCCTGGATCCTTCATCGAATCACAGGTCTTGGCCTTGTGTTTTACATCATACTGCACACGATCCTCATGGCAGGATCGCTTTTGTCCGGCAAAGAGGATTTCGATTCAACGCTGTCGATTTTAATGGGCCATCCTCTTTTCGAATTTCTGGATATTTTGTTGCTTGGAACAGTGTTTTACCACGGTCTCAACGGTATTCGAATATTGTTGTTCGATATAGGCATAGGCGTACGGGTCCGAACTCAAAAGAGCCTATTTTGGATATTCATGGGTGTGGGGGCCATCCTATGGTCTTGGTCCATTTTGCTAAAACTCGGTTGGTGAGGAGGCCGGCGAATGCATGCCTGGACGTGGGTTTTACAGAGAGTCAGCGCAGTTATCTTAATCATTGCCGTAGGGTTGCACATAGGATTCCTTCACTTCTCAAATACCGCGGAACCCCTCAATTACGGAGAAATTGTTGTCCGCCTCAAGACGCCGGTGCTCATCGTATTCGATATCCTGCTGTTGATTTTTGGTCTATACCATGCCTTGTACGGCTTATATTCTGTTTTCCTCGACTTTGATTCCGGGAAAAAGGAAAGGGTGGTTGTGCTGGGCCTCCTCGTCTGCGTGGGACTGGGGATTGTGGGTTTTGGAATTTTCGGCCTCCTTTCCACTCGTTCGCTTTGAACGGTTGATAAGAAATAGGTCCATTTGTTGGAGACATAACATGTCTAAGCCACTGCAAGTAAAGGTTTTCCGTTTCAACCCTGAGAGTGACGTCGCACCCAAGTTTGACGATTTCGAAGTGCCTGTCTTTGATAATATGGCCGTGTTAGATGTCGTCATTCATATCCAAAATTACCTTGATCGCACACTTTCTTTCAGGTTTTCGTGCCGTATCGGGATGTGCGGATCGTGCGCCATGTATGTGAACGGCAGGGCCCGTTTGGCCTGCAGGACCCAGGTATCCTCTCTAAAGACCCGAGACATCACCATTATGCCGCTGCCTAACTTCCCTATCATCCGGGATCTGGTCGTGGATATGGAGCCGTTTTTTGACAAATGGAAAAAAATAAAGCCTTATTATGTTCCCAGAAGGGAGATGGATGAGCCTGTCACTGTCCAGCCCAACTCAAATGAACGGGAGTTCATCGATGATATGCTGGATTGTATCACTTGCGGCTGCTGCTATTCGGCCTGTTCCATGGTCGCGACCAACAAGGACTATTTAGGACCGGCCGCACTTAACAGGGCCTACACCTTAATTGCCGATAAACGGGATGCCATAAGGGTTGAAAGATTGAAGGTTGTGGATCGATCATACGGTGTCTGGCGCTGTCACACACAGTTTAATTGTGCGGAAGTCTGCCCCAAGAATATTGTTCCCACCCGGTCTATTCAGAACTTGAAACGACGTTGTGTGTTGAAAAAGTTCGGTAAATTCAAGTGAATGACCTCATATAAGGAGTGAATGGATTGTGGAAGTCTTAAAGGCCGATATACTGATCCTTGGCGCCGGAGGGGCAGGACTCTTTGCTGCCTTGCACGCATACGACAGCAATCCTCGTCTCAAGGTCGTCATCGCGACCAAAGGATTGCTCGGGAAGGGTGGATGCAGCAGAATGGTGCAGGGAGGCCTTAATGTGGTCTTGAACGAGAAGGATTCCCTGGAGAATCATTTTCGGGACACCCTCAAGGGCGGTGGGTTCATCAATAATCAGGAACTGGCCTGGACACTGGTGAGTGACGCGCCCAAGGCGGTTCACGAACTGGAGGTCAAAATCGGGTGTTTCTTTGATCGTGGTGAAGATGGAAGAATTCATCAGAAGCCGTTTGCAGGCCAGTCTTTTGACCGGACCGTTCATGTGGCTGACCTGACAGGGATCCAGATTATCAGCCGGATGACGGATCAAATATATGCGCGGAATATACAGGTGTTTGAAGAAACCAGGGGACTTGACTTACTGAGTTCCAAGGACGGGCATCGAATCGTGGGGGCACTGCTATCCGATATCAGGACAGGAGAGATCTTTGTTGTGAACGCCAAAGTGACGATTGTCGCCACCGGAGGCTGTGCATCCATGTACAAAATATCAGCTCCGTCTTTTGACAAGACCGGTGACGGGATGGCCATTTGCTTCAGGGCCGGTGCAGAATTCGTTGACATGGAGATGGTCCAGTTTCACCCAACGGGCCTGGTCGCCGGACGATCCCGGCTGAACGGCAGTCTCCTGGAAGAAGGTCTCAGGGGTTCAGGCGCCAGGCTCTATAACGGCCTCGGGGAAAGGTTTATGGAACGATACGATCCTGAACGCCTGGAAAGATCGACTCGAGATCGCGTTGCGCGCTCCAGTTTTATGGAGATCATGGCAGGAAGAGGAACGGAGAATAACGCCGTATATCTGGATGCAAGCCATCTGGGAGCCGAATTTGTGGAGCAAAAATTTCCGGGTATGGTGGAGAGGGTAAAAGATATCGGAAAGGATCTGGCCAGGGAAAAGGTGGAGGTCACCCCTACGGCGCATTACCAGATGGGCGGGATCAGGATTAATACCCACTGCCAGAGCAATTTAACGGGCTTGCTGGTGTGCGGTGAAGATGCGGGGGGGGTTCACGGGGCCAACAGGCTTGGGGGAAACGGCATCTGCGATTCAACGGTCTACGGTCGGAGGGCCGGAGACGCGGCCGCGGCCATGGCATTCGAAGAAGATCTTCACCCCTATCAGGAGACCGAGGCCGAGAAGATGAGAATGCGCTGGCTGAAGCCCTTTTTGAGAGAGTCAGGGCAAAACGTCTATGAGATTCGGGATGAAATTGAAGGTCTCATGTGGGAAAAGGCGGGTCTGGTACGGTCGGGCAGGCAGTTGACAGAGGCCTGGGATCGCCTGGTCCAGTTCATGGAAAGGATTGATCAGGCCAATGTGGCGGACCGATATCTATCCCGATACAATCTGGAATGGAACCATATCATCGATGTGACCAACCTGATCACCGTGTGCAGGCTGGTTGTCAATTCGGCGCGCCACAGGGAGGAGAGCCGGGGCGCCCACTACAGAGAAGATTTTCCAGCAACTGATAATAAGAAGTGGTTAAAAAATATCTGTCAGAAAAAGGGTGATGGAGTTGAGCTGGACTTAACAGAAAGGCCCGTTCGGTTCAATCGGTTTGAGCGGGAGAAGATAGAAGACCGATTTTTTGAGAGAGTCAAAATCACCGACTGAATGCTGAAACTCGGTTCCAATTATGGGCTTCGGGCATAAAAAGACGATGGTTTGGATAAACTCTGGAAAGATCTTAGATGCCGCGTCTATGTGAAAGGTTAATGCGGCCATGATCAATATGGGCGTGAGATAAGGAGAGAACTATGTTTGTCGATGAACGGATCTATACGCTGCATGCGGGCCAGGTGCCTGTTTTTCTCAAACTCTACGAGGAGGAGGGGATGGAATGCCAGGTGCGCATTCTCGGGAAGATGGTGGGCTACTATTTTACAGATGTGGGCCCGCTGAACCAGATCGTGCATATGTGGGGGTACGAAAGCCTTGACGACCGGTTTGAGCGCCGCAAAAAATTGCAGGCCTCGTCCGAATGGCAGGCCTATGCGAAAAAGATGCGCCCACTCGTGACGCATGTCGAAAACAAGATCCTCGTGCCGGCACCGTTCTTTAAGATACCCTGAAAGGCCCGCGAAAGCGGCCGCAACTGAAATCCAACAACCTCGTCCGGAAGGGCGATTGCGCCCTGGCCAATCTCTCGGACGATCCGGATGATGCGGCCCGAAAATCTATGTATGACTCCCGTGGGGAATGGTATTTTCAAAGAAACGGTCGATCGCTTCAAGCTGGTCAGATTCAATTTTTTGGAAATGATCAGGCCTCAGGTGCTCCCGGACGTCATCGGCATAGCCGCTTGCAGCTGTGCCGCCCGGTGACGACGGATATCATGCCTCCAATCTTCTATATATGCATTATGTCATGACCGTGCCCCTATAGCCCCCTGGATATTTCAGAAAATCCTCTGACGCTCTACCCCCCGGATCACGATCCGGTGCAATAGGCCGGGTGCGTTCAGTCGTGCTGTTCTCGGCATGGCCGAAATATGATCCGGTCATTCCATGTCCGCCACGGTGCGTCGTCGGTTTCTTGTGGTCGTGGCGTAAGCTTCCCGGTATGCATGCAAATAGGCGAGGGAAGAGAAGTCGCCCCGGGCGCGAGCATCCTTCTGACCAGTCTGGTATTGTCTTGGAAGGCCAAATAGAGATGTTTGTGGATCAAGAACGCCAATTACTGAGTGCGGATGAGTGCTTCGTCATACCTTCAGGTGAGCGCCATGGCTTGAAAACGTTTGATAAATTGGTTACACTCTTGGATACATCTCTTAAACCACCCGGAGGATGAAGCCGCGGCCAGGTCAAAACGGGGTCGGATTGCCATTAAGACTGACCGTGATATTGTAGACATCCAGGGATGGCTGCGGGGGCCGAGTGAGATTCGAGAAAGGGAGGGAAATATGTTGCTGAAGCATACGTTGGATGAGACCAGGGAACGGGCGTTGACACTGATGCAAAGGGGTTATCACTGAGGTCCCGCGGTCCTGCAAGTTATGTGGGATGCCTACGGTCTGGAAAATGAGGATTTCCTGTGGACCTCGCCTTTATGGGAGGCATCAGCGGTCAACAGGAGACGCCCTGTGGGGCGGTGTCCGCATCAGCCGTGTGTCTTGGCCTGCGACATCGCTGTCCCCTTTCTGATAAAGGGAAGGCCGGACAGTCCCGCGCGCTGATACGACACAACGCCAACAGGCTGGTAAGGGAATTCAAGAAGGCGTTCGGTAATATCACCTGCGCCAAACTCGTCGGTATAGACTTCTCCGAACCGGGGGCGTATCAGGCATTTCATGAATCGGGCATCGGGAGTGGATGCGCAAGTTCCTGGGGCTCTTTGTCAGTTGTATCGAACCACAACAGGCAAACGCTTTTCCAGCCCGGGGAGGCCCTGGGGAGATAACGTGCCCATTCAAGGCCCCCCATCAGTGGGAGAAGGATTATGATTATGTATAAGCGGTCGGTGTGCCCGCACGACTGCCCGGATACCTGCGGGCTCCTTGTGGGCGTTGAAGGGGGACGGGTCGTATCGGTCAGGGGGGACCCGGACCATCCCTTTACGCGGGGCGCTGTGTGCGTCAAGGTCAAACACTATGATGAACGGGTCCACTCGCCGCTACGCATTCATCATCCCTTGAAACGGGTGGGGGAAAAAGGGGAGGGGGTGTTCGCGCCGATCTCCTGGGACCAGGCCCTCTCGGAAATCGCGGAACGCTATGGGCGGATCACGGCCGATTACGGGGCCGAGGCCATCCTCCCCTATTCCTATGCCGGGACCATGGGGGTCATCCAGTTCCATGCCGGCCACCCCTTTTTCCACAGGCTGGGGGCCTCCCGGCTCCTCAGGACCATCTGCGGGGCCGTGGCCGTGGCCGGGTTCTCGGCCAGCATGGGAAGCATCCCCACTACAGACATCGAATCCTCGGTGGATGCGGACCTGATACTTCTCTGGGGGACCAACACCCTGTCCACCAATATGCACGCATGGCCCTTTTTCCTGGAGGCCCGCAGAAAGGGGGCGCTGATCGTTGCGATCGATCCGTATGAGAATCGAACGGCAAAGGCTGCGGACCGCCATCTCAAACTGAGGCCGGGCACGGATGCGGCCCTTGTCCTGGGCATGATGCATGTGCTGGTCAAGGAGGGGCTGATCCACAGACAATTCATTGCCCGGGAGACCCTCGGTTTCGAACGGCTTCAGCCCCGTATCGACGCATACCCGCCTGAGCGGGCCTCGGAGATCACCGGGGTGCCGGCACAAGAGATCGCGGACCTGGCCGTCCAATACGGGAGCGCCCGGGCCCCTTACATCCGCACCGGATGGGGCCCGTCCCGCCAGCTCAAAGGCGGCATGGCCATGCGGACCATCGCCTTCCTTCCGGCCCTGGTGGGGGCCATCCACAAGCGGGGCGCCGGGATCACCCGGTCCACGGCACCGGCCTTTGCCCTGAATATGGAGGCCGTGCTTCAGGAAGGATTGTCGCGCACGAACGTTCGCACCATCAACATGGTGCAACTGGGCGAGGCCCTCACCCGTCTTCAGGACCCGCCGGTCAAGGCCCTCCACGTCTACCATTCCAACCCGGCCGTGGTGGCCCCTGATTCCACCCAGGTCATCCGGGGGCTCAGAAGGGAAGACTTGTTCACAGTGGTCCATGAAATAGTCATGAGCGAGACCGCGCTGTATGCGGATATTGTGCTCCCGTCCGCCACATCCATGGAGTGTACGGATCTGTACCGGAGCTACGGCCACTATTACCTCCAGATGGCACACCCGGTCATCGAACCGGTGGGAGAGGCCCGCTCCGCGCTCTCCATCTTCCAGTCTCTGGCGGCCCGGTTCGGTTTCAACGACCCCTGTTTCAGCCAATCGGAAACGGAGATCATCGCGGCCCTCCTGGCCTCTGACTCACCCTATTTGAAGGGGGTCAGCCCGGATCGTCTCATGGAAGGCCGGCCTCTCCGGCTCAATGTGCCGGAGGATATCTTTTCAGGCGGCTTCAAGACCCCCTCCGGCAAGATCGAGTTCTATTCCGCCGGCATGGAGGCCCAGGGGCTGGATCCGCTGCCGGACGGAGCCCCCAGCGTGGATGTTGCGGGCCAGGGCCGTTTCCGGCTTCAGTTGATCACCCCGCCCCGTCACCAGTTTCTCAATTCCACCTTTAATGAGGTGGAGACGCTTCGTGGTCACGCCGGACCGCCCACCCTGATGATCCATCCGGATGACGCAAGAGAGCGGGGGATCGCGGAGGACATGGCGGTGCGGGTCCATAATGACCGGGGCGAGGTCTTTTTGTTCGCGCGGATCACCGATCGGACAGGCATCGGTGTGGTCGTGGCCGAGGGCCTCTACTGGCCCCGTTTCATGCCCGGAGGCCATGGGATCAATCGGTTGACCAGCCAGGCCCTCACCGACATGGGGGAGGGGTGCGCCTTTCACTGCAATCTCGTTGAGGTGTCGCCCCGCTGACCCGATCTTTGGCCATTCGTTGTCAATTTCACTTAACCTTATCATGGGTTTCAATAGGATCACCCGTGATCGGCCATGTTCCACAAACCATGCGCCTCAGGGCTTTCAGCCTTGAGCTTTGAACGTTGTTCATCACCCATAAACCATGAGCCATCAGCCATCAGCCATCAGTCAGGAGCCATCGTCCATCAGTTATGAGCTGTCAGCCATGAGCCGCCTTAGCCTCGGCTATCCTCTTAAATACCCCATACCCACCTCCTGACAGGAGTTTCGCAGCCTGTTGGGAGGATCTTCGTGTGGAATCCAGTAACCCTGCTCCGTCGTTTAAACATGAATTCTGACCCAGGAAAATATAGTGGCGATCCCTGTGCCTATAGACCGTGCATGGTGTGGAGATGGGCCGTGACACAAGATCAACATGTGTGACCCTATTTGCAGGCAAGTGCCCCAAGGTGTCGCGATGGGAAGAGGCCTGACCCAGCAGAAACGATTTTCCCCCGGAATTATCCAGGTCTCTGGCTAACCTTTCATTCGTGGAGCCATGGAGTTTATAATGAGACGGCCAAGTACTCCCCGCTTTGAGCGGTTCACATATTACAAGCCTCCGGCTTTGCCGACGGTATTGTGATTCAGTAAGTTACCACCTTGAAAAGTCTGCTTCAGATGAACCAAGACTCAGTCCCGACAGCACGATCTGGATAAAACAAATTTACCGTGCCCTTGTCCTGAGGAGCTCCAGGAGGCATTCGTGTCCGGTCTGTTTCTTGCATGATAACACACCAATCAAGGAAAACGGGATGGATTCATTATGCCCTCGGGATGTCATGTGTGTCATGGACCCGGGACGGGATGCGAGGATGACCATTGAGTCGTCAGGAAACTGACGCACCTGGCGCGGGCGTCGCGGCCCTGGTTGTCATGTTGTTCGGAGGTGATTCAATGGCAGAGGGTTCAGCCGGTATGCCAAGGAAACAGAGAATTATGCCATTGGGGCGATTGGACGCCGGAGCAAACAGCCCCGGCAAGAGATACGATCATCTGTCACAGATTGTGCGCGGGATGGCTATCCCCGCATTCGTGATTGACAAGGACCATGTCGTGATTCACTGGAACAGGGCCTGTGAAAGACTGACGGGAATCTCGGCCGAGGAGTTAATGGGAACCAGGGATACCTGGAAGGCCTATTACGCGGAAAAACGGCCCGTAATGGCCGAGTTGCTTGTGGATGGTTCATCTGTGGAGGCATTTGAAACATATTATGGGGGAGAGTGCCGCAGGTCCGAACTCGTGGATGATGCGTACGAGGCCAGCGGCTTTTTCCCGCATATGGGTGAGGAGGGCAAATGGCTCTTCACTACCGCCACACCGTTGAGGGACGCTACCGGAGGTATCATCGGGGCGATTCAAACCTTGCAGGATATGACTGACCAAAAACGGGCTGAATCAGAGAGAGTGAGGCTTGAAGCGCAACTGCGCCAGGTCCAGAAGATGGAGGCCATCGGCACCCTGGCCGGAGGCATTGCCCATGATTTCAACAACATCCTGATGCCTATTCTCATCAATACGGAACTGGCCTTGGAGGATCTCCCGGAAGACAGCGATCTGCGGGCCAGGCTGGAAGAGATCCTAAAGGCAGGTAATCGCGCCAAGAATCTGGTCAAGCAGATCTTGACCTTCAGTCGGCAGAACGAAGAACGAAGGGCTCCCATTCAACTGAGTCTCATTGTCAAAGAGGCCCTCAAACTGCTCAGATCCACCCTGCCGTCGACCATTGAGATACGCCAGAGGATAGATATGGAACAGGGCCGAGACATGGTCAGGGCAGATCCCACCCAGATCCATCAGGTCTTGATGAACCTTTCCACCAACGCCTTCCACGCCATGCGGGATCACGGAGGGCTGCTGGAGGTACGACTGTCGGAAATGAGCGTGGGCGATGATCCGGATCCCCCCCTGTCGGATCTGCGTCCAGGGGCATATGTAAGGCTGACCGTACGCGATACAGGCCATGGCATGGCCCTGCACGTGATGGAAAGGGCCTTTGAGCCCTATTTTTCCACCAAGCGGCAAGGGGAGGGAACGGGGCTGGGCCTGTCTGTGGTCCATGGGATCATAAAGTCGCACAATGGCGCCATTACGGTGGAGAGTGAACCGGGACAGGGTGCTGTCTTTCATGTATTTCTCCCCGTGCTTGAAGGCGTGATCGACATCAAAAACCACAGGGACGTAGAGATTCCCGGAGGAACGGAACGGGTCCTTGTCGTAGACGATGAGAAGACCTCGGTCGAAGCAATAGCGACAATGCTTGAACGAATTGGCTACACCGTTGAAGCGAAAAACAGCAGCCAAGACGCACTGACGGTTTTCAAGGAGAACCCAGAAGGATTCGATCTGGTCATCACGGATTACGCCATGCCAGGGATGAGCGGCGCAGCCCTGACAAGAAAGATCCTGGCGATTCGGCCCGATGCGCCGATCATTCTCTGCACCGGATTCAGCGAACAGGTCGACGAGATTCAGGCCATGGATATGGGGGTCCGGGCCTTTATCATGAAGCCGTTTTTGACGCACGAACTGGCAGGGACTATCAGGGCCGTACTGGATGGAACCGGGCCCGGTCGCCTTACCGGAGGGACGTAATGGCCAGGGTCTTGATTATCGATGATGAAGAGGCGATCTGCATCAGTGTGGCCCGGGTCGTCGGGCGAATGGGACATGATGCTGACTACTCATTGACCCTCGAGGATGGCTTGAGAAAGGCCTCTTCCAAGCCCTTTGACGTGGTGTTCCTGGATGTGCGATTCCCCGATGGAAACGGGCTGAAGGCGCTCCCACGGATCAGGGAGGGCAAGACCGCACCGGAGGTCATCATCATTACCGCTCAAGGGGACCCTGACGGGGCCGAACTGGCAATCAAGAGCGGCGCATGGGACTACATCGAGAAACCGGCATCCATGGGGGCCATCAGCCTGCCCTTAAAACGCGCCCTCCAGTACCGGGCCGAGAAAAGGACGCAACCGTCGGCAGTGGTCTTGAAGAGGGAAGGCATTGTCGGAGACAGCCGAAAGATCAGGGGCTGCCTCAACATTGTCGCGAAGGCGGCCGCGAGCCATGCAAATGCCCTCATAACCGGGGAAACCGGTACCGGCAAGGAGCTTTTTGCAAGGGCAATCCATGACAACAGCCCCCGTTTTGCTGCCAACTTTGTGGTTGTGGATTGTGCGGCCCTCCCCCATCCCCTGGTGGAAAGCGTGCTCTTCGGTTACCGAAAAGGGGCGTTTACCGGGGCGGATCAAGCCCGTGAGGGGCTGATCAAACAGGCGGACGGGGGGACACTTTTTCTCGATGAGGTGGGAGAACTGGACCTTCGTACCCAGAGGTCATTTCTTCGTGTGCTTCAGGAGCACAGTTTCCGGCCCATTGGGGACCGGATAGAGGTAAAAAGCGATTTTCGTCTGGTCGCCGCCACCAACCGGGACCTGGATGAAATGGTAAGAAAGGGAAGGTTCAGGAAGGATCTCTTGTATCGGCTGCGCTCCATCTCCCTGGAACTGCCGCCCTTGCGGGAGCGGAAGGAGGATATCCCCCAACTGGCCTTGTTCCACACGGCCAGATTCAGCGAAAAATACGGCGGAGGGATCAAGGGCCTTTCACCCGAATTCCTGGAAGGCCTGATCCGCTATGAATGGCCGGGCAATGTCCGCGAACTCATGGGCGCGCTGGAGAATGCGGTGGGCGAGGCCGGGGACGACCCCACGCTCTTTCCAAAACACCTTCCGGATCACATAAGGATCACACTGACGTCCGGGTCCCTTAAGAGCAGGGATATGGTCAGTGAAGGTGCCCGGCCAGAGAAGATCCTCCCCGATCTGCTTCCCGCCTTCAGGGATTTTATGAATCAGACCAAGCGTGACTATTTCGTGGACCTGATGCATTTTGCAGGGGACAACATCCAGGAGGCCTGCCGGGTCTCAGGACTATCCCGGTCCACCCTCTATGATCATCTCAAGAGGCTGGAAATAAAATAATCCCTTTATCGTCCCAACGTTGTTGTAGGCCCCGTTGTGCATGGCCCACCTGCTGTCCGGAATCCCGGATTTGTCCGGAATCTCGGACTCTTTTAACTGGCTGAATTTCCATTTATTTTAACCATCCCATCCGGATTTCCGGACATCGCCTCCAAAATATCCCTGTTGCGCTCATTGCCTGCCTGCTCGCCTTCTCTCTTAACATATTGAAATTGTTTGACTAAGTAGGCATTGTCTTTTTTGGCACATATCTTGATATGGTAGCAGACAATGCTGAACAGGGTCTGGCAGCAACCCAGAAGGAGCAACGCCTCAGATGCATATCCTTTATTACGGAACCACGAAGAATGAAGTGGGACAAGGGCTCCGAAAGGCCGTCGAATCGGTGATTCCGAAACAAGAGCTGGAGGTCTATCGCAGCCTTGAGACACTTTTTGGAAGGCTGCGCCGGGCACCCGGACACCGCTACGGGATTGCCGTTTTCCTGATCCAGAACGATGAGGAACTTCTTGGCCTCGTTGGTGCCAGAAACCTTTTGGTGGGTCCGAAGATTGTCCTGGTGCTGAGCGACCCTGACGACGAGACGATATCAATGGGACACGCTATGTACCCCCGTTATATGGCGTATGCATCCAGCGAATTCAGGGATGTGCAGGCGGTTTTGGGCAAGATGCTTCAGCAGGCGCATGAGAACGTTGGTAGTTGAAACCCTAAGGAGATTGAACGGGGTCGTTTTTGATGAACCCTCACCGCTCCGGGTCCATTTTCAAGGAGCGGCCTGTAGGCACATGACCATTCTGATTTGCATAGTAGATTATTGATTGGAGGAACCATGAAAAAGAGAAGTCTTGCATTTAAACTGATTCTCGGAGGAATCATTGCGGTACTCATTCCGCTTCTGGTGGTGGGGGTCTTTTCAGCCACGCGATCATCTAAGGCCTTGCAATCAGCAGCCGAAGAACGGGCCGCCGTTGTGGCGAAGAATCTGTCCGACATGATGGACATGGCCCTAAAGCAGGAACTTAAGAACATAAAAGGGTTAACAGTGGATCCCGTGTTCAAGGGAGATGACGTGGCCGCCATGGGAGAGCGGCTGAAGGCCCTGATGAAGATGATCGGTGCGGATTATGAATCCATCTTTATCACCGATGCCCAGGGCATCGTCCGGGCTGACGGCATTGGTGGTGCATCCGTAGGAATCAACCTATCGGACAGGCCGTATTTCATCAATGCCAGGGAGGGAAAGGCCTCCGTCGGGGAGCCGGTCAAGTCCCGGAACTCAGGAAAACCTATCAGTGTGATTGCCGCACCTGTGTACGAATCGGGAAACCGATTTTCGGGTGCCATATGTGTGGCAGCGAAAATTGATCGTTTAACCGAAATGATCACCAAAATTCAGATGGGCGAAACAGGATACGTCTTTATGGTCGACAATTCCGCCACGGTGATCGCGCACCCCAGGGAAGAATTGGTCCTTAAGCTTGACATAACAAAGGCTGCTGGGATGGAGGAAGTCGCCAGGAGAATGGTGGCCGGTGAGACCGCAGTCTCATCCTATGTGTTCGAAAATATCCCCAAGATCGCTGCATTTGCCCCGGTTTCATTGACAGGCTGGAGTGTCTGCTGCACGCAGGATGCCCCTGAATTCCTGGCCGAGGCCAAGCATATTCGAAACGTCATTGTTATCGCGGCGCTGATTTTTCTGCTTCTCACGGGTGTGGGCATATTCTTCTTTTCCAAGACCTTGACACGGCCGATCAATAGGATCATCGCGGGTCTTGACAGCGGGGCCGATGAGGTGGCCTCGGCCTCACAGCAGGTCTCTGCTGCCAGCCAGTCGCTGGCCGAAGGGGCGAGCGAACAGGCCGCGTCCATTGAGGAGACATCTTCATCACTGGAGGAGATGTCGTCCATGACCAAGCGGAATGCGGACGGGGCCAGGCAGACAAACAGCCTGATGGCCGAAACCCAGCAAGCGACCTCCAAGGCGGTGGATTCCATGGATCGCCTGACCAACTCAATGGATGAGATCTCTAAGGCAAGCGAGGAAACCTCGAAGATCGTCAAGACCATTGACGAGATCGCATTCCAGACAAATCTGCTGGCTTTGAATGCCGCGGTGGAGGCGGCCCGCGCCGGCGAGGCAGGGGCCGGATTCGCCGTGGTGGCCGATGAGGTCAGGAACCTTGCCCTGCGGGCCGCAGAGGCCGCTAAGAATACGGCCTCACTCATCGAAGGGACCGTTAAAAAGGTCCAGGAAGGTTCGGAGCTTGTGAGTATGACCAATGTAGCGTTTCGACAGGTTGCTGATGGGGGAGAAAAGGCGGCTGAACTGGTGGCCGAGATCGCGGCGGCATCCGAGGAACAGGCCCAGGGGATCGAGCAGGTGAACCTGGCTGTGGCCGAGATGGACAAGGTGACCCAGCAAAATGCAGCCAATGCCGAAGAGTCCGCCAGTGCATCCGAGGAGATGAATGCCCAGGCCGAGCTGATGAAGGGCATTGTTTCGGAGTTGGTGGCTATCATCGGCGGGAATCGAAAGGATTCCGATGATCGCAAGCCGAGACTTGGGATCCGAACAGCCAAGGTCCGTGCAGGGACCCATCGGATGCCGAAGAAGGAAGTGAAAGCGCATCTGCCGGTTCACCACAAACAGGATAGGACGCCTGAGCAGGTGATTCCCATGGACGACGACGATCTTGGCGACTTCTAACCGTCCAAAACATAATGGGGATTTCGCAGATCAACGTCAGCCTCTGCCGCGCGTGCCGGCGAAGCAGGAGCCGGGTTTGCCGTGGTAGCCGATGAGGTTCGTAATCTGGCCATGCGTGCGGCAGAGGCGGCAAAGAATACTGCCTCATTGATTGCCGACTCTACCACAAAAATACATCAGGCCTCCGATCTCTTTGGGCAAATCAACCAAGAACTGTCCAATAACAAGATGATCACGGAAAAAGTGACGACGCTGGTTGGTGAAGTGGCCAAGGCCTCTGATGAACAAGCCCAGGGGATCAAAGAAATCAATGTCGCCGTCGGAGAATTGAACAACGTGATTCAGAAGAGCGCTGCCACTGCGGAGGAGTCGGCAAGCGCTGCGGAGCAATTAACCGCCCAGGCCCACCAAATGAAAAGAAGAGGGCAAGAGTTGGTTGTGGTGATCGGTGCCGGACGGCCGGCAGAGAAGCCGGATGTCCAAGGCCCTCTGCACCCGCGGGATTTCTAAGCGAGCCGGAAAGATCACATGAGGCGCACCCGACGTTCTTCTAAGCCGCCTGTCTCCGTGTTTAACAAATAGAAAATTGAGTAACCGGCTGCTAAGGACGTATCTATGAGAAGTTTGTCCAGTCTCGGGGTTATCGGGGGCCGTCTCTCCCGACACAACCCTGAGCGGTTGGCACAAGAACGCGCAAAACTTGATCCTGCGCATGAACAGAAAATGGCCGAAGAGGGATTTTCAATGGAGAGGGATGGATGGCCGGAATATTGAGGGGAGACATTCGTTAGGCTGAGTTAAATCCTGTCATCCGCCCAGTCTTTCCCGCAGCACCTGCATGGAGGCTTCAAAGTCGGCCTCGCCGAATATTTCGAGGGTCAGCACCCGGGCATCCTCTTGAGGAAGGCGAGCCAATCGATCCGACAGATTTTTAAGGAGTGCAGCCGGTAGATATGCGAGGCTGACGTGGTCTGTCCCGTCGGGTCTCACCCCATGGACATGAAAAACCCTGGCGCGGTCGAACCAGCGATCCAGATGGGCGGTCACATCACGGCCGTACACGAGCAAATGGCCGATATCGAGACAGACCGACAGGTCGAAGGCTTCGACCAAATCCGCCACCAGACTGAAATTATAGTCGAGCGTTTCCAAGCAGATGCTTCGAGGATCAACGGCTGTGAGGGACAGCAGTTCCGTGAGGGATCGCCGGTTTTGGGCGATCCAGCGGGCCGGGTCATCAGTGGGTGGGTCGCCTCGCCGGTCGCCGTGAAGGTGGAGTATCCAGGCAAAGGGGTGAACCGGTGCCACGAGGTCCATGACGTAGCGACACTTTTCGACCGAGGCCAGACGTTCAGCCTCATCCGGGCTGCCCAGCCGCGTGTCCAAGGGCAGATGCACCGTATAGCTCAATCGGTTCGCCTGGGCGATCCGGGCCATTTCAGCGACGTCCTCTGCCGACGGCATGTTGGAGCAGCCATGCGATTCAAACAGCACCAATTCCACATCATCCACCCTCCCGCCAAGATGGCGCAGATTCGGTATGATATCGTCCGGGATAATATAGGAGGTGGTGCCGAGGCGAAAGGGAAGTTGGCCCTGCAATATAGGAATCCGGGTTTCGCACCCACTGCCCCCGCAACTTGTATCGTCATTGTTTTCAGCTGCCAAACTGACTGGTCTCCATGTTGCCGGGGACAAAACACGGTCCATTTCCGGTTGCCGAGAATAGACCGTGGTGCAGCGCTTTCGCCAAATCCCAACGTAGTGTGAAAGCGATTGCGGAAAAGAGGCGCGGTGCCAGGTGGTTGTGGCCTCGTGATTGTGATAAGAAACCTATTTCTTTGCGGTGGAATATAGGGAAAGGGGATGGGGGCGTCAAGAAGAATGGAGCGGGAAGATGACTCCGGCCCCGGAATCAAAATTTTCTCTTGACATCCGCACCCCACCTTCTTTATGGTCACAAGACTCGAGGTGCTCGTTTGGAGCTCAATAGGGAATCCCGTGCAAGTCGGGAGCGGTCCCGCCGCTGTAACCCCGCCTTCATTCTTGCGGAGACTTGGGGAATGAGGGAACTCTTTTGGCGGTTGTCTGCCACTGTCTCAATGAATTGAGGTGGGAAGGCGGCCAAAAGAGCGGGGGAGTCAGAAGACCTGCCTTGACAAGAGCCGATGTTCCGCGGTGAAACGGAGTCTCGGCACTATATGAGCAAGGGTTAAGAAAACTGGGTGCAGCCCTTCAAGTCATTGAACTTGAAGGGCTTTTTTTATGCGCAGACTTTTTTGGGTTTGCGCGGTCTTGCGGACAAGAAGAGGAGGTGACGTGATGAGGACCGGAGTGATCGTTTATTTTGTCGGCGAAATCCCCGTGGGAGAAAACATGGATGTCGGAGCCGAGGTGAAAAGGCTTCAGCCCGATGCAGACCGGGTGGAAATTGTCTCACGGAATGCCGGGCACTTCGATGTTGCGGATGCCTGGTGGTCGCTCACTGCCACGGGGATGCAACGCATCCATTGTATGATCGGGGAAATGAATGCGGCAGGGGGATTTCTACTCAAAGGGATGGCGTTGCGATTGTGCGGCTGAATCGGCATCAAGTAGAAGTTTATAGGAGGCGAGGCATGTCGCGGGATAAGGATATGGATAATATCGTGGAGGTCTTTCGTATTCAGACAAAGGGCTTTGATCTGTGGGCGGCCTTGATTTTCCTTGATAATGAAGGATTCACCATTCGCGGAAGGACACGGTTCCAAAAAGGTGAAACCTGTTGCTTTGGTTCTGAAATCGGTGATCGGGCCTCGCTTCGGGATCGGCTCTTGGCTGCCTGTGGGCCGATTGCAGCCTTTTACGGGGCGCGGCTCGTACACAGGAAGATCGAGCGTCCGGAAAGGGAGCAGGGGGTATTTCCCCTGCTCGCAGAGGGAAATAATTTGGTTCATTAGAGGTCGGGGAAGCGCCAGATGAAAAGAAAAGTCGAAATCAAGACGGTCAAGGAGATCCGACACCCCGCACTTCTGGCCGGTGCACTGGAGTCCATAGGGTTTTTGGTGGAGAGTTCGCCCAATGGAACTGCAACCGCCGGTGGCGCGGCCGATAATGGGTTTGACCTGAAAATCGAAGACAGCCAGGGCCACAGATTTCGGGGTCTCAACCTGGAGAAATGGCTCGCATCCCGAAGGCCCCCTGGCTGACTTCTGTCCAAGCCTTCCCTCTCTTTCAGGAGGAGGGTGCCATGAACAAAATCCGAAAGCACAACATATAGGGATGGCTCTACTGGACTATGTGTATGTAATTTACCTATAGAGGCATCTGCCCATAGAAAACGGCCTCGCCAACTCACATTCAACCGTCTCGCTTTGCCGGGCGAGGGTTTCATCGGAGGTGTGTATGTTCGAGAGCATCAGAAAACGCGACGGCAGGATCGTGAGATTCGATTCTTCCAAGATAACCGCGGCCATCGCCAAGGCAGGAAACGCCACGGGTGAGTTCCAGGAGCGTGAGGCACGGCGCCTCACCTTGAAGGTCTTGACCCTGGCCCACGAGTTGAGACTGGCCATCATCCCTGAGGTGGAGGAGATTCAGGACGTGGTGGAGCGGGTACTGCTCGATTCCCCGTTCTATACCACGGCCAAGGCCTATATCCTCTACCGGGAACAGCATGCCCAGATCGGGGCTTTTTTGCAAATTCCCCTTTCGAGCCCATTCATTCCTGGTGCCCCGAGGAGACATGCGGGATGAGAAACAGGAGGTGACGTGCAACATGATCCGAGGCAACCTGTAGAATTGTGTAGAAAACCGGTTTGGTATGAGTCTCGCGCCGTTTCATTCGGCACCATGCCCAGGTCAAATTACTCTGTGATTGTGAAATCGCCGACATACTGAATGTGAATTCAGTCCTGATAGGGAGATTGAGAAAGAAATTTGGAATTGAAAGGGCGGATCGATTCTCGATGCGCTTCAGGACCACATATGGTGAGGACGCCCTTGAGGTATTTCAGGAGATGATAGAGGAGCCCCATGCCTCTCTTTCCGATGTGGCAGGGCACTTCGGATTTTCCAGGCAATATGCATCGGATGTCTATAAAAGGATATACTGCCGGCGTTTCCGGGAATTCCGTCGAGAGCGAAGGATGGCAGGAGACAGGGATTGAATCGTATAGGAAAGGGTGCATGGGAGTTAAAGACAAAGGCTCCAAGGCGGAAGATCAGGATTTTCGGCCTCCATCCTGAGTACTCCTTTTTAAAATTCAATTTTGCGATGAATGCCTTGATCCATGTGAAAATGAATGGTTGTGCATGTGCTTCTGTTGGTCTTGAAATTTTTTCTTGACTTTTGTCTTTGGCGTCAATAGCATATTCGAGAAAGCAAAATAGTTCGTTCAGGCGCCTTGTATAAGGCTCAAAAGGGAACCTCGTGAGAATCGAGGACGGGCCCGCCGCTGTGACCCTCGCCCTGCTCCTTTGCGTTTAAGGGAAAAGGCAACTCTCTCAGCATCTTGTGCCACTGTCAGAAACTCAGGTTTATTAAGCTGGGTTCCTGTTGGGAAGGCCGTTGAGAGGGGAGGGGAGTCAGAAGACCTGCCTGAATCGCGCTGTAGTAAAAGCCGTGACCTTCGAGGACAGGGGGGTAACGGCAGGATCTTGCGGATAAAACAGGGACATCCCCGGATCGATTTCATTCGGTCCGGGGATTTTTTTTGCGCCGGGCCATTGGTGAAACAGAAACCCTATGGGGAGGGGCAAGGAGGATTTGATTTGAAAAAGCATTCAGTTATTTCAAGTCTGATGACCTTGTTTGTGTTTCCAGCGTTGTGCATGGCCGCTGGCGGAAAACAAAGCGATGTACCGGTGGAAACATTGGATGAGGTGGTCGTTTCGGCCACAAAGACCCCGGAGAAGCGGAAAGATGTGCCGAACGCCGTTATCGTCATAGACGAAATGCAGATCGAGGAATCTCCGGCAAAGACCCTTGGCGAACTCCTGGCCAACGAGCCTGGGATTGACTGGCGGACCTATGGCGATTATGGCGGGGCGAGAGGGACCCTACAGATTCGAGGAATGGAAAGCAATGCCACCCAGGTGCGCGTCAACGGCGTGACCGTGAATTCCCCCTCGCTCGGCCTTGCCGATGTGAGCAAGATACCGTTGAACAGCATCGAGAGGATCGAGGTGGTCAAGGGTTCAGGTTCCGTTCTGTATGGTTCAGGCGCCATGGCCGGGACCATCAACATCATCACCAAACGGCCTAAGCGGGAAGAAATGGACCTAAAGGCCAGGGCCGGCTACGGTACCCAGGGCAGCTACGGGATTGCCGCGGAGCAGGGGATGTTTGCGGCCGGCGATTTTGGGTACTACCTGACGGCCAATCGGTACAAGACCGATGGATTTCGTTCCAACAGCGATATGAGCCACAATGATGCATCCATCAATCTGGTGTTGGACAAAGGGGATCTGTTGAATGTCAGCTTGTACGGCGACTATATCTACCGGGATTTCGGCCGGCCGGACGTTCAGCCGCCTCCTGGCACCCAGAGCTATTATCTGAACGGAACGGAGCTGACCAACAGCGAATCCGCCAGCCTGGTGGACAGGGGAAGGGACAACGATGCCCATGCCGTCCTTAACGTCAACAGCCGGCCTGTTGACTGGATGGATCTCAAGTTCAGGGGAGATTATACCTACATGGAATCTTACAACTATGGCCGATATGTCTATTGGGGCGTGCCGGGAGGAGCCAGGACATGGGTGACCAACAAGGTCTTGGGACTTGAGGGAGACGTGGATCTGAGGCCCTTTTCAGGCGCGAATCTCCTGATCGGGGCGGAATACAAGCACTATGACTGGGAGAATAAGAACACCGAACTGGATGGCTTCGGGGCCGATGTTTTGGACTCCACGACAAAGACCGATGCCGCCCTGCACACAACAGGGGTCTACATGGAAGGGCAATACCGGCCCTGCAAGTATGTCAAGGGCCTGGCAGGCATACGGCATGAGGATCACTCCGTTTTTGGAACAGAAGATCTTCCCCGCTTTGGCCTGATCGTGAATCCCCTTCATGACACTGCCTTCAAGTTCAACTACGGGAAACATTTCCTGGCGCCCACGCCCAACGATCTCTATTGGCCCAGCGATCCCTACACCAGCGGAAATCCCAATCTCAAGCCCGAAAAGGGCTGGCATCTGGATGCGGGTGTTGAACAAGCGCTTTTCGACCATAAGGTGTTCCTCTCGGTGACCTATTTCAACTGGGACCTCAAAGACAAGATCCTGTGGGGGCCCGACAGCAACTGGGTCTGGAAACCCCAGAATCTGGACAAGGCCAAGGCCCAGGGGTGTGAAGTGGGCGTAAAGATGGGTCCATTTTACGACCTGACGCTTGCACTGGACTATACCTATACGGACGCTGAAGAGGAGAACCCGTACGTGACCCGTCGCGCTACCTACACCCCCAGGGATCAGTTCCGGGGAGACCTCACCTATTGGGCGCCTTTCGGTCTGACCGCCGTGGCCACGGTCCGGTATGTGGGGGACCGGTATTATTATGGTTCGGATGAGACCATCACGGATCCGAGCAGCACCCTCGATTCGTACATCACCATGGATTTGAGACTCGAACAGCGGTTTTTTGAACACTGGCTTTTGTCTTTGCAGGCAAACAACCTGTTCAATAAATCATACGATACCTATTTCGGTTCCTTCACCGACCAGACCAGCGGAAAAACCAGTACAGCGGCCTTTCCGGGGGCCGGCCGCTCCCTGTTTTTAGAGGTCGCCTATGAGTTCTGACCCTCTCCATAAGACGAGAGGTTGCCATTTGAATCAAAAAAACGGGCCGTGCGGTTGAGCTTCTTCTGTTTTATGACCGGGCTGACTGCAAAAGGTCCATGAAATCCTGAGGGGAGAATCCGCATGCAGTTTTATTGGCGTATCATCGAAGAATTGAGATATTTGGGAGAGATTGTGATATTCCGTGACCCGGGCCTTCAAAGGCAGTATCATTGGTGGCTCAGGAAAAACGCGGCAGGCCTGGCCCTCAGCAATGAGACCGGTGGAACGGCAGGCGGGTCGCATCTCTTTGGAAACCTGAAGAAGTTCACCTCCCTGAATTAGTCGGGGAAAAGAGCGGCGCACGGCGGGTTGAATCTTCGGAACCGCTTCCATACGGATTGTGCAATGAGGTAACCGGATGAAAGGATATGTGCAGGTTTACACCGGCAACGGCAAGGGGAAGACCACGGCGGCCTTCGGGCTGGCCCTGCGGGCGGTGGGCGCGGGGCTCAGGGTTTTTATCGCCCAGTTTGTAAAGGATTCGAAATACAGTGAAATTAAGGCCGTGGAGAGATTGGACGATGCCATCACGCTGAAACAGTTCGGACGGGGACTCTTTCTCAACAGAGAACCCGATGAAGCGGACATCCGTTGTGCGCGGGAAGGCCTGGAAGAGGTCCGGCAATTGATGTGCAGCGGCCTTTACGATATCGTCATCCTTGATGAGGTCAATATCGCCGTCTATTATGACCTCTTTTCCGTGGAAGACCTGCTGGGCTTTATGGGGGCAAGGCCCGACACTGTGGAACTCGTGTTGACCGGGAGGAAGGCGGACCCCCGCATTATCGAGGCCGCCGACTTGGTGACGGAGATGGTGGAAGTAAAACACTATTACCATCAGGGCGTTAAGGCAAGGGTCGGCATTGAGAAATAATCCTGATGGACGCTACCGCAAATGAGACCCGAAAAGGGGTTTTCGGCGCTGCACGGCAAATCCTCCGAAATCCGTTTGGGCTCGCCGGGCTATCCCGCCTGGAATAGTTGGTGAAGGTCGGGATGGTTCTCTATCGCCTTCAGGAACTGCTCGGTTCGGCGCTCCAGGCGGCTCTTGAGTATGCTGGCAATAATCTGCATGACCCGATATCCCATGCTGTGATCCTTTTCCATCAGGTTTAAGAAATCCTCTCCCGGTATGCTCATCACCTCGCACGGCTCCACGCATACAGCGGTGGAGGTATACTGAGAGCCGGGAAGGAGGGCAGACCAGCCAAAGCAGAACCCGGACTTGATTGCGCCCATGGAGACGCTGATGGTCTCCGAGACATCCACCTCCAGGAGCGCCTTTCCCTCCTTGAGCATATAGAAGAATTTCGCATCATCTCCCTGTTGGAAGATGGTATCGCCGGCCCCGTATAGCCGCATCTGCAGCAGGGACGACATCCTCCCCAACATGGAGTCCGTCAGGTTTTCCAAAAGATGAATTTTTCTCAGCTCTTTAAACGGGACCATGGGGTTTCCTCCGATGATAAATGCCCAGGGCGGCGGCATCGCTGCATTCAAATTATCTCACACGGAAATATCTCACACAAAGGCACAGAGGCGCAGAGAGTTTTTATTTATAGATGAGCTAACGAATACCCGCCACGACTTTTTCGCGTCCTTGGCCTCTTTGCGGTTCAGCCAGAGTTATCCTTTTACATCAGAACAAAGACCAGTACAAGGAATGCCGTGGCGGCGGCGGCCCCCAGCCCGACGGGGCACGTAGCGCCCATGACGTCGGCATAGAGGTTGATTTTTTTCATCCGGAGCCGTTCCCCGCGTAATCCTGTCAGCATCCAGAAGGTGACCATCACGAAAAGAGAAAGCCTCGCAATGATGTCCCTGAAGAGATGAGCGACGATTCGGACGAGCCCGCCGATAAAAAATTGTTCACAGACCGCGTTAATGGGGTTGAGCGTTCTGGCCATGAAACGATAGAAGAGCCTCCCCCCCTTTCGGTAGAACCAGTCTACATCCAGATTGACACACCGAATCTCCGCCGGGTAGATGCCCG
>Ga0209164_1001682_pt1 | contig 26898 bp, 25 predicted proteins | sample MTBNYHSulfiMetaG_FD_187458 | JGI IMG/M metagenome (GOLD analysis project Ga0209164, IMG submission 187458) | Enrichment culture microbial communities from rom New York Harbor, USA that are MTBE-degrading - MTBE-NYH (New York Harbor Sulfidogenic)... | ecosystem: Environmental > Aquatic > Marine >... | reverse complement strand
TTCGTGGTCTTCGTGGTGAGTCCATCCTGAATGTCAAGATTCCGCCTTCAGCTACCCTTTGTTACCATCCCTGCCTTTCCGAAGTCGAACCCAGGTGAAATCCATGTCCATTGCCCAACGCATCGCCGATGAGCTGAATGTCCGCGTCAACCAGGTACAGGCCGCCGTAGACCTGCTGGATGAGGGCTCGACGGTGCCGTTTATCGCCCGTTACCGCAAGGAGGCGACCGGGGGGCTGGACGATACCCAATTGCGCAACCTGGAGGAGCGGCTGATCTACCTGCGCGAGCTCGAGGAGCGGCGCGCGGCGGTGCTCAAGTCGATCGACGAGCAGGGAAAGCTGACCCCGGAGCTGAAGGCTGCGGTACTGGCGGCGGACACCAAGACCCGCCTGGAGGACCTCTACCTGCCCTACAAGCCCAAGCGCCGCACCAAGGCGCAGATCGCCCGCGAGGCGGGGCTGGAGCCGCTGGCCCACGCGCTGCTCGCCGACCCGACACTCACCCCCGAAACCGAGGCGGCGGGCTACGTCGACAAGGAGAAGGATGTGCCCGATGTGGCCGCCGCGCTGGAGGGGGCCAAGCAGATCCTGATGGAGGAGTTCGCCGAAAATGCCGAGCTGGTGGGCCGGCTGCGCGACTACCTGTGGGAGCACGGTGTGCTGGCCTCGAAGGTGGCTGAGGGCAAGGAGCAGGAGGGAGCGAAATTTTCCGACTACTTCGACTTTTCCGAGACCATCAAAACCATCCCCTCGCACCGGGCGCTGGCGCTGTTTCGCGGCCGCAAGGAGGGGGTACTCAACCTGGAGCTCTCCCTGCCGGAGGATGCCGAGCTCAAGCCGGGCGAGGCGGGCGTTGCCGAGCGGATGATCGCGGTGCAGGTCGGCGTCCGTGACGAGGGAAGACCGGCGGATCGCTGGCTGCGCGAGGTGGTGCGCTGGTCCTGGCGGGTGAAGATCTTCACCCACCTCGACACCGACCTGAAATCGCGCCTGCGCGAGGAGGCCGAGGAGGAGGCGATCAAGGTCTTCGCCAGGAACCTTCACGACCTTTTGCTGGCCGCCCCGGCCGGCCCGCGCGCCACTCTGGGGCTGGACCCGGGGCTGCGCACCGGGGTGAAGGTGGCGGTGGTCGACGCCACCGGCAAGCTGGTCGATACTGCTACCATCTATCCGCATGTGCCGAAGAACCAGTGGGACCAGTCGATTCACGTGCTGGCGGAGCTGGCGCGGAAACACCATGTCGACCTCATCAGCATCGGCAACGGCACCGCCTCGCGCGAGACTGACAAGCTGGCCGGCGACCTGATGAAGAAATACCCCGAGCTGAGGCTGACCAAGATCATGGTCAGCGAGGCGGGCGCTTCCGTTTATTCGGCCTCGGAGTTCGCAGCCAAGGAGTTTCCCGAACTCGATGTCTCGCTGCGCGGCGCCGTCTCCATCGCCCGGCGCCTGCAGGACCCGCTGGCCGAGCTGGTCAAGATCGATCCCAAGTCGATCGGCGTCGGCCAGTACCAGCACGATGTCTCGCAGACCCGGCTGGCGCGCCAGCTCGATGCGGTGGTGGAGGATTGCGTCAACGCGGTCGGTGTCGACATTAACACCGCCTCGGCGGCGCTGCTGACCCGCGTGGCCGGGCTCTCCGCGGCGCTGGCCGCCAATATCGTCGCCTACCGCGACGAGCACGGGGCCTTCAGGAACCGCAAGGAGATATTGAAGGTCTCGCGCCTGGGCGAGAAGGCCTTCGAGCAGTGCGCCGGCTTCCTGCGCGTGATGAACGGCGACAATCCGCTGGACGCCTCAGCGGTCCACCCGGAGGCCTACCCGGTGGTCGAGCGCATCCTGGCCAGGAGCGGGCGCGAGATGGGCTCCCTCATCGGCGACAGCAAGTTCCTGAATACCCTGGCGGCCAACGACTTTACAGACGAGCGTTTCGGCGAGCCGACGGTCAGGGATATCATCCGCGAGCTCGACAAGCCCGGCCGCGACCCGCGTCCCGAGTTCAAGACCGCCGAGTTCCGGGAGGGGGTGGAGGATCTCAAGGACCTGGAGCCGGGCATGATCCTCGAGGGGGTGGTCACCAACGTCACCAACTTCGGCGCCTTCGTCGACATCGGTGTCCACCAGGACGGCCTGGTGCACATCTCGGCGCTGGCCGAGAAGTTCGTCAAGGACCCGCACCAGGTGGTCAAGGCTGGCGATGTGGTCAATGTGAAGGTGATGGAGGTGGATATTCCGCGCAAGCGTATCGGGCTATCCATGCGTATGAGCGACGATGCCCGGAACAGCGGGGAACCGTCCGGTAGCAGAAACCCCGGCCGTGCCGATAGTCACACTCAGGGCAAAGGTCAGGGCAGGGGCAGGCCGCAACGCGACAATCAACCCGCCATGGGCGGGGCAATGGCCGAGGCCTTTGCCAAGTTGAAGAAGTAGTGCCGCAATCGTTGCATGCACACGAAGAGCAAAATTGTAGGCTGGGCAGCTTTGGGTACACCGCTGGGCAAGGAATGCCGAGCCCAGTGAGATTTGAGGTATTTACGACAAACACAAGAAAGCCGGCGTTAGCCGGCTTTCTTGTGTCGGAGATAATTACATCTCCCAGTACATCTTCTCCCGGTCGAGCTTGTAGCTCCAGGGCAGGTTGGCATTCTTCCAGCCGTTGACCACGCGCTGTCCCTTGTGGGCACCGTCCCTGGCGGTGTCGCCTTCGAAGCCGTCGACCACGGTGTAGACGTTCTTGTAGCCAGCCTCGCCGAGCAGCTTGGCCGCCTTGGCGCTGCGGCTGCCGGAACGGCACATCACAACGATCTTGCTCTCCTTGCTGAGCCCTTTCTTTGCCAATTGCTGTTCGACCGCCGGCAGGAAACCGCTGTTGGGAATGAGCTTGAAGGTGCTCTTCTTCTCGTCCCACTCTGCCCAGTCGCCTTCGAGCATGTAGGGGATGTTGGCGTCAGCGACCGTGGGCATCCCCAGAAAATCGACTTCAGCGCGGGTGCGGACATCGATGAATAGCACATCCTTGCCGTTTTTCTGCATCAGCTCATAGGATTCGACTGCGCTGAGATAGAGACCCTGCGGGGTCTGTTTCTTCTTGGCAATCTCTGCCAGTGAGGCACCGCTAAACAGCAGGGTGGTTATCATGCCTGCGACAGAAAGGGTGCGAACAATAGTTTTCTTCATGAAAATCTCTCCATAAGTGTTGTTGTTTGTTTTTCCTGCGCATCAAGTGCGCAGGAATTTTAGTATAGAAAGATATTCTTATGCTACCCGGGTAGTGATTCACATTTTTCATAATGCAATTTATTTCATTGATGTGATTTTGCTGTGAGGAGCGCTGGCTAGCACCATCAGATCCTTGGGACGGATGGGGCGACGGTATTACATGCATCCTCAGGCCAGGTCACAATGATGCCGACGATAGATAGGGGCGACGATGGGCGCCGCAGAGAAACATCAACCCACCCATCAGCTTTATCCAGGCGTGGTTTTGCTACAGGGGAAGATTGAGTGATCGGGTGAGGCTCCTTTTTGGTATCTGTTCCATGGCATATTCCCTCGCTTGCCCTGTTGAGGCTGGAAGATGATCCCTTCCCCGGCAAAGCGAGGTGACTATGTCTCCAGTTCAAAGCTCCCGGAGTAGGTGAAGGTACGACCGAACAGAGGATGATGGATGCTGAATTCAAGCTCGATGGTTTTCTCATCGATGCCGCGTTCGATGATCGTTGCATACCCAAGCAGGAGCCAGTCCGGGATTCTCAGTGTGAATCGTCCGAGGTGCCAGAGATAGCCGCGGCTCTCATAGCATAGATGGCCATCCCGTTCAGACATTGCCATACAGATGCCGAGATTGAAGCGAACATACTCGACAATTTCGTTGTTTCTGAGATGTTCCATACGGGAGATGAAGCGAAACGGTTTCTTTCCCGGAAAGTGAAAGTGCCGCTGCCAATAGAGAATGCCGCTACCGGGTTGCACAGAGTTGACGACCTCCACAGGCAGGTTTCTGCCGCGATAGGGTACCAGTGCGCCAAACAGACGTGCGATCCACATAAACGGCTTGATGATGCCGGCGTGGTCAACTTCATGCATGGTGCCCTTGAGATGCAGTCGGGATATGCCGTCCGGACGAATGTCATAGTGACGGCGCACGGTGGGGTGTAGCAGATGCCATTGTGTACCGAGGGCTTTGCGGATAACGGGCAATACGGATTCATTTTGCATGGTGTTTCTCCTAGAACGTTGGTTTGATAACCATCAGCAATACGGTTGCCACCATGGCGGAAAAGGCAGGGATACCTAGCCAGAACCAGGCGCGTTTCAGGCGGTGATACTGGTCCGGCAAGGGGTGATTCTGCTCCAGTGAGGTGCGACTTATCTCATGCATGCGTATCTGCATCCAGACCACCGGCAACCAGCACGACCCTGCGAGAATAAAGAGTCCTACGGACAGCAGCAGCCACGGTGTGTCCATTGGCCACTGTGCCTGGCGCACCATGGCATAGCCGGTGATCGGCTGGATGAATATTGTGGGGGTGGTGAACCACCAGTCAGCACGCACCACCAGGCGGTTGGTCTCCACGATGGCCGGCAGGACGCCTGTGCGGTCCGTGAAGTATTTATAGAAAGCGCTGCCCAGCCCTGTGCCGAAGAGCAGGATGGCACTGAGGATATGAACGGATTTGAGTGCCAGGTACTCCATCAGCGTTTCTCCATGACGATCAGGATCAGGGTGGCGACAATCAACGGCAGGTTCTTGCTCACCGGGCCGAAGGGATGGAGCCAGAATTCGGGCAGGGCAACGGTGATGATCAGGCTGTAGAGGAGCATTACGGCGATTTGCATCGATGCCGCCATGCGCAGCCGTATGGAAAACAGCAGCGCCAGCCCCAGCAACAGGTCGAGCGCGGCGGCACCGTACAGCATCAGCGGCGCCATTGTCCCGGTGATGCCGGTCTTTTCCAGCAGGGCGTAACTTGCTTCCGGGGGATAAAAAAACGCCGAGGTGAGCCCGGTCAGGATCCACATCAGGGCGAGGCTGATACGCAGCAGCGGGCGCAGAAAATAGAGCCCGGCATACCACCTGTCGGCCGTCGTGGCCGGGGTGCGTGCGAGCACATCCTGGATGGCTCGCGGCGTGAAGCGGAAGTTGTCGATAAAGGCTTTCACATCGCCCGTGTTGCCACGCTGCAGCATCTGCACCGACTCCCGGTCGACAGGGGCGCGGCCGAGAAAGCCCGCCATACCGGCAAGACGCAGGGATACCGGGTAGGAGACCGGCAGTGGACGCAAAGTCCCGAGTCCCATCCACTGGCGCAGCAGTTGCAGCAGCTCCCTCATGGTAATGGGGCTCGGCCCTACCAGGTCTATCTTCGTGTGCCGGGTATTCGGCTCATCGATGCAATGCAGCACCGCACGCACCAGGTCATCGATGTGGATCGGCTGGATCGGTTGCTGGCCATCGGCGACCAGCGGCGTGAGCGGCAGCGCAGCGAGAGCACGGAACAGCGCCATGCTTTTCGCGCCGGGGCCGTACACGATGGAGGGACGGAGTATCGCCCACTCCACAGGCAGCCCAGTGAGGTACTCATCGGCGGCGCGTTTGCTCAGGTGGTAGCGGCTCTGTGCCGAGGCATCGGCGCCGAGTGCGGAGATCTGGATAATGCGCTTTACGCCGGCACTCGCCGCTGCCCGGAACAGGGCAATGGGTGCATCCCGGTGCAGGATATCGAAGCGTTGTGCCGCCGTCTCGCGAATGATGCCGACGGCATTGATAACGATATCGATACCTTCAACTCTGGATTCCCACTTTTCTGCAATGGCATCGCTGCTGAAATCGCAGTGGACATACTCCGGGCCGGAAAAGCGCTTTTCTGAGGTTGCCGGGTGACGTACGCAGGCTCGGACGTTGTGCCCTCGTGCGACAAGTTCGCGCATCAGGTGGGAGCCGATAAAGCCGCTGGCGCCGGTGAGCAGGATATTCATCCTAGTGTTCCCCCTCTGGCGGCCAGGCCGGCAGCGGCTGTGCCCTCGTGCCGCTGTCGCGGCTACTGAAGCGCAACAGCACACCGCCGACGATGAGCAGGCCGATGAATTCTCCGAACAGGCTGTGCAGCAGGGCATCGCGAAAGACCTGGGCAAAGCCGATGTCCTGCGCCGACAGGCTGTGGCTGTAGAGCAGCACCACCAGCAACGGCGAGATCAGCAACATCAGTCGGGTAAAGGTGCTCCAGAACAGGGCGCGGGTTTTGCCGTGGCAGATCTCCTGCAGCAGCGCCTGCAACACCGGCTGCAGCAGGTACAGTACAACGGCGCTGATCCCCAGGCTGAGGAGGGTTTCGGTGGTAAGGATAAGGACACTGCTCTGCATGGAATTCTCCTTGTGTCAGTAATTTCTGATAAAACAGAAATGTTGAGGTAAATTTTTTGCTTATTTGCCCAACAACCCCTGAATCCTGGCGCCCATGTTCATCATCTTGACCAAGGTCTTTCTGTCCAAGCGTTTCATCTGTTCATACCAGCCGGTGAGCTGTTCCATAAACTCCAGTGTGTGCTCGATGCGTGCCTTGACCTCCGGGTCCGTGGCCTTGTCGTCCTCGCTCTCCATCACGCACTCGCGCAGGATGGTCATGGTCGGGTCCAGCTCACGGCGTTTGCGCTCTTCGAGGATGATCATGAAGATGTCCCACACATCCTTGTGCGACTCGAAGTAATCCCGCCGATCGCCCATGGCATGCACCACCTTGACCAGTCGCCAGCTCTGCAGCTCCTTGAGACTGGTACTGACATTGGAGCGGGCCACCCCCAGGGTCTCGCTGATGGCCTCTGCGTGTAACGGCTCCTGCGACAGATAGAGCAGGGCATGTATCTGCGCCACCGTGCGGTTAACCCCCCAGCGTGAGCCCATTTCGCCCCAGTGAAGGATGAATTTTTGTTGGGTTGTTGTCAGTTTCATGGCGATTCAGTAATTTCAGTTAATACAGAAATTAGTGCAAGGGGCGGGGAATGTCAAGCGTGCAACGGAGTAAATTTACTCAGTACGGTAAATCATTGACATTCAATGGTTAGTCCTTACCCTCTGGCCTTGGCACCGCTGGCAATCACCATGTTGACGCAGGCGTAGAAGCCTTGCTGCGTTTCACGCCGTTGCAGTTCACCTTGCCACTGCTCCGCTTGCGCCTCGTCGATGATCCCTTCGCTCTTGGCGGTGTTGACCAGCCAGTCGCCGAAGGGGGTATCCTCCAGGCGCTGTTGCGCCATCGGCACGACATCGAGGCGCAGATCCTCCAGCCCCTGCTCCCGGCACAGGGCGTGAAGGTGCCTGCCGGCAAGGCCGTTGGGGCGCATCTTCAGGGCGAAGAATTCCATCAGGTGGCGTTCCAGCCGGGTATCGGAGAAGTCGACACTGGCGCTGCCCCAATCGGTGTCCACCAGCACGATGTGCCCGCCGGGCCGAGTGACCCTGGTCATCTCTGCCACGACGGCCTGTTCCTGCTCGACCGGCAGTACCTGGAGCAGCCGTTCGGCGCGGATGCTGGCGACGGCGTTGTCGGCCAGCGGCAGTTCCAGTGCCGAGCCGGCGCGGTGGTCGGTCCATTCGTGGCAGCCGGCATCGAGCGCCGCCTGACGCGCTTCGGCCAGCATGCCTTGGTCGCTGTCGATGCCGATCACCCTGCCCTTTTCGCCGACCAGCGCCGCCAGCGGCACGGTGTCCATACCTGGGCCGCAGCCGAGGTCGAGCACCGTGTCGCCGGGGGCGATCGCCATGTGTTCGTAGCTCAGTTGCTTGAAGGCGCGCATCCGCTCGGCGACCTTTTTCAGGTAGTCTGCCGTGACATAGCCGTTATCGAGTGATGACATGGGTGATCTCCTTGTGGGCCGCCTGGAACAACGTTACGCTTTCCCGGGTCTATGGAATAGATACCGATCAGCGAAGTTGACCATACCAGATGCAAGGCGGGAGGCGGAACCGGTGCAGGCCGGGCAAACAGTTGATAGAAGGGTACCGATGACGCGCCAGATCATTCATGTCGACATGGACGCCTTCTACGCCTCGGTGGAGATCCGCGAGCGGCCTGAACTGGCGGCCAGGCCGGTGATCGTCGGCGGGCGGCCCGAGGGGCGCGGCGTGGTGGCGGCGGCCAATTACATCGCGCGGCGCTACGGTGTGCATAGCGCCATGCCCACCGCGACGGCGCTGCGGCTGTGCCCTCAGGCGGTGGTGTTGCCCCCGCGGCACAGCCTTTATGCCGGGATCTCCGAGCAAATCCACGCCATCTTCCAGCGCTACACCCCGCAGATCGAGCCATTGGCCCTGGACGAAGCCTTTCTCGATGTCTCCGCCAGCGGCAAACTGTTCGGCCCGGCCACGGCGATCGCCGGCGCGATCAAGCAGGCGATCCTCGATGAGCTGCGGCTGGTGGCATCGGTCGGGGTGGGTCCGAACAAGTACATCGCCAAGCTGGCCGGCGATATCGACAAGCCGGACGGGTTCGTGGTGGTGCGCGAGGAGGAGGTGCTGGCGTTTCTCGCCCCACTGCCGGTGAGCCGGATCTGGGGGGTGGGCAAGGTGGCGGCCAAGACCTTCGAGAAGCTTGGCATACGCACCATCGGCCAGCTGCGTAGCTATCCGGCATCGGTTCTGCGGCAGCACTTCGGCAGCAGCGGCGAGCAGTTTCTGCGCCTGGCCAGCGGCATCGACGAGCGACCTGTGATCTCCGAGCACGAGGCCAAATCGATCTCCAACGAGACGACCTTCGCCGTCGATGTCAGTGCCCCGGCGGTGTTGCACGATTGGTTGCATGGACTGACCGAGCAGGTGGCGCACCGCCTGCGGGCCCAGCAACTCAAGGGACGCACGGTACAGCTCAAGGTCCGCTTTGCCGACTTTACCACCCTTACCCGGGCACAGACCCTGCCGGATGTGACCGACATCACAGCGGAGATCTGGCGGGCTGTGCACTATCTGTTTAGCGAACGTCTGCCTCGACCGCTGCCCCCGGTGCGGCTGGTCGGCGTCGGGATCAGCAACTTCGGCGAGGAACAGGGCGTGCAGCAGGATCTCTTCGCCTCGCCGGAGAAGCTGCGGCAGCGCACACTCGACTCGCTGCTGGACGATATGCACTCCCGCTTCGGCAAATCGGTGGTGAGCCGCGGCAAGTTACCCGGCAAACAGTGAGATCTCGTTCACAGATCCGGCGATTCAGCGATCAATTGTGAGCATCTTCCCTTCCGGCTTGTGATGCCTCTCCCAGCACTCGGCCCGTGCATCTCGTACTATTTTCTCCAACAACAGGCAATTCGCCTGCATTGCAGTACCCCCTGGAGAAGTGCCATGAACATTCCATCGACAGTACGTAACTATCTTGCCAACAGTCAGGGTCGTTTCAAGGGGCGCCAGAGCACCGCTGCCGATACCCTGGAGGCGACGGCCGCCCGGGCAGGGATCCCGCTTGAGAAAATCGTCAAGCCGGTATTGCTGAAAAGCGGCAAGGCCCACCTGGTGGCGATTATCCGCGCCGATCAGACTCTGGATCTGCAGGCGGTCAATCGCCTCTTCAAGCGCGAGTTCGAACCCTGCTCCAGCGTTGAAATGGAAGCGCTGATGCCCTCCTGCGATCCGCAGGCGCTGCCTCCGCTGGCGGAACCGTTCGGCCTGCGCTCCATTCAGGACAAAGCCATCGATGCGATGGACCAGGTCTACTTTGCCGCCGGAGTGCCCGGCCTGTTCGTCAGTGCCGGAGCCGCCGATTTTGCCCGCCTCAACGAGGGTGGCTGGAAAGGACATGAGATTGCACATGCGAGGGTTGCCGGGCAGGCTCGCGAGAGCATGCGCAGGACCGTACAGCGGGTCAACGAACTTCCCGCCATGCCCGGCATTGCCGGCGAGATCATCCGCCTGAAGAACAACCCCTATGCCAATGCCTGCGAACTGGCGGCGATCATCGAGCAGGATCCGAGCCTCACCGCCCAGCTCATTCGCTATGCAAAGTCGCTGCAGCATGACTATCCGGGCAAGGTGGATTCCATTGAGACCGCCATCGTGCGGGTCCTGGGCATGGACGTGGCGATGGACATCGCCTTCGGTCTGGCGCTGGGCAAGGCCTTCAACAATCCCAAGGACGGCCCCCTCGGGCTGCATGCCTTCTGGAAACATGCAATCTATTGCGCCTCATTGACCCAGGCGCTGTGCAACAGCATCGAATTCAGCAGCCGCCCGCCCGCCGGTCTCGGCTACATGGCCGGCTTGCTGCACAACTTCGGCGTTTTGTTGCTCGGACACCTCTTCCCTGCCCAGTTCGAACGTCTGAACAGGGCCGTGCTGGAAAACCCCGAGCGCAGTCTGCTGGAGCTGGAGCGTGAAACCATCGGCGTCAGCCATACCGAGCTGGGCCTGTGGCTGATGGACGCCTGGGACATGCCCAAGGAGGTCATCGATGCAGTAACCGAGCATCACAACCCCGAACACCGTGGCGAATACTCCGTGTATGCCAATCTTGTCTATATCGCCAATGCGCTGCTCAAGCGTAACCGGATCGGCGATGCCGAGAGCGTGGCGATCCCGGCGCAGTTGCTGCAACGCTTCGGCCTGGATGAGGCGATGCTCAAGCGCGCACTGATCACCGTTCTCGGCGAACGCGAAGGACTGGAATTCATGGCCGTCAAGATGGCGGCCTGACAGCGGAGAAGCCCGGGGATTGTCGCGGGCACCTGTTTCCGCCTCGGGGGAACTCCCCTGGGGCGGCAGACTCTGTTCCTAAGGATATGAGGAACAGGGACGTCCTCTACAGGGATGTGAACAGGGACGTTTTTTTCTATTCCTTGCAGATGTCGCCCGCATCCAGCGGGCAGCGTGTGCGATCCACCCACAGGGCGCCCCCAAGGCGGGAGCCCTCGAAGCGTGTCTCATACAGTTCCGCATTCACCAGTGAAGCCCGATAGAGATCCGCTCCACGCAGATCCGCGTAATAGAGATTGGCCTTCTCCAGATTTGCCTTGATCAGGCTGCTGTCCCGCAGGTTTGCATGTTCGAGTGAGGCCTGCAGCAGATTGGCCTGCTCCAGATCCGCCCCACTGAGGTCGGCACCATCGAATACCGCCTGTTTCAGTTCTGCCCGGGTCAGACGGGCCCCCACCAGATTGGCATTATCGAGCCTGGCCTGATAGAGATTGCTTTCCACCAGTGAGGCGCCTTGAAGCTGAGCCTGTTGCAGGTTGACCCTGTCCAGTTCGCTTCGATCGAGCAGGGCGCCCTTTAGCTCCGCCCCGGAGAGATCCGCGCCCAGCATGCTCACCTCATCCATGCGAGTCCGGTTGAGCCTGGCCCCGCGGAGTTTGGCAAACGAGAAGTCCGCACCCGACAGGCGCGCCTCGCTCAGATCCACCTCGTTCATAATGGCGCGCTTGAGGATCGCCCCGCGAAGGTCCGCTCCGGAAAGTGCGAGTCCGCTCTTGTCGCAACCGCTCCAGTTCACTCCGGGAGCGGCAGGGTCGTCACAACCGGCCCAGCTTGTAGGTAGAACTCCCAGGTTCAACAAGAGCAGGGCACAGAGGGTCTGTTTACGGCACAAAATCATGGTTTTCAATATGGTTTTTTCAAGGATGTAATCTAGGTGATCACGCCGGTGAATGCCAGCGACTCCACCTGATCCAGTATAATCGAGTGTACCGTACAGAGAGCGAGGCGACGCAGTGCCGAGAGGAAATCTTGATAAAATGGTGGGGACGTTGGCGCAGACCGTGGAATATGCGCTTCCCGTTGGCGACGAACGGCTGGCACTGCAACCCCTGCTGGGAAAGACGCTGCGCATAGCCCACAGCGGAGCGATCAACTGCTGCTCCTGCAGGCGCAAGACCGGCAAGAGTTACAGCCAGGGGCATTGTTATCCCTGCTCGCAGCGCCTGGCCCGCTGCGATCTGTGCATCATGAAACCGGAAACCTGCCACTACGACCAGGGCACCTGCCGCGAGCCGCAGTGGGGCGAGGCGCACTGTTTCCAGCCGCATTACGTCTACCTCTCCAACACCTCCGGGGTGAAGGTTGGCATCACCCGCCAGACCCAGATCCCCACCCGCTGGATCGATCAGGGCGCCACCGAGGCACTGCCCATCTTCAAGGTCGAAACCCGCCTGCAGTCCGGCCTCATCGAGATGATGTGCAAGGCCCACGTGGCCGACAAGACCGACTGGCGGAAGATGCTGCGGGGCGAAGGGGAGTCGGTCGACCTGTACGCCAAACGGGACGAATTGCTGCAGCTGTGCGAGGAAGAATTGAAGGGCTTCGTGTCACGCTTCGGCGAGCAGGCCATGCAAGTGCTGACCGGGGCGGAGGTCACCAAACTGAACTACCCGGTGGAGCAATACCCGCAAAAGATCGTCTCCCTGAACCTGGACAAGACACCGAGGATCGAAGGCACCCTGCTAGGCATCAAAGGCCAGTACCTGATCCTCGACAGCGGTGTGCTCAACGTCCGCAAATACACCGGCTACCAGGTGACGGTGGAGGCATGAACCGCCGCCTGCTGCTACCCGCACCCCGTAGGCAGAGCAGCCAGGCCCACAGACAGCCCATCGAAATGCCCGACTTCCGCGCCAACATCATCAGGATGGCGCAGGAAGGCAGGCAGGAAGTGATAGCGCAGGGCGAGGAGATTTACGGCAGGAAAGCAATGCGACCAGCGCCAACAGCCACCCCTCCGAGGCCCCAGTGGTATGTTAAGAAATGGCGGCTGCTCTCCACCACGTCTCCCAAGAGCCGGACCTTTGACCATCGCGGCCATTAGCTATTTGTCGGGGAGGTGCTGCGGCAGGTCCATCGCCTCGTGGAGGATGCGGAGTACTTCAATGGTCTTGCTGAGGTCGGTGCCGGTAGCGCGAAAGAGGACGAAGTGCCGCCCTTTGTCGCCCATGTGCAAGGTACACAGCCCTTCCATGATGTCGTCACGAGGCTTGGCGCCGAGTACCCCCGGCCCTTCGGTCAGCCGTGTCAGAGTCGAGGCAAGTTGACCGGCATAACGGTTGGCTCGTTGGACGCCGAACTGCTCAGCGGTCCAGCGTAATATCTCCCGAAAATCCGTTTCAGCCGCCGTGGTCAGGTGTATGGCCCAGGCTCCCTCGATCTCCATGCGCGCTACGTATCCTTCGCGTTCGGTGAAACGGTCTCTTCCGCCAAGGCCGAAAGGAATGACCGGAAGCCTGCTGCAGTGTCAAAGTGCCGGTAGCGGCCCGCTTCCATGTCGGCAATCCCGATATTGGCGGCATTCCTCAATGCCTCCAGGCGCGCCTGCTCTTCGGCAGCGAGGCGCTCGATCAGGCGCAAGCCTTCACGCAGCACCTCGCTGGCGTTTTGATAGCGCCCCGAGGCGACCAATCGTTCTACCAGGGCAGCCTGGTGTTCGGTAAGGACAATGTTTCGGGTCGGCATGCCAAGCCTCCAGAGTAAAGATGCTTATTGGCATAATATGCCAATAGTGCGTAAGCAACAAGGAAGTACCCCAAAACAAAATGATCTACACAAAGGGCCGCTCTTTGGCTTCCTGCCACCGCGGCACTAGTGCATTCATGCACGTCGCGCAGAGGCTGGTGTAGTTCGTAGGCCGGACATAGCGGAGCGGTCCGGCAGAACCTGCCCGATACCGCAACGACAAAACATCCCCTAGTCCAGCATATGCGACACCAGCCCATCAGCCAGCTTGGGCTCGAACCAGGTCGACTTCGGCGGCATGACCTCATTGGCGTCGGCGACGGCCATCAGTTGATCCATGCGGGTGGGGAATAGGGAGAAGGCGACGGCCATTTCGCCGCTGTCGACGCGGCGCTCCAGCTCCTTGAGGCCGCGGATGCCGCCGACGAAGTCGATGCGTTTGTCGCGGCGCGGGTCGCTGATGCCGAGGATCGGGGCGATGAGGTTGTTGGCGAGCAGGCTGACGTCGAGCTGACCGACCGGGTCGTCGGCGGGCACGAGGTTGTCGTTGATGGTCAGCTTGTACCACTTGCCGCCGAGGTACATGCCGAACTCGCGGTTGGAAGCGGGTTTTACCGGGGCGCTCTCCTCGCTGACCGTGAAGTTCTGCTTCACCTTTGCCATAAAGGCGGCTTCGTCCAGGCCGTTGAGGTCGGTGACGACGCGGTTGTAGTCGAGGATCATCATCTGGTTGTCGGGGAAGACCACCGAGAGGAAGTAGTTGTAGGACTCGTCGCCGGTGTGGTCCGGGTTGGCCGCCTTGCGCATCGCGGCGACGCGGGAGCCTGCCGCCGAACGGTGGTGGCCGTCGGCGATGTAGATGGCGTCCATGGCGTCGAAGGTTTTAGTGATGGTGGCGATGTCGGCGTCACCGCACACCGGCCAGATGGCGTGCTGCACGCCGCTGTCGGCGGTGATGTCGACCTCGGGCGCGGCGGCGGTGACCCTCTCGACCAGCGCATCGATGGTGGCGTCGTGTTTGTAGGTGAGGAATACCGGGCCGGTCTGGGCGTTGAGGGTGTCGACCTGGCGCACCCGGTCGTCTTCCTTGTCCGGGCGAGTGAACTCGTGTTTGCGGATGCGGTTGGTGTCGTAGTCGGGCACTGAGGCGGCGGCCACCAGGCCGATCTGCCGGTGCTCGCCCATGATCAGGCGGTAGAGGTAGTAGCAGGGTTTTTCGTCGCGTACCAGCACGCCCTCGGCCAGCATTTTGTCGAAGTTCTCCTTGCCCTTGGCGTAGACGCTGTTGTCGTACGGGTCGGTCCCTTCGGGCAGGTCGATCTCCGGCTTGGAGATGTGCAGGAAGCTCCACGGGCGCCCTTCGGCACGCGCCCGCGCCTCGCTGCTGTTGAGCACGTCGTAGGGCGGGGCGGCGACGTCGGCGGCGCGGCCCGGGGCGGGACGCAGGCCGGCAAAGGGGCGGATGAGTGACATGGGGCTTCCTTCTTTATGGTTGGACTGTGGACCTATTGGAAACCAGCCGGGGAAGAAGAGCAATTCCAATGCTTGATGCAGGGATAAAGAGTTTTTCTGCCCCCATTATTCGGTGCCGGCCTTCTGAGGTAGAATAACGCCCCCTGTAAGCATGGTCCCAGTCACAATCATGAAAGAGATCGTCCTCGTTACCGTTTCCGGCCCGGACCGCCCCGGCCTCACCGCGCAACTGACCGGCATCCTCGCCAAATACGATGTCGCGGTGCTCGATATCGGTCAGTCGGTGATCCACGAAACGCTCTCTCTGGGCATGATGGTCGAGATTCCGCCCGATGCCGCCGGCTGCCCGGTGTTCAAGGAGCTGCTGTTCAAGGGGCATGAGCTGCACCTGAACATCCGCTTCACCCCGATCACCGAGGAGGAGTACGAGCAGTGGGTTGCCGCCCAGGGCCGGCCGCGCCACATCGTCACCCTGCTCGGAAGGCAGATCTCCTCCCGCCACCTGGCCCGCGTTGCCGAGGTGGTTGCCGGGCAGGGGTGCAATATCGACCAGATCACCCGCCTCTCCGGCCGCCGCACGCTGAAGAAACCGGAGGAGAAGCACGCCGCCTCGGTGCAGCTCTCCCTCAGCGGCGAGGTGAAGGATATCGCGGCGATGCACAGCGAATTCCTGCAGATCTCCCAGGAGATGGACCTGGATGTGGCGGTGCAGGAGGACAACCTCTACCGCCGCAGCCGCCGCCTGGTCTGTTTCGACATGGACTCGACCCTGATCCAGACCGAGGTGATCGATGAGCTGGCGAAGGTGGCCGGGATCGGCGAACAGGTGGCAGCCATCACCGAGGCGGCGATGCGCGGCGAGATGGACTTCAGCGAGAGCTTCCGCCGCCGCATGGCGCTGCTGGAGGGGCTGGACGAGTCGGTGCTGGCCGGGATCGCCGAGCGGCTGCCGATCACCGAGGGGGCCGAGCGCCTGATCAAGCACCTGCGCCACTTCGGCTACAAGGTGGCGATCCTCTCCGGCGGCTTCACCTACTTTGCCAACTACCTGAAAGAGAAGCTCGGCATCGACTACGTCTACGCCAACACGCTCGATTTCAAGGACGGCAAGCTCACCGGCAAGGTGGTGGGGGATATCATCGACGGGCAGATGAAGGCCAGGCTGCTGCGCCAGCTCGCCGAGCAGGAGGGGATCTCGCTGGAGCAGGTGATCGCCGTGGGCGACGGCGCCAACGACCTGCCGATGCTCTCCATCGCCGGGCTCGGCATCGCCTTCCACGCCAAGCCCATCGTCAAGGAGCAGGCGAAGCACTCCATCGCCACGCTGGGGCTGGACGGCATCCTCTATCTGCTGGGGATGCGCGACCGGGAGATCGCGGGGTTGGAGTGAGGGGCGTGATCCCGCGGCGTTGACCATCCCTGGACGGTAAAGGCGTTTGCGGGTTCAAGGTTCAAGGTTCAAGGTTCAAGGTTCAAGGTTCAAGGTTCAAGGTTCAAGGTTCAAGGAAAAGGGTTGCGGCTCCGGGTAGGTCGGAGTTCAGTCCGACAGAGCGGGTGCTATGGGCGCGGTTCCGGTTTCAGGACAACCCCAGGGGTGGGAATGCGCCTCCTTGAACTTTGAACCTTGAACTTTAAACGGCTATGCCCTCACGTCAGATCGTGGGATTCGGCGGCGGCAGCTGGATGTGGAAACCGTGCTCCTTGAGGTTCCTGAGCACTTCGGCCGCATCGCTGCGGGCCAGTTTGCTCTCGGCGGTCAGCTCCAGTTCCATCGCCTTCTCCAACTGGCCGAGGCTCTTGCGGATCCCTTCCGGGATGCAATCGAAATCATCTTCCTTGGCGAGAAACAGGTAGAGCTCGTCTTTGCGCTTGCTGCGATAGACGACGCAGTGGGTGGTATTGGACATGGTGTTTCCTCACTTCGCGGGGGCGGCATTATCTCCGCTTGGACCTATCTCCAGCAAGTCCCCGTCGATGTAGCGGTAGGGGGGATATCCAGGTTGCGCCCCGCCTGCTGCGCCCTGAACACCCGGCCCGCCGCATCGTACCAGGAGCCGTCGCAGCTATCGCGAAAGCCGCCCTGCCAGGGTTGCTGCGGCGCACTGCGGTTGCCCGGGGGAATCCACCCCAGCGGGCAGCCCATGCCGGTGCCCCGGTCAAATGTGACGAACAGCGCGGGACGCACCGAGCGTGTCGCGGCCGGCAGCCCGTCAGGCTCTCTGGTCCGCTCCGAGAAGGGATCCTGCAACCCTGCCGTGTCCGCGTCCAGCGAGGCCAGTGTGGCTGCACTCCGCTCTAGCAGGAGCAGATTCCCTTCGCCCCATGCAACGCGAAGCAGCTGGTTTTCGGACAGCGCATCGAGCCGAACCAACAGTGGTTCGCTCTTCCCGGAGGGGGCCTCACCGGAGAGTACGGAGGAGAGCAGGGCGTAGAGAGCAAGCCCAACTCCCGCCAGCGACATCAGCTTTACCGTGACGCGAAGGAGCAGACGTGTGTGGGGGTCGGCCATGCTGTCGGGCTGTCAGGTTAAAGGGAGGCGGCAGAAGCCGCTGCGCAAGCGTGCGCAGCGGCGGAGAAAAAATGATTAATGCTCGATCTGGGTCTGCACGTTCCGCAACTGGTCGAAGCTGGTGGCCAGCTCGCTCTTGATGGTCATCAGGTGCTGGATCACGTTATACAGCTCAGACTCCTCGCTACAGCAATCGTCATTGATGCTGCTGAGCAGATCGATGGCGGTTTCCAGCGAGAACTGGGCGTCGTTAAGGTCATGTTGTGCGTTTTCAATTCCGGTCATCACATCAACTCCTGTTGAATGCCTGCGCGGGCTCAATATTAGCGATCTCGAGTATTAATACCATCACAATAATTGATGGTATCGATAGCGGGCAATCAGAAATATAGCACTGCTTCGGTGATATGTCCTTTGGCCGAATGGGGTATTTGTGGCTCTCCCCCATGTTCGGCGCATCCAACCAGCCTGTAGAACAGAACATCAGGATGTGGCAATAAACTAATACGCTATTTTTACACAGCGAAGCCGTGGGTAGAAGGCAAAAATGGCACCATATACGAGGCGTAATGACTGGTCGGCAGGGGTGTTTTGGCATACAATCGGCTGAGTTTTTTGGTCGGATAATCACCACCACCGGCGTTGCCGTCACTGTTGCGATAATGGCATAACGACAAGCATCCAGGGCAACAGGCGGCACACCTCATCATTCTTGCCCGACCACGATTTGTAGTCAGAAGCAAATGATTCAACAGGAGTCCTTTTGATGTCTTTTTCCCGTCGCCAGTTCATTCAGCTCATGGGTATCGCCGGGGCCGCCGGCATGCTGCCCGGTTGTAATTCCGGAACATCGGAGCGCAAGGTTCCCTCCGATCTCTATGAAGTACCGAAGTTCGGCAATGTCAGCCTGCTGCACATTACCGACACCCATGCCCAGCTCAACCCGGTCTATTTTCGCGAACCCAGCGTCAACCTGGGTATCGGTCTGGCGAACGGCCGCCCACCGCACCTTGTCGGAGACAAGTTGCTGGAGCATTTCGGCATCAAGCCCAACAGTATCGAGGCCCACGCCTTTACCTACCTGAACTTCACCGAAGCGGCGGAAAAATACGGCAAGGTCGGCGGTTTTGCCCATCTGGCCACCCTGGTCAACCGCATCCGTACCGAGCGCGGTGACGGCAACAGCCTGCTGCTCGACGGCGGCGATACCTGGCAGGGTTCGGGGACCGCGCTGTGGACTCGCGGCATGGACATGGTCGGTGCCTGCAATCGCCTGGGCGTGGACATCATGACCGGCCACTGGGAGTTTACCTACACCGATGAAGAGGTGCTGAAGAACATCAACGCCTTCAAGGGCGAGTTCCTGGCACAGAACGTACACGTTAACGACGTGGCCATGTTCGATTACCGCTTCGCCGATTTCGCCGGTTTCAACGAGGACACCGGCCACGCCTTCAAGCCCTACACCATGCGCGATGTCGGCGGCGTCCGCGTGGCGGTCATCGGCCAGGCCTTCCCCTATACCCCGATCGCCAACCCCTCGCGCTTCATCCCGGACTGGACCTTCGGTATCAAGGATGATGCGCTGCAGGAGCTGGTCGACGAGATCCGCGAGAACGAAAAGCCGGATGTGGTAGTGGTTATCTCCCACAACGGCATGGATGTGGACCTGAAGATGGCCTCCATCGTCAGCGGCGTGGACGTGATCCTCGGCGGCCACACCCACGACGGCATGCCCGCCCCCAGCATCGTCAAGAACCCCGGCGGCCAGACCCTGGTCACCAACGCAGGCTCCAACGGCAAGTTCCTCGGGGTGATGGATCTCGATGTGCGCGGCGGCAAGGTGCAGGATTTCCGTTACCGCCTGCTGCCGGTATTCTCCAACCTCATCGAACCCGATGCGGAGATGCAGGCCTATATCGATGCCGAGCGCAAACCGTGGCTGGGCCAGTTGAACGAGCAATTGGCCGAGGCCGGCGAACTGCTGTACCGCCGCGGCAATTTCAACGGCACCTTCGACCAGATCATCTGCGATGCGCAGCGCGTAGTAGGCGATGCCCAGATCGCGCTCTCGCCCGGTTTCCGCTGGGGCACCACCGTGCTGCCGGGGCAGAAGATCACCATGGAACACGTGATGGACCAGACCGGCACCACCTATCCGGAGACCTACGTGCGCGAGATGAGCGGCGAGGAGATCAAGCTTATCCTCGAGGATGTGATGGACAACCTGTTCAACGCCGATCCCTACTACCAGCAGGGCGGCGACATGGTGCGCGTCAGCGGCATGGATTATGTCTGCGACCCGACGGCGGCGATGGGTCGGCGCGTCTCCGGCATGGCCCTCGATGACGGTACGCCGATCGAGCCCACCAAAAAATACAAGGTGGCCGGCTGGGCGACCGTGGGTTCCAAGTCGCCCGGGCGTCCGATCTGGGACGTGGTGGCCGACTACCTGCGCGACATCAAGTACGCCAAGGTGGAGAAGCTCAACACACCGATTCTGAAGAACGTCGCCGGCAACCCTGGCATCGCTTAACGGCAGATACGAGATAGGCAGATACGAGGTACGAGGGAAGGAGCTCGCTGCGCTCGCGGTTTTTATTAAAACTGTGCGCGCAGCGCACTCGACCCCTCGCCTCTTGTCTCTCGCCCCTCGTATCTGTTCCTCTCCGCCCTTGCATTTAACCCCTTCTGGCACGATAACAACTGGACGGACGCCGGGGATATTGATCCAGGGCATTGTCTTGCCGCCGGCGTTTGTGGTTTATTCCTTTATTAATCGACTGATATTCAAGGGGTTGTTGAACCATGAGCGCGCCCACGGCAGCACCTGCCGCACACTTTTCCGATTTGCTCGAGATCCTGCCCGACGGCACACCGCGGGTGCTGCCCGACGTCCATCACCTCCCTGATTTGCTGCAAATGGATGCCGAAGCCGTGCTGGCGCGCTTCAAGCAGGACCAGGTGGGCGACTTCAAGCGGGTGATCCGGGAACTGGATGACCCGCACAACGCCCTCAACCGCCAGTTCAGCCGCCTGCGCGAGATCGCCGAAAAGCAGCCCGGGAATCCCTTTAACCAGACCGCCCTGTTCAATCCGGGGGCGCTGGAGGGGATGTTCCTCGAGCTGCACGACCATGTGATGGACCACCCCGTGTGGCGCCATCCCTTCTTCGTGCGTGTGTTCAACGGTGATTTTACCCAGGAGCAGCTGACCCGCTTTGCCCTGCAGTACTTCAACCAGATCAAGAATACCCGCCAGTGCGTCGCCCTGGCCCTGGGTCGGTTCTCGGGGGTGATGGAGATGCCCTATGGCCAGTTGAACGAGCGCGTCTCCGAGATGACGCAAATTGTCCTGGCCCAGCTGATTGCCGACGAGTACGGCGTCGGCAGTCATTCGGTCGAGGACTATCCCTCCCTCGGCGGCCTGTTCGAATCGATGACCCACATCGTCATGTACCGCCAGATCTTCGAGGGGCTGGGGGTGCCGTTCGAGAAGCAGGATGTGCCGATGCTTCACGGGGTGGCTGACAACGTCCTGATCCAGCGGCTGGTGGCGGGAGACGAGCGCTTCACCCCGCTGGAGTCGCTCGCCTCGGTCGGTCTCGGTATGGAGTGGGGGGTGCCGGAGTTCTTCACCCTGCTGCTCGGAGGCATGATCCGCTTTGCCTGGCAGAACGATGTGCCGCTGACGCGCGAGCAACTGCTGGTGTTCGTCGCCCACGTACAGTACGACGTGCTGCATGCCATTTCGGTGATGCTGGTGACCAGTTTCTACAGCCGGGACGCGGAGGCGCTCTCCCGCATCAAGGGGGCGACCAACATGCTGATGTCCGGCCGCTACGGCATGATGACCGCCATGTACCGGCATGTGTTCGACGAGGAGTGCCCCTCACTGCAGGCGATCGGGCTGGAGCCGCGCTACCATATCGCCGACCGGCGCATCGAACAGGCGCTGCTGCAGGCCCGTGCCGGGGTGGCCGACGGGCGGGTGGTGGATGCCGAGAGCTATCGCCGCAGCACCGATATGCCGTTCATTTTCAAGGGTTAGGCGGTTTGAGCGGCGGGGCCGGGAACCGGACTCTCCCCCGATTCGCCGCGGTGAGGTATGAGAACGCTGCCACATTCCCTTACTCTGTGGGGTGAAATTTCCGCACATCTTCACTATGTTCAGAAGAGAGGCGCAACAAGCATCCTGAAGGAGGCTGTTATGTTGAATCGACTGGAGCCCGAGATCGGCAAGTGGTACCGCAACGAAAGCGGGGCGATCTTCGAGGTCGTGGCGTTTGATGAGGAGGAGGGGATCGTCGAGATCCAGCACTTCGACGGCGCTGTCGAGGAGCTGGACCTGGACGGCTGGTTCGGCCAGTTGCTCAAGGCCAATGCCGAGCCGGAGGACTGGTCCGGTCCGTTCGATGACCTGAGTGTGGATGATTTCGGCGATACCGATGTGGTCCGCTATCGGACCGATCACGCCAACCCGCTCGATCTGGAAGAGTCCGCAAACCCGCTGGATGGACTGGACTGGGAGGATTGAGTCTGGCCGACCCCGCACGGCGGGGCCGCCTTCCTGGGGACTACCCTTTATTGCCCGACTCTTCCTCGTCCTTTTCCTCGTCCTTGTCCCGGTGGTGGCTGTCGGCAAAGGTCTGGCGGATGCGCGCCATCTCCTCGAGGCGGGCCTGGACCTTGCCGTTGACGCTCTCGGGCGAATAGTTCCCTTCGCTGTCGAGCTCGCCGGCATCGAGCCCGGTTAGCAGGCCAAGCGCCTGGTCGACGGTTTTCACCGAGTAGATGTGGAACTGTTCCGCCCTTACCGCCTCGATCACGTCCGGGTGGAGCATCAGGTTCTTGACGTTGCTCTCGGGGATGATCACCCCCTGTTCGCCGTTCAGCCCGCGCGTGCGGCACACCTCGAAGAACCCCTCGATCTTCTCGTTCACTCCGCCGATGGGTTGTACCAGCCCATGCTGGTTGATCGAGCCGGTCATGGCGAAGGACTGCTTGATCGGCACCTCGGCCAGCGCCGAGAGCAGGGCACAGAGCTCGGCCAGCGAGGCGCTGTCGCCTTCGACACCGCCGTAGTTCTGCTCGAACACCAGGCTGGCGGAGAGCGACAGTGGGTGCTTGCGGGCATAGCGCGAGGCGATCAGCGAGGAGAGGATCAACACCCCCTTGGAGTGGATCGGGCCGCTCATCTCGACCTCACGCTCGATGTCTATCACCTGGCCTTCGCCGATGTGCACCGTGGCGGTAATGCGCGATGGCTGGCCGAACATGTAGTTGCCGAGCCCGATCACCGACAGGCCGTTGACCTGGCCGATCTTGCCCCCTTCGCTGTCGATGAAGATATCGCCACGCTGGATCGCCTCCTGGATGCGCTCACGCACCCGTGAGCCGCGGTGCAACTGCTCGTCGATGGTGTGGCGGATATCGTGGTCCTGGACCACCTCGCGCCCCTCCTGGCGAGCCCAGTAATCGGCCTCGCGCAGCAGGTCGGCGATACTGCGCATGTGGGTGGTGAGCTTTTCCGCGTCCTCCACATGGCGTGAGGCGTAGTCGATGACCTGCGCCACCGCACTGCGGTGCAGCGGCAGCAGCTTCTCCTTGCGGGCCACGGTGGCGATGAGGCGGGCGATGAGCTGGTTGTTCTCATCGCTGCGGTCGATGCGCTCCTCGAAATCGGCCTGTACCTTGAACAGCTCGCCGAAGTCCGGGTCGTACTCCTGCAACAGGTAGTAGATGCGGCGATCACCGAGGATCACCACCTTGATATCAAGCGGGATCGGCTCGGGTTCGAGTGAGACAGTGCTGACCAGGCTGAGCATCTTTTCCAGCGGTTCGATGTTGATCTGGCTGGAGTAGAGGGCGCGCTTGAGTCCCTCCCAGGCAAAGGGCTGGGTCAGCAGCTTGTGGGCATCGACCAGCAGGTAACCGCCGTTGGCCTCGTGCAGTGCGCCCGGCTTGAGCAGGGTGAAGTCGGTCACCAGGGTGCCGAACTGGGCCATATGCTCGGCACGCCCCACCAGGTTGAGGTAGGTGGGGTTGTCCAGGTACATCACCGGGGCGCCTTCACCGCGGTTGTTGAGGATCAGGTTATTGACCTTGTAGCGATGCATCGCCTTCGGATCGGTGGGAGGCTGGCCGCCGGGCAACTCCTCCCGTTCCTCGCTCTTGATGAAGTCGGTGACGTTGTGGATCACATCCTGCTCGACCTCCTCGAGATACTCGAGTACCGCGGGCAGCTCCTGGTAGTTCTTTTTCAGCTCCTCGATCAGGTGGCCGACCGCGGACATCGCCACCTTGCGGTTGAGCTCCTTGACCTTGTCGCGGGTCTCCCTGCGCCACTGCGGGATGCGCTGGATGATCTCCTGCAACTGCTCCTGCAATGCAGCAACGATCTTCTCGATCTGCTCCTGCTCTTGCGGCGGCAGCTTTTCGAAATCCTCGGGGCTGACCACTTCGCCGTTGCGCTGCGGGGCGAAGGCAAACCCGCTGGGGGTACGGAACAGTTTTACATCCTTGCTCGACGCCGCTTCCGAGAGTTCCCCGAAGGCTTTCTCCTGCTGTTCTTTCAGTTCCTCCTCCAGCGACTGGATCTGGCTGCGATAGTCATCGCTCTCGAAGGCGGCGGGGATGGCGGTGGTCAGCTCTTCGACCAGTTGCTCCATGTCCTGGCGCAGCTGCTCCCCCCGTCCCGGCGGCAATTTCAGCGCCTTGGGTTTGTGCGGCTGCTTGAAGTTGTTGATGTAACACCAGTCGGATGGGTGGGGTTGCGAGGCGGCTTTCCCCTCGAGGAACTGGCGCACCATGGTGTGTTTGCCCATCCCTGATGGGCCCATCACATAGAGGTTGTAGCCCTCGCGCTGGATCCCGATGCCGAAGTGAACCGCCTTGACGGCACGCGCCTGGCCGATGATCTCGGTCAGATCCTCCAGCTCGTCGGTGGTCTCGAATTTGAAGCTCTCCGGGGGGCAGCAGTTGGCAAGGTCGTTCGCCTCGATTCGCTGGGGTGCAGTCATGGCGGTCCTTTGTTGGTGTTATGGTGTAAGTGTATCGTCTGACCGGGTGAAATCAATCGAACATTCGGCTGCGTCCCGCCCAATCGCGGGCAAATTGCCAGGCGGCGCGACCGCTGCGTGAACCGCGTGCCTGGGCCCAGCGCAGTGCCTCAGCCCTGGCCGGTTCGCCGAATTGCTCTATGCCAAGCTGTTGCAGCCAGTGATGGACAATGGCCAGGTATTCGTCCTGGTTGAAAGGGTAGAAGGAGAGCCAGAGACCGAAGCGCTCGGAGAGCGAGATCTTCTCCTCGATGCTGTCGCCAAAGTGCACCTCGGTATCGACCACCCGCGCCTCCAGGTTTTCGCTCATCAGTTCAGGCACAAGGTGACGGCGGTTGGACGTGGCGTAGATGAGGACGTTCTCGGGCGCTGCATCGAGCGAGCCGTCCAGTGCCACCTTGAGCGCCTTGTACCCCGGGTCGCCTGCCTCGAAGCTGAGGTCGTCGCAAAACAGGATGAATCGCTCCGGCCGTCCGCGCAGCAGGTCGACAATCTGTTGCAGGTCGACAAGTTCCTGGCGGTCAACCTCGATGAGGCGCAGCCCCTCAGCGGCATGGGCGTTGAGCAGTGCCTTGACCAGTGATGACTTGCCGGTGCCGCGCGAGCCCCACAACAGGGCATTGTTGGCCGGCAGGCCGCGCAGAAACTGGCGGGTGTTCTGCGACAGCACGGCTTTTTGCCGGTCGATGCCCTGCAGGTCAGCGAGTTGCAGGGTGTGCGGATGCGCAATGGCTTGCAGGGTTCCGCCGCTGGAGTGCCAGCGGAAGGCGAGGGCCGACCAGTCCGTCGGGGCAGGGGCGGGAGGGAGCTGCCGCTCCAGCTGTTGCAGCAGCCCCTCCGCGCGGTCGATGAGTCCTTTCAGTTGTTCAATCATTTAGCAGGGTTCAAGGTTCAGGGTTCAAGGTTCAAGGATGGCGTCACGAGCATGGGCGCGTACGGAGTACCAGGATGCAAGGGGCGGAATGCGCCTCCTTGAACCTGAAACCTTGAACCTTGAACCGGTTTGTTTCACGCCAATTTTTTGTACTTGATGCGGTGCGGCTGCACCGACTCTTCGCCGAGGCGGCGTTTCTTGTCCTCCTCGTAGTCGGCGAAGTTGCCCTCGAACCACTCCACGTGGGAGTCGCCCTCGAAGGCGAGGATGTGGGTGGCGATGCGGTCGAGGAACCAGCGGTCATGCGAGATCACCACGGCGCAGCCGGGGAACTCCAGCAGCGCCTCTTCCAGGGCGCGCAGGGTCTCCACGTCGAGGTCGTTGGTCGGTTCGTCGAGCAGCAGCAGGTTGCCGCCGGTGGCGATCAGCTTGGCCATGTGCAGGCGGTTGCGCTCGCCGCCGGAGAGGTCGCCGACCCGCTTCTGCTGGTCGGAGCCCTTGAAGTTGAAGCGGCTGACGTAGGCGCGGGAGTTGAGCACGAAATCACCGACCATCATGTTGTCGTGGCCGCCGGAGACCTCCTCCCACACCGTCTTCTTCGGGTCCAGCGCATCGCGGCTCTGGTCGACGTAGGCGAGCTTGACCGTGTCGCCGAGGCGCAGCTCGCCGCTGTCGGGGCCCTCCTGTCCCACCAGCATGCGGAACAGGGTGGTTTTGCCCGCGCCATTGGGGCCGATGACCCCAACGATGCCGCCCGGCGGCAGGTTGAAGTTCAGGTCGTCGATGAGCAGGCGATCGCCAAAGCCTTTCTTCAGGCCCTTTGCTTCGATCACCAGGTCGCCGAGGCGCGGCCCCGGCGGGATGAACAGCTCGTTGGTCTCGTTGCGCTTCTGGTACTCCTTCGACGAGAGCTCATCGAAGCGGGCCAGGCGCGCCTTGGACTTGGCATGGCGCCCCTTGGGGTTGGAGCGCACCCACTCCAGCTCCTGCTTCATCGCCTTGACCCGGGCGGCCTCGGACTTCTGCTCCTGCTCCAGGCGCTTCTCCTTCTGCTCCAGCCAGGAGGAGTAGTTGCCCTCCCACGGGATGCCGTGGCCGCGGTCGAGCTCGAGGATCCAGCCGGCGACGTTGTCGAGGAAGTAGCGGTCGTGGGTGATCGCCACCACGGTGCCTTCGTAATCGTGCAGGAAGTGCTCCAGCCAGGCCACTGACTCGGCGTCGAGGTGGTTGGTCGGCTCGTCCAGCAGCAGCATGTCCGGTTTTTCCAGCAGCAGCTTGCACAGGGCGACGCGGCGTTTTTCACCGCCGGAGAGCTTGCTCACATCCGCCTCCCAGGCGGGCAGGCGCAGGGCGTCGGCGGCGACCTCCAGGTGGCGGTCGATGTTGTGCCCGTCGGTGGCCTGGATGATGTTCTCCAGCTTGGCCTGCTCGGCGGCCAGGGCGTCGAAATCGGCATCCGGTTCGGCATAGGCGGCATAGACCTCGTCGAGACGCTTCAGTGCACCCTTGATCTCGCCGACCGCCAGTTCGATGTTGCCGCGCACATCCAGGCTCTCGTCCAGCT
>Ga0209164_1001681_pt1 | contig 26927 bp, 22 predicted proteins | sample MTBNYHSulfiMetaG_FD_187458 | JGI IMG/M metagenome (GOLD analysis project Ga0209164, IMG submission 187458) | Enrichment culture microbial communities from rom New York Harbor, USA that are MTBE-degrading - MTBE-NYH (New York Harbor Sulfidogenic)... | ecosystem: Environmental > Aquatic > Marine >... | reverse complement strand
TGACCTTCACCGACAGTGTGCCGCGCTATGTGGAGGACGATATCTTCTGGTGCAAGGACGGCCGCAGCATCCCGGTGGAGTACTCCAGCAACCCGATCCGCGACCGCCACGGCAGGGTCACCGGTGCGGTGGTGGTGTTTCGCGACATCACCGAGCGTAAGAGGGCGGCCGAGGAGGCACGCCAGCGCCAGATCGAGCTGGCCCACGTGGCGCGCCTCAGCACCATGGGCGAGATGGCCTCGGGCATCGCCCACGAACTCAACCAGCCGCTCTCGGCCATCAGCAACTACACCCGCGGCTCCATCCGTATGCTGCAGAGCGACCGGGAGGGGCTGCGCGAGCAGCTCATCGAGGTGATGGAGCGGGTCGCCTCCCAGGCTGAGCGGGCCGGCGAGATTATCCGCCAGCTGCGCCGCTTCATCCGCAAGGAGGAGCCCGAGCGCAAGCGGGTCGATCTCAACCACCTGATACGCGAACTGGTGGGCTTCCTGCAGCCGGAACTGCGCCGGGCAGGGGTGGTGCTGCGGCTGCAACTGAGCGAAGGGATGCCGCGGCTGTGGGCCCACGAAATCCAGCTCGAGCAGGTACTGCTCAACCTCACCCGTAACGCCATCGAGGCGATGCAGGAGCGGCCCGCTGATGGGCGCATCCTGCTCATCCGCACCGCCTATAACGAGGGCCGGGTGGAGCTGGTGGTCGAGGACAGCGGTCACGGCATCGACGAGTCGATGCGCGAGAAGATCTTCGAACCCTTCGTTACCACCAAGGAGCAGGGGATGGGGCTGGGACTTTCCATCAGCCGCGGTATCATCGAGGCACACGGCGGCAGGTTGCTGCTGGACGACACCAGCGGTCGGGGCACGCGGCTGCGCATTGTGCTGCCGATAGAGCAGGAGGGGGCGTTGTGAGCGGGAAAAGTACGGTATTTATCGTCGACGATGACGAGGCGGTGCGCGATTCGCTCTCCTGGCTGATGCAGTCGGTGGGGCTCAGCACCGAGACCTTCCCCTCGGCCGACGCCTTTCTGCAGGGCTTCGGCGAGGACCGCCCCGGCTGCCTGCTGCTCGATATCCGCATGCCCGGCATCAGCGGCCTGGAGCTGCAGAGCCTGCTGCGCGAGCGCGGCTTTCGCCTGCCGCTGGTGGTGATCTCCGGCCACGCCGATGTGCCGATGGCGGTGCGTGCGCTCAAGGCCGGCGCCTTCGACTTCATCGAAAAACCGTTCAACGACCAGTTGCTGCTCGACACCGTGCAGCGTGCCATCGAACACGACCGGCAAGAGCGCGAAAGCCACGCCCGGCTCGACGTATGGCGCCGCCGCCTCGATACCCTCACCCCGCGCGAACGCGAGGTGCTGCAACTGGTGGTCGGCGGCGCCTCGAACAAGCAGATCAGCAGCGAACTCGGCGTCAGCATGAAGACCGTCGAGGCGCACCGCGCGCGAGTGATGGACAAGCTGCAGGCCGACTCCCTCTCCGAGCTGGTGCGGATGACGCTCACCGTGGCTCATAAGTAACAAGTAGCAAGTATCAAGTTACAAGAGGCACCATTCTTGCCACTTGCCACTTGCCACTTGCCACTTGCCACTTGCCACTTGCCACTTGCCACTTGCCACTGTTTATTAGGGTAAACCCTAATCCCCCTCCGTGTTCCTCCCAATAGTGCGTTCCATCTTCCCACCCGATAATTCCCGGTCCAGTATTACCACCGTGATGCAGTGGTACGAATACAAAATAAATACCTTGAGCCACAGAGATCACAGAGCACACCGAGAAGTGACAGAAACCCTGTCGTGTCCAAATGCGCCTCGTGGACAACACATCGTCGTTATTTCAGCGTAGTAACCTCCGTGTTCTCTGTGTCCTCTGTGGCTATCTGTTTTCCATTGGCCACTTTTGACCGGCCATAAATATAGAGAGGAGTGAGGATGAGCATTTCACGTCGTGAGTTTCTGCAGGTGCTGGCCGCCGCCGCCGCTGCCGGTTTTGCCATGCCGGGCATGGCCGCCGCCGGGCGCGATCCCTACGAGGTGCCGCGGTTCGGCAACGTCTCCTTCCTCCACTACACCGACTGCCACGCCCAGCTGCTGCCGGTATGGTTTCGCGAACCGAACATCAACCTCGGTATCGCCGGCATGTACGGCCAGGCGCCGCACCTGGTCGGCGAGCAGTTCCTCAAGCAGTACGGCATCCGTCCCGGCACCCTGGAGGCGCACGCCTTTACCTATCTGAATTTCACCGAGGCGGCGCAACGTTTCGGCAAGGTCGGCGGGTTCGCCCACCTCTCCACCCTGGTCAAGCGCCTGCGCGCCGGCCGCCCCGGCGCGCTGCTGCTCGACGGCGGCGACACCTGGCAGGGTTCGGCCACCTCGCTCTGGACCAACGCCCAGGACATGGTCGATGCGCAGAAGCTGCTCGGCGTGGACCTGATGACCCCGCACTGGGAGATGACCTACGGCGCCGAGCGGGTGCAGGAGATCATCGACAACGATTTCGATGGCCATATCGAGTTCCTGGCGCAGAACGTGGTCGACAACGAGTGGCAGGAGCGGGTGTTCAAGCCCTACAGCCTGCGCGAGATGAACGGCGTGCCGGTGGCGGTGATCGGCCAGGCCTTCCCCTACACCCCGATCGCCAATCCGCGCTACATGGTGCCCGACTGGAGCTTCGGCGTGCGTGACGAGACGATGCAGGAGGCGGTGAACCAGGCGCGTGCCGAGGGTGCCCAGGTCGTAGTGGTGCTGTCGCACAACGGCATGGACGTGGACCTGAAGATGGCCGGCCGGGTGAGCGGCATCGATGCGATCATGGGCGGCCATACCCACGATGCCATCCCCGAAGCGGTCAAGGTGAAGAACGCCGGCGGCACCACTCTGGTGATCAACTCCGGCTCCAACGGCAAGTTCCTCAGCGTGCTCGACTTCGACGTGCGCGGCGGCAAGATCCGCGATTTCCGCTACAAGCTTTTGCCGGTATTCGCCGACCTGCTGCCGGCCGACGCCGCGATGCAGCAGCACATCGACGCGGTGCGCGCGCCGTACCTGGACAAGCTCAACGAGGAGCTGGCGGTGAGCGACGACCTGCTATACCGTCGCGGCAACTTCAACGGCACCTTCGACCAGCTCATCACCGATGCGCTGATGGATACGCAGGATGCCGAGATCGCCTTCTCCCCCGGTTTCCGCTGGGGCGTGAGCGTGCTGCCGGGCCAGCCCATCACCTTCGATCATGTGATGACCCAGACCGCCATCACCTACCCGACGGTGACCCGCAACACCTTCACCGGCGAGCGCATCAAGGCCATCCTCGAGGATGTGGCCGACAACCTGTTCAACACCGATCCCTACTACCAGCAGGGCGGGGACATGGTGCGGGTCGGCGGCCTCAAGTACACCATCGAGCCGGAGGCGCAGATGGGCAAGCGCATCAGCAACATGGAGCTCGACGGCAAGCCGCTGCAGGCGAGCAAGGAGTACGTGGTCGCCGGCTGGGCCAGCGTCGCCGAGCCCATTGACGGCACCCCGGTGTGGGACGCGGTGGCGGACTACCTGCGCGAGAAGAAGGTGGTCCGGGTCAGCAACACCGAGAACGTGCGCATCAAGCTTTCGCGCAGCAATCCCGGCTACGCCTGATTGTGCAAGGCGTGGCCAATGGCCGTGCCCTCCCTGCGGATGATGCAATGTAGGAGCCGAGTCCCTCGGCGAATGTTCGCCCACGGGAGCGGGCTCCTACATGGCATTCGGCTACGGCGCTCGATGGTAGGAGCCGAGTCCCTCGGCGAAAGGTTCGCCTGCGGATTGGGCTCCTGTAATGCATGGCGTAAAGTCCCCCGGGGTGTGTTTTTCATCACAAACCCGGCGGTTTTTTCACTAATTTTCACCCTGTTAGGGTTTTCCCCAATATTTATTTGCCAAAGCAGGCGCCATAATCCAAGCATATTCGGCGTGTGTGCTTTCCCCAGAGTATTTTTTCTGCGCCGTTTTGACTGTTGTACAGAGCTGAACGGCGCTGCCGAAATTGATTGTGGTAGCAGAGCAAAGTAGTCCCTCTATCTTCGCATGGAGCAGCACCAGCAAAACCCCCTTTGAGCGGCAAAGGATTGCCACCGTTTTTTCTCTCGCCCCCGTCCTTCCCCTCGCTTGAAACTTGACGCGGCAACGCACTGCTGCGAAGGTTCGCTATCCTTTTTCCAGGCAGGGCCTTCGACGCGGCGATGATGCAAAGAGACAGCTTCAGCGGTTACACCTTCTCCCACATCCTGACGATCGTGCTGCAGCACCGCCGCGAGCTGGTGCTGGCGAACGTGGTGGCCATCCTGGGGACGCTGGCGGCGGTGCCGCTGCCGCTGCTGATGCCGTTGCTGGTCGATGAGGTGCTGCTCGAGCAGCCGGCGCAGCTGGTGGCGACCATGCAGGCCCTCTTCCCCGCCTCCTGGCAGGGGCCGATCCTCTATATCCTCGGCGTGCTGCTGCTGACGGTACTGTTGCGGCTCGCCGCGCTGGGACTGATGGTGTGGCAGAACCGCCAGTTCACCCTCATCGCCAAGGACGTGACCTACCGCATGCGCAGCCAGATGCTCTCGCGCCTGCAGCGCATCTCGATGAAGGAGTACGAGACCCTCGGCAGCGGCGCGGTGGCCTCGCACTTCGTCACCGATCTCAATGCCATCGACGAGTTCATCGGCGGCTCGGTGAGCAAGACCCTGATCGCCGCGCTGAGCCTGGTCGGGGTAAGCGTCATCCTGCTGTGGATGCACTGGCAACTGGCGCTGTTCATCCTCTTCATGAACCCGGTGGTGATCTACTTTACGGTGATCTTCGGCAAGCGGGTCAAGGAGCTCAAGCGGCGCGAGAACAGCGCCTTCGAGCTGTTCCAGCAGGCGCTGACCGAAACCCTTGATGCGATCCAGCAGGTGCGCGCCAGCAACCGCGAGGGGCATTATCTGGCCAAGGTGAAGGAGCGCGCCGAGGGGATCAAGACCACCTCCGCCGCCTACGCCTGGCGCAGCGAGGCGGCCGGGCGCTTCTCCTTCAATATCTTCCTCTTCGGCTTCGACAGCTTTCGCGCCCTGAGCATGCTGATGGTGGTTTTCTCCGACCTCTCCATCGGGCAGATGATGGCGGTGTTCGGCTATCTCTGGTTCATGATGACCCCGGTGCAGGAGATGCTCAACGTGCAGTACGCCTACTACAGTGCCAGGGCGGCGCTGGGGCGGATCAACCGCCTGGTCTCGCTGCACGAGGAGCCGCACTATCCGCACCTGGCCGACCCCTTCGCCGGCAAGACCACCGTCGGCCTTTCGCTGAGGGACCTGCACTTTCGCTACGCCGAGAGCGCCGACTGGGTGCTGCACGAGGTGAACCTCGACATCGCCCCCGGTGAGAAGGTGGCGCTGGTGGGGGCGAGCGGCGGCGGCAAATCCACCCTGGTGATGCTGATCCTCGGCCTCTACCCGCCGAGCCGCGGCGAGGTGCTGTTCGATGGCGAGCCGGTCGAGCGCATCGGCCTCGATGTGGTGCGCGATAACGTGGCGGTGGTGCTGCAGCACCCGGCGATGTTCAGCGACACGGTGCGCGCCAACCTCACCCTGGGGCGCGAGGTGGCCGAGAGCGAGCTGTGGGCCGCACTCGAGGTGGCGCAGCTCAAACAGACCGTCGAGGAACTGCCGCAGGGGCTCGACACCGTCATCGGCCGCCAGGGTATCCGCCTCTCCGGCGGCCAGCGCCAGCGCCTGGCGGTGGCGCGCATGGTGCTCACCGATCCGAAGGTGGTGATCCTCGACGAGGCCACCTCGGCGCTCGACGCGGAAACCGAAGCGGGCCTGCACCAGGCGCTACGCGAGTTTCTCAAGGGGCGCACCACCCTCATCATCGCCCACCGCCTCAGCGCGGTGAAGCAGGCCGACCGCGCCTACGTCTTCGATGACGGCCACATCATCGAGGAGGGGAGCCACGAGGAACTGCTGCGCCAGGACGGGCTCTACAGCAGGCTATACGGCCAGCTGCAGCAGTGACCCTAGGTGGTAGCTGAACCTCTCCCGCACGGCTACCTCCCGGGCTTGCGGCAAGACGATACAGTGAGGGATGAACGCTGTTTGGAGCCTCTCCCGAACAAAACGAAGGGTCCGGACACGCCGAGGCGTGTACTCCAGGGTAACGGCTGTTTGAGCATCCCCCGAACAAAACGAAGGGTCCCCTCTCCCTCCGGGAGAGGGACAGGGAGAGGGGATCAAGCGCTCTGCCCTTTACCCTAACCGCCAATCCCGGCGTATGAAAGTTTAACGGCCTGCCAATTATGGCAGCGCCAGAATCGGCGCGCAGGCCCGATCGTCCTCTCGCCATGCCCCGTAAACAATTGAATGGCATCGTTAATTCACGCGAACGCAGCCAGGCTGCTCGGCTGGCACACGCCTTGCTCTGGTCATTGTCGAAACCGACACCACACGAGGTATTCCAATGAAACTGCTCTCTTCCCTGTTCGCGGCCTTGATGCTGCTCCTCTGCACCGGCCAGGTGATGGCGGCGGAGGAGGTCAACCCGGAGCAGCAGGCCTCTGCCGAGAAACCGAAGTACATCCCCTGGACCTGGGACGATATCGACGACTAGCTCCTCCCCTTTCCACTGTAGTACCTCCGAACCGGGAACGACGCTCTTGCTGGTTGCAGACGTCGCGCTCCCTTGAACCACCTGCCGCAGACACCTCCCTCCCTTGTGCGGCAGGTTTTTTTTTTGCCCGCAGCGATTGTTTATTTTTTCCACATAGATGAAATGTCGCGCTTTGCCGGTCGTAGGCCGGACATAGCAGAGCGGTGTCCGGCAGAACCTGCCCGATACCGCTACGCTATTCGGGCCTGCCTTACTACCACCACATCGGGGCTAGCGCTGTCTGGGCTTGGTTTGCTGGTGGGTCGAGTAGTTACCCATTTTCCTCCTTGATGCTAATGTCGTGTTTTGGCTCCTGCAGAAGCGAAGGAGGGCATGATGGATTGCGAGGCGTATCGGCAGTTGCTGTTGCAGCGGCGCGAGGAGCTGCGCGCCATGGCGGATACAGGCCGCGAGGCGGCCGACACGGTGGAGCTGGATCAGAGCAAGGTAGGGCGCCTGTCACGGATGGACGCGCTGCAGGCCCAGGCCATCTCCCAGGAGCGTGAGCGGCGGCGGGAGCAGGAGCTGCAGCGCATCGAGGCTGCGCTGCAGCGGATAGAGAGCGGCGAATACGGTTATTGCCTCGAGTGTGACGAGTCGATTGCCGAGCAGCGCTTGAAGTTCGATCCCGCCGTTACCCTTTGCATCCGCTGCGCCAGCCGCAGGGAAAAGGGGTGAGCCGGCTGGTTAAGGTTGTGTCATTGCGAGCGGCAGCGAAGCAATCCAGGCGAGATAAAACCAGGATTGCTTCATCGTTGTCACGCTTAGGGAATTTCAGGCCGGGCAACGTGCCCGGCAGCGTGGCCTAAACCGGATCGTGACGATCGGCCGCATCGGCGGTGTTCTGCAGCAGCGTGGCGACCGTCATCGGGCCAACGCCACCGGGCACCGGGGTGATCCAGGAGGCCTTCTCCCTGGCGCTGTCGAACTCCACATCCCCGACCAGCCGGCCGCTCTCCAGGCGGTTGATTCCCACATCGACGACGATGGCGCCGGGCTTGATCCACTCGCCCTTGACCATCTCCGGGCGGCCGACACCCACCACCACTAGATCGGCGCCGCGCACCTTCTCCTCGATGTTTTTGGTGCGGCTGTGGCAGACCGTCACGGTGCAGCGGGCCAGCAGCAGCTCTAGCGCCATCGGGCGGCCGACGATATTCGAGGCGCCGACGATCACCGCATCGAGGCCGGCCAGTTCCACTCCAGTGCTCTCGAGCATGGTCATCACCCCGCGCGGGGTGCAGGGCTGCAGCGTCGGCATCTGGATGGTCAGGCGGCCGATGTTGTAGGGGTGGAAACCGTCCACGTCCTTGTCCGGGTGGATGCGCTCGATCACCGCCTCTTCATTGATATGGGCGGGCAGCGGCAACTGCACCAGGATGCCGTCGACCGTCGGGTCGTCGTTGAGCTCGTCGATGAGCGAGAGCAGCCTCTCCTCGCCGGTATCGGCCGGCAGGTCATGGGCGATGGAGAGGATGCCGCACTCCTCGCAGCCCCTGCGCTTGCTGCCCACGTAGACCTGGGAGGCGGGATTCTCGCCGACCAGGATCACGGCCAGCCCCGGGGCGCGCTTGCCGGCAGCAACGCGCTGCTCCACCCGCTGTTTGATGTCCTGGCGAAGCTGTGCCGCAAGGGCCTTGCCGTCGATGATCTGTGCAGTCATGGGAGCAACCGTTGTCCGTTCATTTCGTGGGGGCGCTATCTTCTCATATGGCGCGCCGGCTAGCCAAGCCGGAGGCAAGCTTTGCCCATCCTCCCCGCTGCGAATGCCGGTTTGTAGGAGCCGAGTCCCCTCGGCGAAAGGTTCGCCCACGGGAGTGGGCTCCTACGCGGTGTTTGGCAACAGCGCTCGCGGGTAGGGCCGAGTGAGTAGGGATGGGCAAAGGAGCGAGCGACGTGCCCATCACCACACCGGGGCCAGGGAAAGATGGGCACGCAAGCTTTGCCATCCTCCCCGCTGCAAATGCCTGGTTTGTAGGAGCCGAGTCCCCTCGGCGAAAGATTCGCCCACGGGAGTGGGCTCCTACCCGGCATTGGGAGCCGAGCCCCTCGGCGAACGGCACGCGCGTCGTCATTTCGCGTTCCGTGCCACATTGACCGAGGGGGTATAGAATTTTCCCCCAAGGGAGTTGACCGAATCCATACTGCCCGGTAGTATTGCCGTCTTCGCGCGTACGGGCCTTCCTGAAGCAAGGTTTTCCCGCACTGCCGGGGTATAGCGCAGTCTGGTAGCGCGCCTGCTTTGGGAGCAGGATGTCGGGGGTTCGAATCCCTCTACCCCGACCAATACACCGCGTGAAACAGGCGGAAATGCAACTCGATTGATATGCGCCCGTAGCTCATCCGGATAGAGCATCGGCCTTCTAAGCCGAGGGTAGCAGGTTCGAGTCCTGCCGGGCGCGCCATATAACGCGACCAGGCAGTAACAGTTTCAATGGTGGCTGTAGCTCAGTTGGTTAGAGTCCTGGATTGTGATTCCAGTTGTCGTGGGTTCGAGTCCCATCAGCCACCCCATCTTGCAAAACCGGCCTAACAGCCGGTTTTTTATTGCCCGTACCAAACCCACCCGGCCCATATCGCGGTGAGCCCGGGCTCCTCACCCCCTTATCGTTCCCTACCTTGCATGGACAGCCTCCACGGGGGCGGCGCCCCCCTCGTGATCCGCAAATACCCACACAAAATACGGTGAAAGGTCTTACCTGACCGCCGCATGTTGGGCATACTGGGCAAAAGAACAGGCAAGGGAGAGCTGAAATGAAAATTCTGATTGCAGAAGACAATCCGCTTATCCAGCATATCCACCAGCACATGATGGAGCAGTGGGGATTCGACTATGACCTGGCGACGGACGGTGTCGAAGCGGTGGCGCTGGCGCTGAAAAACCGGGGGCGCTACGATTTGGCGCTGATGGATGTCGAAATGCCGCTCCTCAACGGGATCGAGGCGGCACGGCGCATCCGCCGCAGCGTGGGCTATTTTCCCATCGCCGCCTACACCGGCGAGACCGGTTATCGGCGCGAGTGCCTCGTCGCCGGAATGGACGCCTTCATCGAGAAACCGGGCGAGCCTGATGATATTCTGGAGTACATCCGTCTTCTGACCGTCAAGCAAATCAAGGTCGAACTGTCGTCTAACGGTTGCTGCCACCTGAGTGAGGAAATGCCCATGGATCAACAACACGCCGAAGAACTGCGTGAACTGGCGAAGAAGAAACTCCGCAAGGTCATGTTCTTCGACAGCCCCGCCAGCACGGTGATCGTGCATGAAAACCTGCTGAACAAGATCTCCCACGACTTCAACGTCAAAAAACAACTGCTGACCACCTTCGTCAACCGCGACAAGGACAAGCCCACGGTGTGCCACCTCTACCGGGAGAGCAACTACCTCATGCCCCAGGTTTTCATCACCGAGGAGGAGTATGAGGCATTGATTAAAGCTGAAGACGGCGAGCTCGAGCGCTATATGGAGCCGGTGCTGAAAGAGGATAACGAGAACTACGGTAAGTGAAGGAAGCCAGGTAACGCAGTTCGAAGCAGGGAGAGCGTGGGCGTCACCAGCCGAATTTTCCAGTTACCCCAACTCCTGAACAAGGAGGTGTTCCCGCATGCGCGCCAATCAAACCGGACACCATTTGGATGGAAGCAATTTCCCCAGCAATCCAGAAGACGGTCATCCGCATGAGGTTGCCGCGGGAACCTGCGGCACAGGGTGCTGTCGAATTATGCGGCTCGTCGGCACAGGCGCCCGACCGGCCCTTCCGATTGTTCACCAAGGGAATACGATATGAAACCGCTGGCCAAACTCTTGCGACGCTCCCTGCTGCTGTCGCTGTCGCCGCTGCTGCTGGCGCTGCCCTTATCCTCGGTCATGGCGGAAGCTGAGCCGGGGCAAGCTGCGCCACGCGTCACTGTCCACAAGAGTCCGTATTGCGGCTGTTGCAAGGACTGGATCGCCTATCTGGAGCGTAACGGTTTCGAGGTCGTGGCGAACGATACCCAGGACATGGAGCAGATCAAGGAGCGGTTCCATGTGCCCGGCGCGGTGGCCTCTTGTCATACGGCGGTGGTCGACGGCTACGTGGTCGAGGGGCACGTCCCGGTGAACGACATTCGCCGGCTGTTGCGGGAGCGTCCTGCCGTTGCGGGGATCTCGGCGCCGGGAATGCCGCAGAACTCTCCGGGAATGGGGAGTGAAACGCCACGGGGGTACAATGTCGTGACCTTCACCGAACAGGGCGATATCGACCTCTATTCCCGTTATTGAGGGCTGTGATCGCATAGTCCCCGGCGCATTCGTGTCGAGTTAAAGGCGGCCGCCGCTCGCCGTACGGCGGGCACGGCCCGCCCTGTTCGTGCCGACTTTGGGTGCCTGTCCGGGACTCCCGCTAGGGCGCCCTGCCCGCAACGGGAGTATCTTGACGGTGCCTCCTGGCGTGTTTCGCAGCTTTGCGAGCGATAATTCCCTGCTTATTCCCTATCATGCTGTGCCACAAGTACGTTTTCATTGCCGAAGAGGCGCCGTAGTACGGCGACTATTTCCGGCGGTGAAAACTTGTAGGCGTACCGTAGCACCCACTCACACTCCAGCGCCGCGTTGGTGGAGATGAATGCCGCTTGCGACATTGGGACTCTCAGGCTAGAGTATGGTCCATAAATAGAACATTGAGCGATATCGCGGTTTATAAATAGCTCATAAGGAACGGCCGTGGCCAAGCCGGCAGAACGTACCTATTCCCGCTACACCCTGGAGGCCATCGTCCTGTTGGGCAGACTGATTCGTCTGGCGCGCATAGAAAAAAGAATGACGGCCCAGGAGTTGGCTGACCGTGCCGGTATCTCCCGCGGCCTGCTCCAGCGCATCGAAAGGGGCGAGCCCCGTTGCGAGATCGGGGCGGCATTCGAGGTTGCGGCAATTCTGGGAATCCCCTTGTTTGAGAGCACGACCAGTGAGCTGGCTCGCCATGCGAGGCAGGTGGACGACAAACTGGCGCTGCTCCCCAAGGCGATGCGTCAGGGCACCACGGCAGTAGACGATGAGTTCTAAACCGCGCGAGGCCTATGTTTGGGTCTGGCTGCCAGGAGCGACTGAGCCTGTCGTGGCCGGTCGGCTGGCCGCAGACTCTGGGCGGCTGCTCTTCAATTACGGCAAGAGCTATCTGGCGCGTGACAACGCTGTCGCGCTCTACGAGCCGGAGTTGCCGCTGCGGCCCGGTGCGCTGCAGTTGCTGCCGGGCCTCAGCATGCCTAACTGCCTGCGTGATGCCGCACCGGATGCCTGGGGGCGACGGGTGGTGATCAACCGGCTGCTGGGTGCAAAGGGGGCCACGGCGGACACCGCCCAACTCGATGACCTTACCTACCTGCTGGAGTCGGGCTCCGACCGTATCGGCGCACTCGATTTCCAGCGTTCGCCCACCGAGTATGTGCCGCGCTGCGCGGCGAACGGGTCACTTGAGGAACTTCTCGCCTCGGTCGCGCGGGTGGAGAAAGGGATCCCGCTGACGCCGGAACTGGACCAGGCACTGAACCACGGCAGCTCCATCGGCGGCGCCCGGCCCAAGGCGCTGATCGAGGGCGGGCAGCAGAAGTTCATCGCCAAGTTTTCCTCCACCACCGACCTCTACAGCGTGGTCAAGGCCGAGTTTGTCGCCATGACTCTGGCAGATCGGGTGGGCCTTAATGTCGCCCCCGTCACCCTGACACGGGCGGCGGGCAAGGATGTGCTCCTTATCGAGCGCTTCGACCGCGTGCCGGCGACGGGCGGCTGGCAGCGCAAGGCGATGGTCTCGGCGCTGACTCTATTCGGGTTGGACGAGATGATGGCCCGCTACGCCAGCTACGAGGAGCTGGCCGAGATCGTGCGTCACCGCTTCACCCAGCCGGCCGAGACCCTGCGCGAACTGTTCGGGCGTCTGGTGTTCAATATCCTCTGCGGCAATACCGACGACTATGCCCGCAACCATGCCGCCTACTGGGATGGGCAGGTGCTGACCCTGACCCCGGCCTATGACCTCTGCCCGCAGGCACGCACCGGCAACGAGGCTACGCAGGCGATGCTGATTTGCGGTGACGAGCGTCACAGCCGCATCTCTGCCTGCCTCGCTGCAGCCCACCACTTCCTGCTGTCGCGTCGGGAGGCGCTCACCATCGCCGAAGGGCAGGTGCTTGCCTTGGCGCGACACTGGGCCGAGGTGTGCGAGACCGCAGAACTGACCCCCACCGATCGTGCGCTGATGTGGGGACGCCAGTTCCTCAATCCCTATGCCTTCGATGACCTTGAGGGTGATGCCGCCTATCTGACAGGGCTGGCGGAGCAGGCCCGCAGCGACGCAGGCCGCTGGTAGATCCTCTGGGCGAACACTCGCCGAGAGGACTCGGCTCCTGCAGATCTTCCGTTATCTTTCTCCGCATGCGCCTGGCGATAGCCCCTGCGGCGCGAGCCGCCATGCCGCCTGCGGCCTCCTTCAAGAAAGCCGCAAATGGTTGTCTATACTGCTTTCAGGTGGCTGTGTTCTGCGCCAACCCACTGTGTTTAAAACCATAATTAATTTGTTGTTATTGATTGGGCAGGAGCGGGGCGAGGATGAGAATCGGGGATACACTCGTTGCGGCCGGCAAGGTTGAGGTCGCCGACCTGGAGCGTGCGCTGGAGTTGAAGAAGGACCGGAGCGAGCCTATCGGTTCGATCCTGGTGCGCCTTGGGCTGGTGGCGGAGAGCGATGTGGTCGAGCTGGTTTCGAGGCAGCTCGGCATTACGGTCGTGAGCAAGGAGGAGTTTCCCTTCGAGCCGGTGCAGCCGGATCACTTCTCCGTCAATTTCCTGAAATTCCACCAGGTGGTCCCGCTGGGTGTGCGCGGCGGGGAGCTCGAGTTGGCGATGGCCAACCCGCTCGACAAGTACGTCATCAATGCGGTGGAGATGACCAGCGGCATGCGCGTCAAGCCGCGCATTGCCATGCCGAGCGAGCTGGAGGATGCGATCGAGCGCCTCTACGGCAGCGGTCGCTCGGCGATGGATCAGATCGTTGCCGACCTCAACCAGCCCGCCAACCGGGCCGAATCGGAGGATATCGAGCACCTCAAGGACCTGGCCAGCGAGGCGCCGGTGATCCGGCTGGTGAACCTGCTGATAGAACGGGCGGTCGATGCCGGCGCTTCGGATATCCACATCGAGCCTTTCGACAACCACCTCAAGGTGCGCTACCGCATCGACGGCCTGCTGCAGGAGATGGAGGCGCCGCCGCCGCGGATGAGTGCGGCGGTGATCTCCCGCTTCAAGATCATGGCCAGGCTGGATATCGCCGAGCGGCGCCTGCCGCAGGACGGGCGGATCCAGCTGCGCAGCCAGGGCCGCGAGATCGACCTGCGTCTCTCCACCGTTCCGACCATGCACGGTGAGAGCGTGGTGATCCGCCTGCTGCGCAAGGACGCCGACGCTCTCGATTACCACCAGCTGGGCTTTTCCGATGCGCTGCTGTCGCAGTTCATGGGGATGCTGCGCCAGCCCAACGGTATTCTGCTGGTAACCGGCCCGACCGGCAGCGGCAAGACCACCACGCTCTACAGCGCGTTGCGCACCCTCAACGAGCCGACACGCAAGATTCTCACCGTCGAGGACCCGGTCGAATACGAACTGGAGGGGGTCAACCAGCTGCAGGTCAAGCCGCAAATCGGGCTCGATTTCGCCCGCGCGCTGCGCGCCCTGGTGCGCCAGGACCCAGACGTGATCATGATCGGCGAGATGCGCGATCTGGAGACTGCGCGCATCGCCGTGCAGTCGGCGATGACCGGCCATCTGGTGCTTTCCACCCTGCACACCAACGATGCGCTGAGCAGCATCAACCGGCTGCTCGACATGGGGGTCGAGGGCTACCTGGTGACCTCGACGGTGATCGGCATCGTCGCGCAGCGCCTGGTGCGCCAGCTCTGTCCCCACTGCCGCGAACGCTATGAACTGCTGCCGGAAATGGCGCGCGAGCTGCAGATCCCGATGGCGCAGGATGGCGAGGCGATCAAGCTTTATCGCGCGGTCGGCTGCGAGCAGTGCAAGGGGAGCGGCTACAGGGGACGCACGGCGATCCTCGAGGTGTTGCCGATCACCGACGAGCTTCGTTCCATGGTGCTCCGGCATGCCGAACTGCGTGACATGAATGCCGCGGCCAGGGCCGGCGGCATGCGCCCGATGTACGAGGACGGGCTGGACAAGGCGATAGCGGGGATCACCAGCCTGGAAGAGGTGCTGCGGGTGACGCGGGTAATGTGAAATGAACCGGTTTCGTTACAAGGTCGTGGATGCGTCAGGTGGGCTGCTCGAGGGCGAGATCGATGCGCTTACCGAACTCGACGCGCTGCAGCAACTCAAGGCGCAGGGCCATGCACCGATCAGTGCCGAGCCTGTCGGCGGCAACTGGCGGGAGCAGTTGCGCTTCTCCGGGTTTGGCCGACGCAATCGCTTCGATGTCTCCGCCTTTGCCCGTGACCTGGGCACCCTGATCGAGTCGGGGATCTCGCTCGATCGGGCACTGGCGATGTTTGCCGATATCACCACCGGCAAGCGCCAGGTCGAACTGGTGGCGAAGATGCGTGACGGGGTGCGCAGCGGCAGGGCTCTCTCCGAGGTGATGGAAGAGGCGCCGGAGGTCTTCACCCGCTTTCACATCAACATGGTACGCGCCGGGGAGGCCTCCGGTGCGCTGGGCTCGGTGCTGTTGCGCCTTGCCGAGTCGACCGCCGAGCTGCAGGCGGTCAAGGAGAGCATCCGCACGGCACTGATCTACCCGGCGCTGCTGGTGCTGATTACGGTGCTGTCGCTGATCCTGCTGATGGTGGTGGTGGTGCCGCAGTTCACCGTGCTGTTCGAGGACATGGGGCGCGAGCTGCCGCTGCCGACGCGCATCGTCAGCGGTGCCGGCGAGCTCCTGCGGGGTTACTGGTGGGCCGGTCTGGGGCTGGCGTTGCTCGCAGTGAAATTCATGCAGGCGCAGTGGCGCAAGCCGGAGAGCCGCTATCGCTGGGAGCTGCGGCTGATGCGCTGGCCGCTGCTGGGGGAGCTGATGGTCAAGTCGCAGATGGCGGTCTTCTCGCGCACCCTGGCCACCCTGCTGAACAACGGCGTGCCCCTGCTGGCGGCGCTGCGCATCGTGGGCGAAACACTCTCCAACCAGGTATTGCAGAGGAGCGTTGCCACCGTGGCCGAGGAGGTCAAGGGCGGGGACTCGCTGGCGGCCAGGCTGGCCGACAGCGGCCGCTTTCCGCCACTGGCGGTCCACCTGGTCCGGGTGGGCGAGGAGACCGGCAGCCTGGATGCGATGCTGCAGCGCCTGGCCGACATCTACGACCGCGAGGTGCGCACCTCGGTGCAGCGCATGCTGGTGATGATCGAACCGGTGCTGATCATCGGCCTCGGGATCATCGTCGGCGGCATCATCATGTCGATCCTGGTGGCGATTCTTAGCATCAACGATCTGACGTTGTGAGTTCAAAGTTCAAAGTGAAAGGTGAAAGGTTCGTAGGGTGGGATGTATCCCACCATGAATTTGGCGAAATGATGGGATGCATCCCATCCTACCTCACCCCTCACGTTCAGCAACACAGGAGCAGTCATGAATAAAGTGCAGCAGAGGCTAGCGGGAGAAGAAAAACAAAACGGTTTTACCCTCATCGAGTTGCTGGTGGTGCTGGTGATCCTCGGTCTGCTGGCGGGGCTGGTCGGGCCGCAGGTGATGAAGTATCTCGGCACCTCCAAGACCAAGACGGCGCATCTGCAGATCCAGGATCTGGGGGCGGCGCTCGATCTCTACCGGCTGGAGGTGGGGCGTTACCCCTCGAGCGAGGAGGGGCTACAGGCGCTGGTCGAGGCGCCGCAGGGGGCGGATGAACGCTGGCACGGGCCTTACCTGAAAAAGCGCACGCTGCCGAAGGATCCCTGGGGCTATGAGTATCAATACCGTTTCCCGGGAGAGAATGATATCTACGATCTCTACTCGTTGGGTGCAGACAATGCGGAAGGCGGTGACGGCGAAGACGCGGACATCTTCAGCTGGGAGTGAGCTCCCGCGCCGCGGCGGTTACACCCTGGTGGAGCTGCTGGTGGTGTTGCTGATCATGAGCGCGGTGCTGGCGCTGGTGCCGCCGCTCTTCGACCGCGGCCTCTCCTCGACCGAGTTGCGTTCCGTCGCGCGCGAGATGATGGCGGCGATGCGCGATGCGCGCAGCACCGCGGTAAGCACCCGCAGCCCGGTCGCCTTTACCCTCGATCTGGAGCAGCGCCACTACCAGGTCGACGAGCGGCGCCGGGTCACCCTGCCCGAGACGCTGCAGCTGGAGCTGCTGACCGGGCAGAGCGAGTTGCGCGGCCGCGGGGCCGGCGCGATCACCTTCTACTCCGATGGCAGCGCCAGCGGCGGCGAGGTGACGCTGCTCGCCGAGGCGAGACGCATCCGGCTCGACGTGGACTGGATGAGCGGGCGTGTCAGCTGGCATGAATAGACTCCATCTCCCGAGCGGGCGACAGCGCGGTTTTTCGCTGCTCGAGGTGCTGGTGGCCTTCACCATTCTGGCACTGGCGGTGGGTACGATCCTCTCGCTCTTTGCCACCGGGCTGCGCAACACCGCGGTGGCTTCCGATTACGCCCGCGCGCTCACCCTGGCCGAGTCGCAGCTCGCCTACTACCAGGGCATCGATCCGCAGCGCCTCGAGAGCGGCCGGAGCGAGGGGGAGGAGCAGGGCTTCACCTGGCGCAGCCGGGTCACCCCCTACGAGGATGTGGCGACAACGGGGGGAGCGACGCGCCTCTACCTCATCGATGTCGACGTGCAGTGGCAGGGCGATGGCAGGGCGCGCTCGGTGCAGCTCTCGACCCTGCGCATCGGTGCGGCGCCATGATGCTGCGCCCGCACCCACGTAACGCCCGCGGCTTTACCCTGATGGAGATGATGATCGCCATGGCGCTCATCGGCATGGCGCTGACTATCGCTTTTGCCGCGCTGCGTTTCGCCTCGCGCAGCTGGGAGCGCACCGCCGAGCTGGGCGCCGAGTTCGATCAGCTGCGCATCGCCACGCAGGTGGTGCGCCGGCAACTGGCACAGGTGCAGGCGATCAAACCGGACGAGACAAAGCGCGAGCTGCTGTTCCATGGCGGCTCCCAGGCGCTGGAGTTCGTTGCACCGGCGCCGGTGCAGGACGGACGCCTCGCCGCGCTCTACCACTACCGCCTCCGTTTCGGCAGCGATGAGCAGGGAACCGCCCTGCTGCTCGAGTACCGCCCCTATCGTCCCGGCGAGACGCAAGCGTGGCAGGGGGAGGTGGATAGCTCGTTGCTGGCGGGCGGCCTGCAGGGCGGACGCTTCTCCTATTACCCGGCGACGCCGCTGCAGGCGGGGGCGGAGTGGCAGCCCCAGTGGGACAAGCCGGAGCAGTTGCCGCGCATGGTGCGCGTGGAGCTGCAACTGCCGGGGCAGACCGAACCGTGGCCGGCACTGGTCGCGGTGTTGCCCGTCACCGGGAGCGTACGATGAGCGGGCCGCGGCGCAGCGGGCGCCAGCAGCAGCAGGGTATCGTGCTGGTGGTGGTGCTGTGGCTGGTGGCCCTGCTGTCGCTGATGGCGGTGAGCCAGACCGCGGCGGTGCGTACCGAGACCCTGATCGTCGGCAACCTGGTCGAATCGGCCACTGCCAGGGCGGCCGCCTATGCCGGCCTGCAGCGCGCCGTGGCCGAGCTGGCAAAGCCGCTCCAGGCACGCGAGATGAGCAGCGACGGAGCCCTCTACCAACTGCGGTTCGGCTCGGCGCAGCTCCTGGTTTCGATCACCGACGAGAGCGGCAAGGTGGACCTCAATGCCGCGCCGGGCACCCTGTTCGACGCCCTGTTGCAGGATGTGGTGGAGGATGAGGGGCGGCGCGAGGCGCTGGTCGCCGCGCTCCTCGACTGGCGCGACCGGGACAAGCTGCGCCGGATCAACGGTGCCGAGGAGGAGGATTACCGGCTCGCCGGCCTGGAGTACGGACCGCGCAACGGGCCGTTTCAGAGCCTGGAGGAGCTGGCACTGGTGATCGGTTTCGATGCGCCGCTCTATCACGCCATTGCCGATAATCTCACCATCTACTCCGGCAGCGCCACCATCAACGCCTCAGTTGCCCCGCAGGAGGTGCTGCAGGCGATCGACGGTGCCGCCGAGGCGGAGGAGGAGGTGCCGCCAATGAGCGAAGAGCCGCCCGATGTGGCGGTGCCCTACCGCCGCACCACCAGCGGCGGCAGCGTCTATTCCATCTACGCGGAGGCGCAGCTCGAGAGCGGTGTGCGCGAGCGCCTCGAGGCGGTAGTGCGGCTGGTGCCCCCCCGGGCCAATGCCCCGGCGCGCTACGAGTTCCTGCGCTGGCGCGAAGGGGTCGCATCGCGGAGCGAAGAGAGGTGAGGGTTCAAAGTTCAAGGTTCAAGGTTCAAAGATCCCCTCTCCCTGTCCCTCTCCCTGAGGGACAGGGGACCCTTCGTTCCGTTTTCACGGAAAGAGGAAAGTTCGTAGGCAGGGCAAAGGAGCGAGAGCGACGTGCCCAGCATTGCGGGGTATGAGGCAGAAATGGTTTAAAGATCGTAGGCCGGACATAGAGAAGCGGTGTCCGGCAGAACCTGCCCGATACCGCTACGCTATATCGGGCCTACCTCCTACTTCCACATCGGGGGGGGCGAGTAGTTACGGTTCAAAGTTCAAAGAATAGTTCCGAGTTATGGGCGCGGATAGGCTATCAGGACGCGAAAGGCTGGAATGCGCCTCCTTGAACCTTGAACCTTGAACCTTGAACTTTGAACTTTGAACTTTGAACTTTGAACCTTGAACTTTGAACCTTGAACTTTGAACCTCACCCCTCACCAAATTAGGGTGTTCACCTGCTTGTCACTTTCGTCACAGCTGTCTATAGCTTTATCTACTGAATGAACAAGCGGGTGCGGTATGGAGGCGGTGCAGAAGGAGTGGTCCACCGGGGAGATGTTGGCGGGAATGAACAGGGGCAGAGTGATTCGGTCCATTCTGCTGCTGCTCAATCTCCTGCTCGTGCTGTCCATCTGGCTGAGCTGGCGCAGCACACCGGAGATCCTCTCTGCGACGGATGTCTCTGCAGCGGCTGCATCCTCCCTGCAACTTCCCTCCAGCCCCTTGCGCAGGCTCTCCCTCGATCACTACCGTGAACTGGTAACCCGCCCCCTGTTCTGGGCCGAACGGCGTGCGCAGGAGATAGCGTCGCCGGTCGAGGTGAGTGCGCCGAACCAGCCCCTGGCGTTTGCCCTGATCGGTGTGGTGATGTCACCGCAATCGAGCCATGCCCTGCTGAGCAAACCCGGCAGCAAGGAGGTGGTGAAGGTCCAGCCCGGGGACATCGTGGAGGGATGGCAGGTCGAGACGATGGCGGCCGACAGCGTCCGCCTCAGCCGTGGCGGTGAAAGCCAGGTGATCACGCTGGATGAGAAACGGACAAACAAACAATAACTGCAGGGACATAGGATATCGGGAAGCAGTCAAGGGATCGCATTGCGGGCGCTGCCAGGCAAACCGCTTGGCGCACAACCTGAGCCGCTTCGTCGAGCGCGCCGGCAATGACGGTTTCAGACCCGGCTGGGGAGTTTGCCTCCACCAAAAAACAACAAGGGGAACGGTGTGGCGAGAGCGCAATACAATTTTGTCCTGTTGAATCTGATCCTGTTCCTGGTATCGGGCCTCACCGGCTGCGCCGGCACGCCGCAACGCGAGGCGGCGGGAACGCCAACGCCCGCAACGCCGAGCCCGGCGGTAGCGGCTGCCGCACCCGCAACCGCGCGGATTGCGGACCAGCCGCTGGTGACGGATTCGGCAATGCCGCGGCGGGAGCCGGAGATCAGTCAGGGGAGCGGCAGCTTCATCAACCGCAGCGCTGCGCTGCGCGGGCCCGCTCCGGCCGCCGGCGGGGATGTCACGCTCAATTTCGACGACACCGCGATCGCCGAGGTGGTGAAGATCGTGCTCGGCGATATCCTCGGTGAGAACTACGTTGTCGATCCCGCCATCAAGGGCAGCGTCAGCCTCAAGACCAGCCAGCCGGTCAAGCGCGATGCACTGCTGCCGATCCTCGAAGAGTTGCTGAAGATGAACGGTGCGGCGATGAGCTGGGACGGCAATTTCTACCGTGTCGCACCGCTCACCGCGGCGGCGCGCAGCGGGCAGAGCCCGCGCCTCGCCCAGAGCGGTGCGCAGAGCGGACCCGGCTACGGCATCCAGATCTTTCCGCTGCGCTACATCTCCGCCAAGGAGATGATGAAGATCCTCGAGGCGATGGTGCCGAAGGAGAATGTGATGCTGGTCGACGAGCATCGCAATCTGCTGGTACTCAGCGGCACCGGACGTGACCTCGAAGGGTGGCGCGACACGGTCGAGATCTTCGATGTGGACTGGATGGCCGGTTATTCGGTGGGGGTCTTTCCCCTGCAGTACGCCGATGCCAAATCGATTAGCGATGAGCTGACCCGGATCATCGGTGAGCACATGAATGCCGAATCGGCCGGCATGGTCAGGATCGAGCCGCTGGACCGGCTCAACGCGCTGCTGGTGCTCACGCCGCAACAGCGTTATCTGGAGCGGATGCGGGTCTGGATCGAGCGCCTGGACAGGGTCGGCGACGAGCCCGGTGTGCGCCTCTTTACCTATGAGGTGAAGAACCGCAAGGCCGCCGAACTGGCCGCGGTGCTGACCGATGTCTTCAGCGGCGAGGGCGGCATTCGCAGCGTTTCCCGCTCACCCGAGCTGGCACCGGGGATGAAACCGGTGAAGCTCAGCACCGTAACCGGCGGCGACAAGGGTGGCGCTGCGCCGCCCGCTGCCGCCGGGGCCCAGGCGCAGAGCCTGGCGCTGCCCGATGGCGGGCAGGTGCGCATCGTCGCCGATGAGTCGAACAACAGCATTCTGGTGATGTCCTCCGCCAGGGACTACCTGCTCATCGAGTCGGCGCTCAAGCGGCTCGACGTGCAGGAGATGCAGGTGCTGATCGAGGCGTCGATCCTCGAGGTCACCCTCTCGGATGAGCTGAGCTATGGCCTGGAGTGGTATTTCAAGAACACCGACATCTACAAGGGCCGGATCGGCGAAGGGCTGCTGGATCTGAACACCACCGCCGGTATCGGCCCGTCGATCCCCGGCTTCTCCTACACCATCAGTGCCAGCAACGGCGTGGTCAACGCGGTGCTCAATGCCCTCGCTTCCGACTCCAAGCTGAACGTGATCTCCAGCCCCTCGCTGATGGTGCTGGACAACCGCACGGCGCGCATCTCGGTGGGGGATCAGGTTCCGGTCAAAACGGATACCGCGACCACCGAGGCCGGTGTGATCATCGAGTCGATACAGTTCAAGGACACCGGGGTGCAACTGGAGGTGACGCCGCGCATCAACAGCGGCGGACTCATCACCATGGATATCCGCCAGGATGTTACCGACGCGGGCGAGCAGGATATCGCCACCGGCCAGCGCAGTTTCCGCCAGCGCAACATCCAGAGCACCATCTCCATCCAGAGCGGCGATACCGTGATGCTCGGCGGCCTGATCACGGAAAACGCCACCGATTCGGAATCCGGTGTGCCGTTCCTGCGTGATGTGCCGGTGCTGGGGGCCTTTTTCGGCAGGAGTTCCGAGACCTCTCGCCGTACTGAACTGGTGGTGCTCATCACGCCGCGGATGGTGCAGAGCACCGGCGATGCGCGCCAGCTCACCGAGGAGTACCGCAAGCGCATGAACAGTCTGAAACAGCGGGCCGAGCAGACCCTCGCCATGCCCGCCGAATGACCATGCCGGGACCTGAGCGAGAGATGAACCGATCGATACGCCTCTACAGTGAGTACTTCGGGATGCGCGAGAACGCCTTCGCCATCACCCCCGATCCGCGTTACCTCTTTATGAGCGATCGCCACCGCGAGGCGCTGGCCCACCTGCTGTTCGGCACCGAGGAGGGGGGCGGCTTCGTCCAGCTGACCGGCGAGGTGGGCACCGGCAAGACCACCATCTGCCGCGCCTTCCTCGAGCAGTTGCCGGAAAATGTCGATGTGGCCCTGCTGCTCAATCCGCCCGAGAGCGGCCGCGAACTGCTGCTGGCGATCGCCACGGAACTGCGCTTGTCGGTGGGCAACCGGGATGCACAGGTGCGCGAGCTGGTGGACCTGCTCAATGTGCGGCTGCTCAAGGCACATGCGGCAGGGCGCCGCACCGTGGTGATCATCGACGAGGCGCAGAACATCCGCAACGAGGTGCTGGAGCAGGTGCGCCTGCTGACCAACCTGGAGACGCCCACGCACAAGCTGTTACAGGTCTTTCTTATCGGCCAGCCGGAGTTGCGCCAGAAACTGGAATCGCCCGGCTTGCGCCAGGTCGCCCAGCGCATTACCGCCCGTTACCACCTGGAGCCCCTGAGCCTGCTCGAGACCCGGGGCTATATCCGTCACCGGCTGGCGGTTGCCGGTTGCCGCCAGGGGCTCTTCACCCCCTCCGCGATACGGCAGATCTACCGCCAGTCCCAGGGGATCCCCCGGGTGATCAATATTCTCTGTGACCGGGCGCTTCTCGGCGCCTTCGCCACCGATTCGGCGGAGGTCACCTCCGGCATCGTTCGCTATGCCTCGCGGGAGTGGCGCGGCGAGACGCGAGGTCGCAGCCGGCTGCGGCGACTGGCCCGTCCGGCACTCGCGGTGGGCATGGCGGGGCTGATGCTGGCCGCTGCAGCGGGTTTCGCCGGCAACGGCGCGGTGCAGCAGGGCAACGGCTTTGCGGCACTACTGCAGGACGGGATGCAGGGCATAGGCGATCTGCTGCGCCGGCTGGAGCCCGGCATCGCAGAGCCGACCGGCGAAGCGGAGGCGCAAGTGCTTCGGCAGGGCCGTGCAGGCACCGAACCGATGCCTGCAGGGAGCGCGCCGTTACCCGATCCGGTCGCGCCGGCCACACCGGCCGCGAGGGAGTTTCCGGAACTGGTGCAGTTCGCCGCCACTGTCGGCCAGCCGGAGACGGTATCGGTACAGGGCGTGGTGGAGGCGGGTGCACCGGTCGCCCTGCAGGCGCTGCTGGCCCGCTGGGGGATAGAGAGGAAGCCGGCTGATCGCCTCGCCCTGTGCGACGAGGCGCTCGCCCACGGCCTGCGTTGTCTGCGCGAGCGCGCCGGCTGGAATGAATTGCTCGGCTACAACCGCCCGGCGCTGCTCACCCTGGTTACCGACGCCGGTGTGGAGGCTTCCATTGCGCTGGTGGGCATGAGCGCAGAGAACGCGGTGGTTGCCGTCGCCGATGGGGTGCGCCGGGTGCCGACCCGTGAACTCGAGGGGTACTGGAGCGGCGAGTTCGTCATGCTCTGGCGGCCACCGCTTGACGGGGTGGCGTTGATCGCGACAGGTTCCAGGCCGACGGCGGTCGAATGGCTGCAGCGGGCGCTGGCGCGCGCGGACGGGCAGCGTGAGAGCGGGATGGCGTTCGATCACGCCCTGGCGCAGCGGCTGCGCCGCTTCCAGAAACTGCGCGGACTGCAGGCCGACGGCATCGCCGGTCCGCGAACGCTCATCCACCTGAATACGCTAATCGGCGAACGGGATTTTCCCATGCTGGTAGCGGCACAGGGTAACGGCGGATAAGCCATGTCGTACATACTCGATGCATTGCGCAAGGCGGAGATGGAGCGGGAGCTGTCACGCGTTCCGGGGATCTCCTCGCGGCAACAGTTTGCCCGCGCAGTCGGGCGCTTTCCGCCGCGGCTCTGGCTGCCGCTCACCGCCGCGCTGGCAGTGGGTGTGGCGACAACCTGGCTCTTGCTCCGGGAGGAGGCGCCGTTTCAGGCGCAGGCTGCCGTCGTGTCGGGCGCAGGAGGGAGCGCACCGATGGCTGCCGCGCCGCCACCGCCGGTTGCCTCGGCGATCGCCGCGCCACCCGCCGCACTGCCGGAGCCGCAGGCCGATGAGGAGCCGGTGCTGCCGGCAGTTGCCATTGCTGAAGCGCCTGCACCGGCGCTGCAGGCAGAGGCGGCGGCCGTGGCTGATGAGCCGCAGGCGCCACCGCCGAACGAGCAACAGACCGTCGACGACGCACCCGTCGTTTCGGAACCGACCCAGGCTGCAACGCCCGTCAAGGCCGAGAGTGGCGGCGTGCGGGAGCCTGCTGATGTGGTGGCGATGATCGCTGCCGAGGCGGAGCGCGGCTTCCTGCCTGTCGAACGTCCCGCCCAACCCGCCCGGCAACTACGCCCCGGGCCGGCCACTTCACCTGAGGCTGGCGGGGAGGAGGTGCTGCCCCCGCTGCTCACGACCCTGCCGTACCGTTTCCAGAGCACCGTGCCGAAGCTCGTGATCAACGCCCAGGCCTATGCCGAGGAGGCGGAGGCCCGCTTCGTCATCATCAACATGAACAAGTACCAGGAAGGGCAGAGCACCCCGGAGGGGGTCGTGATCGAGAGCATCGGCAAGGAGCACCTGATCCTGAGTTACCAGGGACAGCCGTTCAGGATGCAGCGGTGAAAAAATCGAGGTGACCGGTGACAGGTGACAGGTGACAGGGCAGGAGCCGAGTCCCCTCGGCGAATGTCTTCCCATTTGGCCATGGTTCGCCGAGGGGACTCGGCTCCTACAATCCTCGTCTCTCGAATCTGCCTTTACGGCACAATCCACTGCGCTGTATCAAACGCCTTTCCCATCTCCCACACGTAGCACCCCTTGGCGGCGAAACGCTGGCCGGGGGCGAGGCTGATGCGCGGGTAGAGCGAAGGGTTGATCATGTTGTCCATCATGTGTTCGATGCGCTCGAGAAAATACTCGCGTGACAGGTTGCCGCGCAGGTGCATCAGCGCCTCGCCGACCAGGCTGACGGTGAGGAAGCTGGAGGACTGCAGGTGCAGGTCACTGACCGGCAGTTTGCGCAGGTGCGCCCAGGTGCGAAAGCGCAGGGTTCGCCTGTCGGTGTCGGCTGCCCTATAAGGGGTGAGCAGGATGAAGCGTTGGTGCAGCGGGTGCTGCTGCAGGACGTCGAGCGCCGGTTGCAGTGACGCCGAAAGGTAGATGGCGGCGGGCAGGGTGGGCGAGCCGGCAAGCGCCGCGAGCCCCTCCAGTCTTTGCGCGTCGAGCCACAGCACCCACACGGCATCGCCATGCTTTTCGGCAAGGCCCCTCCAGAAGCCGGCGTCGGGGATCTGCCCGGGTTGCAGTACGATCTCGGTCAGGGCGGGCGCCTCGGTGCCAGACAGGGCGTGGCGCAGGCTTTGCGCCGCCGCGACTGCGGCGGGCCGCTCGTCGCGCACCTGGATCACCCGCCGCGGGCGGTTGGCCGCATCGCCGAGGTGCCGCGCCAGGGTCTCGGCCTCCAGTTCGACACCGCGGGAGAAATAGAGCGAGTAGAAGTCCTGGTCGGCCTGCGTCGGCGGCAGGGGGATGTGCGGCATCAGGCAGGGCAGCTGCTGCGCCTCGCAAAAGCGATGGACCGGCTGCCAGCCGCCGCTGCCCACACCGCCGACGATGGCAAACACCGGCTGCTTCGCATACAGCGCCTGCAGCTGTTCCGACCACTCCTGTTGCGGTCCGTGCAACGCCCACTCATGCAGCTTCCAGCGCCGGTACGAGCCGTAGACCCACGCCTTGTGGAATGGCGCATTCTCGGCCCGCCGGGTCTCGCCGCGGGTGCCGGCATTCTTGTCGCGAAAAAAGGCGGTGAGGACATTGAGCATCGCCTCGCGCGCCGCCTCGTTGCCGGGTGTGGTGATAGTGGCGAAATGGATCTCATGCTCATCGACCCCCGGCGGGGTGGTAACGGTGAGGCTTGCCAGATAGGTGGAGAGGGCCAGTACCTCGCTGTCGCTGAAGTCGAAGCGGGGCATCAGTGGGGAGAGTTCCCGTCCTGCCGGATCGACCCCCTGCGTGAGCACGCGCCCGAGGCTGGCCGTGGTGTAGGCCGGCCGGGTCTCCCTGTGCATGCCGCCGCTGGGGTAGCTGCCGTGCAGGGTGGCGATGCGCGGCGCGAAGAGCACTTCGCTGATTATCGCCGGCACCGGTTCGCCGCCCTCGCTCGAACCGATGCCGCTGCGACGGTGGCAATTGACACAGGCGTAGCGGCTCCCGGAGAGGGGAACATCACCGCGCACCCTGGCGCTGATGCTGCCGCCATCGGGGAGTTCGCCGAACAGGTAGATCGCCTTGCCGGCGGCAAGCCACTCCTGCTGCGTGCGGCTGTGCTCGGGAGGAGGAGCTTCCGGCGCCGCCGCCTGGAGTCCGTTCGTGCCGAGTAGCAGCAGGAGCAGCAGCGGGTGTG
>Ga0209164_1001680_pt1 | contig 26951 bp, 19 predicted proteins | sample MTBNYHSulfiMetaG_FD_187458 | JGI IMG/M metagenome (GOLD analysis project Ga0209164, IMG submission 187458) | Enrichment culture microbial communities from rom New York Harbor, USA that are MTBE-degrading - MTBE-NYH (New York Harbor Sulfidogenic)... | ecosystem: Environmental > Aquatic > Marine >... | reverse complement strand
CTGGGTCGTAAATCTCCGAGAAGCCGAGTCCATTGAATTCGGCGGGTTTGTATTGAAAGGTGTCCCGAGCGGCGGCATTGTGGGCGGTAATGGTTTTGTCGTGCGGATCGATGAGCAGGGCGGGCGTTTCCGCCAGTTCGATCATGGCCTCCATTTCCGCATCACTCTCGCTGATCGCCTGCACGATATGGGCGGTCTGAGTGGCTTCGAGCATATAGCCGATGTAGTAACGCGGCGTCCTGGGGTTGGAGACACCGGTCAGCTTGATCCAGCGGGCGGGGCCGCCGTCCTCCGACTTGAGACGAAACAGGGTGGCCGCCGTTTCCGCTTTGCGCACACTCTGCATGAATTCTTCGATGAGGTAGATATCCTCCTCGACCACGACTTCACGTTGAAGTTCGCTGTTTTGCAGCAGAAGGCCCGAGTTGGCGCCCAGGCCTTCGATCCGATAGGCGTTGAGGTACTCGATTTTGTTTTTGATCAGATCGATGCGCCACAACAGCGCCGGAAAGGCGTTGATGAAATCGATCAACTCCTCGGTGCTCAGGTGGCCGATGGGAACCGTTTCGTGATGTTGCACCATGAAAAATCCCGTATGTTTAAGCCGGTAAGGACGAAGTCCGAAGCCTTTACGAGACGGTCAACGGGGATCAGCGGTAGTCATAGAAACCCTTGCCGCTCTTTCTGCCGTAGAAGCCGGCCTTGACCATCTGTTTGAGCAGGGGCGGGGCGGCATATTTGGGATCCTTGAATTCGTCGAACATGATCCCGGTGATCGAATAGATGGTATCCAGGCCGATCATGTCCAGCAGGGTCAACGGGCCCATGGGATGACCGCAGCCGAGCACCATGCCCGTGTCGATGTCTTCACGCGTCGCCTGGCCGCTTTCGAAAGCGCGGATGGCATCGAGCAGATAGGGCACCAGCAGCAGGTTGACCACGAATCCGGCCCGGTCTTTGGCCTGAATCGCCGTTTTACCCATGGATGTGGCCAGCTCTGTGGCGATTTGGGCCGCTTCCGGGCTGGATTGAATGGTGCTGATCACTTCCACGAGCTTCATGATCGGCACAGGGTTGAAAAAATGCATGCCCACGAAGCGGTCGGCGCGCTTGGTGGCGGTGGCGATCTCGATAATCTGGAGCGATGAGGTGTTGGAAGCAAACAGGGTGTGAGGTGGACAAAGCGCATCCAGTTCGGCGAACAGCTTGCGCTTGATGTCGAGATTCTCGATAATGGCTTCTATTACGACGTCGCACCCGGACAGATCCTTGACGGAGGTGGTGCCGATGACGCGTTTTCGCAATCCCTCCGCATCGGCCTGGGACATTTTGCCCTTATGGACAGACTTGGCCAGGTTGGCGTCCAAGGCTGCGTAACCCTTTTCGATAAACACGTCGGATGCCTCCAGCACATTCACCTGGTAACCGGCCTGGGCCGCTACCTGGGCGATGCCGCCGCCCATGAGGCCAAATCCAGCCACGCCGATTCTCTTGATCTCCATGATGCACTCCTTTGCTGTTGAATTTCAAAAGCAGCCCTCGGATCAGGCATGCGGTCGTATTGACCTATAATGGATATGGCGCCCGGTTTCAATGTCTCGGTGATATTTGGGCATTTTTTGGAGATGGCCTACCGCACGATGGAAAAGCCCAGCCGGAAGGCGTCATGACGTTCGGTGTAATGGAGCAGAGTTTCTGCAAAGCCGCTGAAATACTGGGCGTGAAGGTAAAGATTCACGCTTTTGGCCAGCAGCCTGGACATGGGATAGGTCAGGTCCAATTGCACCGTCGCGCCCTCGTCCGCCCACCACAGATGGGAATTGAGCGCCAGACCCTCCGTGTCCACGATGCCGACTTCCAGATCGAAATAGCCACGGTAATCCATGATGTCGTCGTTGGTATTTTCGGAATTGTTGACATAGGTGAAAAGTTTGGGCGCCACTTTGAGATAGAAGGTGTCCATCAGATGGATTCCCAGGACGGGTCTCAGGTAGAGGTAGTTGGTGCTGCGGGAGTCGTCGCCGCTTTTACCATTGGACTCGTGTTCGTATCCACTCTGGATGCCGAAAGTGGTGATGCGTTTGATGTTCAGATCGATATTGGAAATCTCGTAGAAGAGCTCCGGCATGTAGCTCGTATCTTCAAACGGTTTGGAGTCGTCTTTCAAATCCCATATGGAACGCTGGGTATAGGCGATGTGAAAACCGGACATCCATGGGGCGGTTTCCGCCAGAAAGCCCTTGGGGTTGAAGAGCCGGTACTTGAAACTGAATTGAAACTTAGTCTGATCCAGGCCGGGCTTTACCCCCAGCAGGAAATACATGGGCCTGTGAACGGAGAAGTTTTCCAGGTACGACTGGACGAGCGCGTCGCCATGGTCCAGGGAGGTCGGTGCAACCGGGGTTGACGCGTCTGCAGGGGGCGAGACATCCGCGGGTGCCGAGGCGTCCGCCGGCGTTGCGGACACTGGCAGGAGGAGCGGTGCGGCGGGCAGGGTGCGCAGTCGCAGGCGCACCGTTTCCCGGGCATCGGTCGGGATCGCGACGGCATATTGCCATTTGGCATAGCTCCCTGCCGGAATTTCCTCGCCGTACGCCGTTGGCTCCTCTACCCGACGGGCTTCGCAACTGGCTTCGATGTCTCCCCACTGCACGGTGCACGGCAATGAAGAGGGCAGTTTCTGGACGATGGCCGAATCCGTCGGGTTGTGCAGGTAGAGATCCAGGATCACCGTGTCGCCGGCATGAATCTCTTCGTGGGATGTGGACAGCACGAGTTCCGGATCTCCGGCCCAGGCGATGGAAGCGACCAGCAACGCCACCACCAGGGCCAATGCAAATTGACGATAGTTATCCATCATCGTTCCCTTTCTACTCTGCGCCGCCCCCTAAGACCGCGTAAAGACGCACCTGGTTGGCGAGCCGGGACAGGCGAGTGGTGATCAACCCCTGCTGCGCGGCGTAGAGCGAACGTTGGGCGTCCAGCACGCCGAGGTAAATATCGGTGCCTTTTTCATAGCGCAGGTTGGCAATCCGGTACGTCGCCTCGGTGGCTTCCACCAGGGATTGCTGGGCCTTAAGACGATCTTCCAGCGTACCCGCTTGTGCCAGAGTGTCGGCGATCTCCCTGAAAGCCGATTGAACGGCACCCTCGTACCGCGTCACAGCCATCTCCCGATCCACCTGGGTGACGGTCAGTGCGGCCCATGTGCGTGGATCGAAGATCGGCAGGACGATGCGCGGAGAGAACATCCAGGTGCCCGACCCGGATTCGAACAGGCCGGACAACTCGCTGCTGGCCGTGCCGATCGAGGTGGTCAGGGTGATGCGCGGGAACAATGCGGCCCGGGCCGCCCCGATGTTGGCGTTGGCGGCTTTGAGCAGATTTTCGGCCTGAAGAATGTCCGGGCGGGCGAGCAGCACTTCGGAGGACGTGCCGGGTGACAGCGGGCGCATCGGCGTCAGGCCGCTCAGCGCGGGGGGAGACAGGTCGGTCGGAACAGTCGACCCGACCAGCAGGTTCAGGGCATTCTCATCGCGTGCCACCAGTTCGGTGAAGCGGTAGAGGTCCACCCGGGCCGCATCCACGCGCGTTTGCACCTGGCGCAGATCCAGTTCAGGGACCAGACCGACTTCGAACCGGCGCCGGATCAGGTCATAGGCCGCCTGCTGGGCGGCGAGGGTCGCTTTGGCCAGTTCGAAATTTTCGCGGTCCGCGGCAAGGGTCAGGTAGGCATTGGCCACTTCCGACACCAGCAGGATCCGTGCACTGCGGCGGGCCTGTTCGGTGGCGAAGAACTCTTCCAAAGCGCTTTGGCTCAGGCTGCGGATACGGCCGAAGAAGTCCAGTTCCCAGGCGCTGATGCCGATGTCGGCACTGTACTCCTCGGCGGTCATTCTTTGGCCGGTGCGGGAGAGATCGGCCGGTATGCGCTCTTTGTAAGCGGTGCCGCTGGCATTGACACTGGGCAGCAGTTCGGCCCGTTGGATGCGGTAGTAGGCCCGGGCGCGTTCCACATTCAAGGCGGCCAGGCGCAGGTCGCGGTTGTTCTCCAGGGCCAAGTCGATGATCTGCCGGAGGCCTTCATCGGTATAATAGTCGCGCCAGTGCAATTCCGCCGGCAGGGGCGCTTCGAGGGTGTCTTGTGTTTCTTGATAAGCCGGTCCCTCGGGCCACTGCTCAGGGATCGGGGCGTCCGGTCGCGAATATTCAGGGATCATGGTGCAGCCGGTGACGAGAAGGACCAGCGCGCACCCCATGGAAACCATCTTGATGTTCATATCAATGTCCCTCCACAGGCATCACGGTCTTCGAGGCGTTTTCCCCGGACCGGTCTGCCTTTTTGCCTTGGAACAGGCGTACCACCACCACGTAAAAGAGGGGAATGAAAAAGATCGCCAGGAAGGTGGAGGTGATCATGCCGCCGAGCACACCGGTGCCGATGGCGGTCTGTGCCCCGGCGCCCGCGCCGCTGGCCAGTGCCAGGGGCAGAACGCCGAAACCGAAGGCCAGCGAGGTCATGACGATGGGGCGCAACCTCAACTTGGCGCCTTCCAGGGTGGCTTCTATCAGTCCCATCCCCTCCTTGATTTTGCCCATGGCGAACTGCACGATCAAAATGGCGTTCTTGGTGGTCAGTCCGAGCACGGTGAGCAGGCCGATCTGAAAATAGACGTCGTTGGGAAAACCCCGCAGCATGGAGGCCGCTACGCCGCCGATCACGCCCAGGGGCAGGGCCATCATGATCGAAATCGGTACGGTCCAGCTTTCGTAAAGGGCGGCCAGGCAGAGAAAGATCACGATCATGGAAAAGGCATAGAGCAGGCCGGTCTGGGATGTGGCCATGCGCTCCTGATAAGAGAGGCCGCTCCAGTCGAATCCAATGCCCTCGGGCAACTTGGCCGTAATCTCCTCCATGGCCTGCATGGCTTCACCCGTGCTTCTGCCCGGCGGCGCTTCACCCTGGATGTTCATGGAGGGAAAGGCATTGAAACGTTCGAGTTTGGGCGATCCATAGGCCCAGTATCCGCTGGCGAAGGCGGTGAAAGGGGTCATGTCGCCGGCGCGGTTGCGCACATAGAGCCGTTCCAGATCGTTGGGCAGCATGCGATGGGGTGCATCGGCCTGCACATAGACCCGCTTGACTCGTCCACCCTGAATGAAGTCGTTGACGTAGGCGCTGCCGAAAGCCGCCGAGAGGGTGTTGTGGATGCTGTCGATGGGCACACCCAAGGCCCCCGCTTTTTCCCAGTCCACATCGATGCGGTACTGGGCCACATCTTCCATGCCGTTGGGGCGTACGCGGGTGAGCCGGTCATCCTGGGCGGCCATGCCGAGCAACTGGTTGCGGGCCTGCATCAATTTATCATGTCCCAGACCGCCGCGATCCTGCAGTTGAAAATCGAATCCGGCCGCGGTGCCCAACTCCGTGACTGCCGGCGGGGCGAAGGCAAACACACGGGCGTTGCGGATTTGGGCGAAGCGCGCCATGGAGCGGTTGGCCAGGGCTTTGACTTTCAGCTCCGGCCGTTCGCGCAGTTCCCAGTCCTTGAGCCGGATCCAGCCTAGCCCCATGTTCTGCCCGGTCCCGGCAAAGCTGCGGCCGGCGAGGGTCAGTACCGTGGCGACGACGTCGCTCTCCTCATTTAGCAGGTAGTCGCGGACTTCGGCCATCACGGCTTCGGTCTGCTCCACGGTCGAGCCCGACGGCAACTGGGCCTGGATGAACATGACACCCTGGTCTTCGTCCGGCAGATAAGCGGTGGGCATGCGCTGGAACAGGAATGCCAACGCCGCGACGATCAGGACGTAAACCACCAGGTAGCGCAGCCTTCGGCCGAGAATGCGTTCGACCACGGCGAGGTAACGCTCCCGGGCCAGGCCGAACAGGTGGTTGAAGCGGTAGAAGAAGTAGTTGAAGAGATAGAAACGCCTGGCCATGGGGTTTTTGTTTTCCGACGGCATCTTGAGCAGGGAGGCGCACAGGACCGGGGTCAAGATGAGGGCCACCAGAACCGAAAGCAGCATGGCCGCGATGACGGTCACCGAAAACTGGCGGTAGATCACGCCTGTGGAGCCACCGAAGAAGGCCATGGGGCCGAAGACGGCCGAGAGCACCAGGCCGATGCCGACCAAGGCGCTGGTAATCTCGTCCATGGATTTGCGTGTGGCCTCCTTGGGCGGGAGGCCCTCTTCGTGCATCACCCGCTCCACGTTCTCCACCACGACGATGGCGTCGTCCACCAGCAGGCCGATGGCCAATACCATGGCGAACATGGTCAGCATGTTGATGGAGAATCCGAAAAAACCCAACACGGCGAAGGTGCCCAGGATGACCACGGGCACGGCCAGGGTGGGGATCAGCGTGGCGCGGATATTGCCCAGAAAGAGGTACATCACCAGAAACACCAGCAGGATCGCTTCGAAGAGGGTCTTGACAACCTCTTTGATGGCGACCTTGACGAAGGGAGTGGTGTCATAGGGATAGATGACCTTTACACCCGGCGGAAAGTATTCGGACAACTCCGCCATTTTGACCCGGATGGCGTCGGCCGTGTCCAGCGCGTTGGCGCCGGCGGCCTGGCGGACGGCCAGGGCGGCGTTCTCCTTGCCGTTGAACAGGGCATTGATGTCATAGCGTTCGGTGCCCAATTCCGTTCGCGCCACATCGCTGACGCGAACGATCGAGCCATCCGGGTTGATACGCAGCGGAATCGCGGCAAACTCCTCAGGGGTTTTGAGCAGGCTTTGCACGATGATGGAAGCGTTCAGCCGCTGGCCCTTGACGGCCGGGGTCGCGCCGAATTGCCCTGCGGAAATCTCCACATTGTAGGCCCGCAGCTTCGCAATGACATCTTCGATGGTCAGCTTGTAATCGACCAGTTTGTCTGGATTGAGCCAGATGCGCATGGCGTACTGGGTGCCGAAACTTTCCACCTCACCGACTCCCGGGACACGCGCCAACACCTTTTCGATATTGGATTGGGCATAATCCCGCAGATCGTTGCCTACCATACTGCCGTCTTCTGAAATGAGGCCGATCACCATCAGGTAGTTGCGGGTGGACTTGCTCACCTTGACACCCTGGCGCTGGATCACGTCGGGCAGGCTGGACATGGCCAGTTGGAGCTTGTTCTGGACCTGGGACCAGGCCAGGTCTGGGTCCGTACCGGGTGCAAATGTCAATTCGATGCGGCCGGCGCCTGATCCATCGCTGGTGGCGGTCATATAGAGCAGTTTGTCGAATCCGGTCATCTTCTGTTCGATGATCTGGATCACGCTGTTTTCCACTGTTTCGGCCGAGCCACCGGGATAGAAGGCGTCGATAGCAATGGAGGGCGGGGCGATGGGCGGATACTGGGAAATCGGCAGGTTGTAGATCGCCAGTCCGCCGCCAAGCATCATGATGATGGCGATGACCCAGGCAAAAACCGGGCGATCCAGGAAGAATCTCGATAGCATGTTGGGACTCCTTTACTTCTCCGACCCCGCGGGTGCGCCGCTTGCGGCATTCTTTTCAGATTTCTCGCCGATGTTGTCCATGGAAACAGGGGTCACTTTCGCACCGGGCCGGACGTTGAGCATGCCTTCGATGATCAGCCGGTCCCCGGCCGCCAGACCCGATGCGATCAGCCATTGGTCTCCGATGGCACGATCGATCGTCAACGCCCTCTGCTGTGCGGTGCTGTCCGGGTCGACGATCAGAGCGACCGGTTCTCCCTTGGGTGTTCGGCTTACGCCCTGTTGGGGCACCAGCAGGGCCTGTGAGGCGATGCCTTCGCTGACGACCGCCCGCACGAACATGCCCGGCAACAGGATATGGTCCGGATTGGGCACGATGATCCGCAGCGAGTAGGAGCCGGTGGTGGGGTCCACCGTCACATCGGAGAACTGTAAGGTGCCTTCCAGGGGATAGGGTGTGCCGTCCTCTAAAACGATGCGCACCTTCTTGCGGCTGGCCGCTTCGCTGCTGAGCAGCCCGGTTTCCAGGTTGCGCCTCAGGCGCAGCAGTTCGGCCGAGGATTGAACCACATCCACATAGATGGGATCAAGCTGCTGCAACGTCGCCAGCGCCTGGGGTTGATAGGCGGTTACCAGGCTGCCGGTCTTGATATGGCTGCGGCCGATACGCCCTGAAAAGGGTGCATTGACGCGGGTATAATCCAGGTCGATGCGCGCCGCTTCGACGGCCGCCTGCCAATACGCGATGTCGGCCTTGGCTTGTTCCAGGGCCGCAGCCGCATCGTCCACGTCCTGCTGGCTGACCGCCCTGTCGGCAATCAGGTCTCGGTAGCGTTCGGCCCTGGACTGGATCGATGGCAGATTGGCCTGGGCTTTCGCCAGTGACGCTTTGGCCGAATTGTACTTGACCTGGAAAAGAGCGGGATCGATCTGGTACAGCTGCTGGCCGGTTTTGACATCCGAGCCCTCTTTGAACAGCCGTTTCTGGATGATGCCGTTCACCTGGGGCCGGATATCGGCCACCTGATAGGCGGATGTGCGTCCGGGCAACTCGGTGGTCAGCTCGACGGATTGTGGTTGGATGGTGATCGTGCCGACCTGCGGGACGGGTGGAGGTCCTGCCTGGCGCCCTTTGTCGCTGTCACAGCCGCTCCAGACCAGTGGCGCGGCGAAGAGCAACAGAACGGCTATCCATTGCATGGGGTGATTGCGATAGGTATTCAGTGCCATTTAACATCTCCCGGAAAAGAATTAAAAGTTAACGTGCGCCCGATTCCGCCATCAACCCGTCATCCTGCCACAGGGAGTGGGTCACCCAGCCAAAATGGCTGAAGTCCTCGGCCAGCTGCAGCCCGACCTGGGAATAGGCCCGGTCTTTGACATCCTCTATCCAGCGCAGCATCACGCTGATATCGGTGGGCAGATCCGAGCGAATCCAGAGCGCTGCGGCCGTCAAGGCCTGGGGTTTACCGTTGAAGGTCAGCTCCCGAGCCAGGGCCAGCGCGTTTTTTTTGCTTGCCTCGTTGAAGGCACGAACGTGTATGAGTTCGATCCACTGCATGGCATACCTCTTTATGAGAGCCGCCATTTCGGGGGCGGCCGATCTCGTGCTGCGACCGGTGCGCGCCGGTCCATCGGAGGAACTCATGCATGAGGGATGCCATTCTATATATTCTAAAAATACAATAGGATATAAATTCAAAGGGTGATGAAGTGTCAAATGTGACCGATTTTTGATGTCATATTTGACATCTGTTTTTTAATGTGTCAAATGTGACGATATGGATCATGAAAGAGGGAGAAGCACGCTTGTGGACGATACGATATTTTTCCGTGAGGCGACGCTGAGGATCTGCAGCAGTCTGAATCTCGAGCGGGCCTTGACCCGGACCCTGGAATTCCTCCAGGAGGTGTTGCCGGCCGACGGCCTGCATATCGGTCTCTTCGATCCGGATTTGAACCTGATGCGTACCCTGGCTCATATCGTTCCGGAGGGTTGGCCCAGGATACCGGAAACCATCGCCGTTCCCGAAGGTGCCCTCGACCGGCTCATGACCGATTGGCGGGCCGAGGCCAAGTTCGGTGTGGTCAACGACCTGCGTACGATCGAGCCCGAAGTGACACCCCTGGTGCGTATGATCTGGCCCAGAGATGTCTCCTTGCTGCATACGGACCTGGAGGTCGAACAACGACGGATCGGAAAACTCGTTTTGGCGGCCCGTGGCAGTCACCGCTATCATGAACGGCATGCCCGCATGATGAGCCGGCTCAACGAGCCGTTTGCCATCGCTCTGGCCAACGGCCTGCAACATCAAGAGACCCTGCGGCTCAAAGAGATGCTCGAGGAAGACAACCGGTATCTGCACCGGGAGTTGCGCCATGCTTCGGGCGATACCATCGTGGGCGCCGATTTCGGGCTGAAAGGGGTCATGGAGATGATCCGCCAGGTGGCGCCCCTGGAGAGCCCGGTCTTGCTCCTGGGAGAAACCGGCACGGGCAAGGAGTTGCTGGCCAACGCCGTGCACACCGCCTCCCCGCGCAGAGACGGCCCCTTTGTGAAGGTCAACTGCGGCGGTTTGCCGGAGAGCCTGCTGGACAGCGAGCTGTTCGGTCATGAAAAGGGGGCGTTTACGGGCGCCGTTTCCCAGAAGCGCGGTCGGTTCGAGCGGGCCGACGGCGGGACGCTTTTTCTGGACGAAATCGGGGAGTTGCCCCATGAGGCGCAAGTCAAACTGTTGCGGGTGCTGCAGCACAAGGAGATCGAGCGGGTAGGCGGCACGGAGGTCCTGCCGGTGGATGTGCGCATCATCAGCGCCACCCATCGCAATCTGGAGGAGATGGTCCACCAGGGGCGGTTTCGTGAGGATCTGTGGTTCCGGCTCAATGTCTTTCCGATCATGATTCCACCGTTGCGCCAGCGGCCCCAGGATATTCCACCACTTGTGGATTATCTGATTTCCAGAAAATGCCGTGAGATGAAGATCGCCAAAGACGTCCGGGTGCCGCCCGGCACCGTCGATACACTGAAGCACTATCCCTGGCCCGGAAATGTGCGTGAACTGCAAAATTTGATCGAGCGGTCCTTGATACAGGCCCAGGCCACCGCCTCGAAGATGCTTTCCCTCGACCTCAATCCGATCACCGGTTTTCACTCCTCGAGGGACACCCATACCCAATCGAGCGAAGAGGTTCTCCCCTTCGACGAGGCCGTGGCACAGATGATTCGCAACGCATTGAAGGTGAGCAACGGCAAGGTGATTGGCTCCGGCGGCGCGGCCGAACGATTGGGCCTTCACCCGAGCACCTTGCGCGGGAAGATGCGCAAGCTCAACATTCGCCCCATGCAAACGAAACGTGGGATCGATGCGATCAAATAAACGACAGACATTGAAAGGAGGCCATCGGTCATGCGCTATGGTGCCATGAACGCTCCGTTTCGTCCCCTGCTGGATGAGGTGGCGGCGCTCGGTGAACTTGGATTCGACTATGTGGAGATCACCATGGATGCTCCCCATGCCCACTATTCGGTGATCCGGCAGAAAAGAAGAGAGCTGCAACAGACGCTGGACCGTTTTGGGATGGACCTGGTCTGCCATTTGCCGACATTTGTTTCCACTGCGGATCTGACCGAAAGCATTCGGGAAGCCTCTATCCGGGAGACCATCGAATCCATGCAAACCGCCGCGGAGCTTCAGGCGCTCAAGGTGGTGCTGCATCCAAGCTTCATCCATGGACTCGGCGCCATGATGAGAGACTTGGCGACCCAACATGCTGCCGCCGCCATGGCGCGCCTGCTCGAAGAAGCCGACCGATTAAGGCTGACCGTGTGCGTGGAGAACATGTTTCCCAATTCGCTCTCCCTGGTTCGTCCTGAAGATTTCGATGATGTGTTCAGGGATTTTCCCGGCGCATGCCTTACCCTGGACACCGGCCACGCCCATATCGGCCGCGGGACAGAGGGTATTCTGGGTTTTATCCACCGATTTTCAGATCGGATCGGCCATGTTCATGCCAGTGACAATCGAGGCCGCGACGACGAGCATCTGCCGATCGGCGCGGGAACCATTGATTTTGAAAGGGTGGTGTCGGCGTTGAAGAAGATCGGCTACGATCAAACGGTAACGCTGGAGGTTTTTGCGAAAGACAGGGAGTATCTGAACATCAGCCGGCGCAAACTCGCACGACTGTTCGAGGCCCACGCGGGATGAAAAAACAACATCCCCCTGTTGGACAGGGGGATGTTGTTTTTAAGCAGGTGTCGCAAAGAGAGGAGGGTGCGCTCTACTTGCGGTACCCAAAAAGAAGCCGCTACATCAACTCCCTTAGCGCTCGAGAATCCGGTTCAGGGCAACAGCAACAGGTGTGGGGCGCATTCAGATAGAATTGTCACTTCAGTGCAATGCATTCGTCGCAATGGGATAGCGCGTTTGAATCATCCATTTCAGCAGTCATTCCAACTTGTGCTTACCGATCAGCTCCGCTTGAGTTCCAGGTGTCGATTTCGACCAGCATGACCGTTTCAGTCCAACTTCAGCTCAATTCCGGGGTATCATCTTCCACTCTTGAAAATTGTAGCAGCTTATTTTCTTGAGGCTTTGCAAGCGAAAGGCGTGCCAGTGTAGTCATATTGGCCGGGAGTATTCCTAACTAATTGAAAAAATATAAATAAAAATTTATCTGGTTTAATTTGGAAATCGGCGCGACCTTTTATTGGGTCAAAAAGATCGGGTCAAAATGAACTATCGGGTTATTTTGACCCGGTTTTGATTCCTAATTTTCGTAGGATTTGAGCTTGCGTTTCAATGTGGAGAGGGAGAGGCCCAGGTGTTTTGCGGCCTGGCTTTTGTTGCCGCCGCACGCCTGAAGCGCCCTGGCGATGTGTTGCCGGACGACATCCTCCAGGGGCGTGATGTCGGGTGATAGGGGGGGCGGTGTCGGTCTGCAGATGACACCCAATGATCCCGGGTCGGCGGAGGATAGCAGCTCGGCCGGCCGGATGCCGTCACCCTGGCGTAAAAGTGAGGCCCGTTCGATGATATTGCGAAGCTCGCGCACGTTTCCCGGCCAGGGGTAGGCGGCAAGCCTCCCGAGTTGTTCTTCTGACAGGGCGACCTCTCCACCGCAGAAATTGGCGGTAAAATGGCGGGCCAATGCGGGGAGGTCCTCTATATGTTGCCGCAGGGCGGGTACCTTGATGTGAATGACGGCCAGGCGATAATACAGGTCTTCCCGAAAGAGCTTTTCCTGAATGGCCTGGGTCAGGTCGCGGTTGGTCAAGGCGACGATACGTACGTCGACGTTGATGGGATGGGCGCTGCCGATTCGACGGACCTGCTTTTCTTCCAGCACAGAGAGTAATTTGCTCTGGAGGTGGTACGGAATATCACCGATTTCATCCAAAACCAGGGTGCCGCCGTCCGCAAGTTCGAAAATGCCTTCCCGTCGGGTATCCGCACCGGTAAAGGTCCCTTTTTCATATCCAAAGTATTCCGATTCGATCAGATTCTCAGGAATCGCCGAGCAATTGATGGTCAAATAGGGCTCACGCCTGCCTTGACGCCGATGGATCTCTCTGGCGATCAAGTTTTTGCCGACCCCGGTTTCGCCGGTAATCAACACCGCTGCGTCCGATGCGGCCGCCAGTTTGATTTGACCGCGCAGCTGCGCAATCGCGTCCGAATGGCCGATGAGTTTCGCTTCGGTCCGCTTGCGTTTGTTTTCGTATTCCTGAACTTTGATTTTACCTTCGAGCTTGAGGCTCTTGGCGGCCATCTGGATGGATATGAGCAGTTCTTCCAGGGAAAACGGCTTGGGCAGATAGTTGAACGCACCGGTCTGCATGGCGTCCACCGCGTATGGAATGGAAGCATGGGCCGTAATGAAGATGACTTTTACGAAAGGGTCGAGGTCCAATATCTCCCGGCAGATGTCGAGCCCGTTTTTGTCTGGCAGTTCCTGATCCAACAGCACGATCGGCGGGTGATACATCTCAAAACGTTTCAACCCGGTTTTGCCGTCCTGGGCGACGATGACGTGGTAGGCTTGAAGTCCCAAGAATTCGGACAAAGATTCGGTGACAAAATGGTCGTCGTCAATGATCAAAATGGTCGATTTGGATGTCATACTCTCCGCCATCCGTGACCGGGTAACGTATTCCGCGGGTAACGTTTCCCGATGATCAAGATTCGAGCGGAACCAGGAAAAGGGGTTTTCTACTCTTGCGCATGACGCCTTTTTCGGCCCTGCCCGCCAGCGCCTTCAGTATAGATCCCCGTTTGTGGTAGCCCATGGCAATCAGGTCGCAATCGAACGTCTCGGCGACCTCCACAATTTTTTCGGCCGGATTTCCATACAGCACGTGGATCGCATCGATGGTGATCTGCTGGTCCGGTCCCGTGATTTGATCGGAAGCCTTTTCGTAATGTTCGCGCATGGCATTCTGAACGATCGGCAGGGACTTTTGTTTTCCTATGAGCACGTTTTTGGCCGCCTCTTGCCCCTCCTGGCGAATCCGTTCATAGGTTTCGCTGTCAATCAGGTAACTGACCCTTTTCTGGTTATCGGAGGCGGTATTATCGATAACGTGGAGTAAAACAATCGAAGCACCGGTTTGAAAGGCCAGGCCCACCGTGTGTTGAAAGACTTCGACCGAATCCTCGGAAAGATCTGAGGTAAAAAGAATTTTTTTGATTTTCTGAACCATGGCAGCGTTCCTTTTGTATGGAAGTTGATTTTTCTGCTCGAGATCGCGATGCTGGTATTCAACAGCGCCGAACATGACCGTTCACCGGAAATGAAACAGAGTGTCATATTAATCATCCGGATTGCGGGGATCAAGGATTTTATTGAAGATAGATCCTACTCGCCAAACCAAACCTTTTTATGGTAGGCCAAAACACATTGAGCCATTTCCAAAGACCGATGGATAGAGGGGGAAAGACGTCATGAACCAATCGTTACCCGGAATGGACGACAGCGCCACGACCATCGTCAGCACGGGTTGCTGTCATGATTGCGGCGGCCGCTGTGTCCTCAAGGCGCATGTCAAAGCCGGCAAAATCATCCGGCTCGAATCCGATACCGGCAAAGCGCCCCAGATTCGAGCCTGTGCGCGCGGCCGTGCCTATCGGCAGCGGCTTTATTCGCCGGAACGACTCCAGTATCCCCTGCGCCGTGTCGGCGCCCGGGGTGAGGGAAAGTTCGAAGGGTTGAGCTGGGACCAAGCCCTCGATGAGGTGGCCGACCACCTCAAACGCATCAAAACCAGTTACGGCAACAGCGCCATTCTTTTTTTACCCGGGGCGGGCAACCAGGGCATGCTCCACGGCCCGACGGCGCCGGGTTTGCTGCTGACCCAGTTCGGCGGGTTTACCCGCTATTGGGGTATCCCCTCCTATGAAGGGGCCTTGTTCGCCTCCATGGCCACCTATGGCACCATCCGCACCGGCCATTCCCGAGACGACCTGATGAACTCGCGACTGATTCTCATGTGGGGTTGGAACCCGGCCAACACCATCTGGGACCCGGAAACGAATCTGTGGCTGGCCAGGGCCCGGGAGAACGGCACCCGCATCGTGACCATCGATCCGCGCTATACCGATTCGGCGGCGACCTTTGCCGACCAGTGGATTCCCATACGGCCGGGCACCGACGCGGCCATGCTGGCTGCCATGGCCCATGTGCTGATCAGTGAATCGTTGTTCGACCGAGCTTTTGTCGCGAAACACACGGTGGGCTTCGATGCCTATCGGGATTATGTACTGGGCAAGTGTGACGGGACTGCCAAGACCCCGCGTTGGGCCGAGCCGATCACCCGGGTACCGGCCCAAACGATCGCAGATCTCGCCCGGGCTTATGCCAACGCCAAACCGGCCGCTCTCATTGCCGGGTGGGGGCCGGCCCGTACGGCCATCGGCGAGCAATACGCGCGCGGCGCCGCGGTGTTGTGCGCCATCACCGGCAACATCGGCATCAACGGCGGATACGCCTCCGGTTTCATGCGTGCCTATTCCAGCCGGGAAACCGGCCACCTGATGAAAAAAGACCCCTCCAGGCAGATCGACAAATCCAAGGGCATCCCTTCGTCCAATCCGGTGGAAGACGGCGCCTTGCCCAGGCCCGACAGCCTTTACAAATTGAGCGGCGGCACCAACGCCACCAGCGCCCGGATTCACCAGAGCAAGATCTGGGACGCCGTCTTGCGGGGCCGGGCCGGTGGTTACCCGGCCGACCTGAAGATGGCCTACATCGTGGCCAGCAATTGCCTCAACCAGTATCCCAATAGCAATCGCGGCGCCCAGGCCTTGAAATCCCTGGAGTTCGTGGTGGTGCACGAGCAGTTCATGACCGCCACGGCCCGGTATGCCGATATCGTGCTGCCGGTCAACACCTTCATGGAGCGCAACGACATCGCACCGCCCTGGCTCGGCTCTCCCTATTATCTCTACCTCAACAAGGCCGTCGATTCGCTGTACGAATCCAAATCCGATCTCGAAATATGTCGGGAACTGGCGCCGCGCCTGGGTCTTCCTGCCGATTTTTTCAAGATGTCCGACGCGGACATTTTGCGGATGTTCGCCTCACGGCGCAAGGATATCCCGGATTTTGACGCCATGCAGCGCGACGGCGTCCTGAAAATCGAGATGACCGAACCGATCGTGGCGTTCAAGGATCAGGTCCGGGATCCGCAAAACCACCCGTTCCCCACCCTGTCCGGAAAGATCGAAATCGACTGCGCCCACCTGGCCGAAATGGAAAATGCGCGCATTCCCTCGGTACCGCAGTACCTCGGCCACAGTGAACACTATGACACTCCTCTGGCCCAAACGTACCCGCTGCAGCTGCTCACCACCCATTCCAAGATTCGGACCCATTCGACCCTCGAGCGGGTGCCCTGGCTCCAGGCGCTGGAGCGCCAAGGGGCCTGGATCCACCCCTCAGACGCGCAGTGCAGAGGGATCGCCGACGGCGATCGGGTCGATCTTTTCAACGATCGCGGGCGAATCCGGGTCAATGCCTATGTAACTGAGCGCATCATGCCGGGAGTGGTCAATGTCTGCCAGGGGGCTTGGTACGCGCCGGACGAAGATGGGGTGGACATCGGCGGATGCGCCAACACCCTCACCCTGGACGAACCTTCGCCGGGCGGGGCCTTCCCCATGAACAGCGCCCTGGTGCAGGTGGAACGGACCCCGCAGAATCAACAGGAGAAATCGTCATGACCCAGATGGGAATCTATTTCGATCAGACCCGCTGCACCGGTTGTTACACCTGCATGGTGGCCTGTAAGGATTGGCACGACATCGACCCCGGGCCGGTCGACCTGATGCGCGTGCGTTGCATCGAAAGCGGCACCTTTCCGGACCTGTTCGCCGCATATCTGGCCTCGCCATGCTACCATTGCGCGAACCCGCCTTGTGTTCAGGCCTGTCCCGAAGGTGCCATCTCGAAACGGGAAGACGATGGTATCGTCGTGGTGGATCGTGACACGTGTGTCGGCGTGGACCAGTGCCCCCGAAAGTGTTTGAAAGCCTGTCCGTGGCATGCCCCTCAGTTCGGTCCCGAAGCCGGCGCCAAGATGCAGAAGTGCGACCTGTGCGTCGATCGATTGGAGGAGGGACAAGCGCCGATCTGTGTGGAAGCCTGCCCCATGTTTGCACTGGAGGTGGGGCCGATAGAGGCGCTGCGCGAAAAATATGGCGACCACCTGACAGCCGTGGGCTTCAAATATTTAAAGCGGTTCGACCCGTCGGTGTGCTTTAAACCGAAATTCGATTTCTGAGATAGCTGGTGATTTCTTGATTTTGTGACATCGAGGGTAAATTATTAGAGTTAGATCTAAATGATCTTCCCCAGGAGGTACGACGTGGCTAAAAAGTATGTGAGCAAACGAAATATTGAATTCATGCTTTACGAGGTGTTCGACATCGTATCCCTCACCCAGTTTCCCTATTACGGCGCCCACAACAAGAGGCTGTTTGACATGACCTTGGATGCGGCTTTGAAGCTGGCCAAGGACCTTCTGTACCCCAATTTCGAGGAGATGGATCGCAAGGCGCCCTTTCTGGAAAATGGCAAAGTGCGGGTACATCCGTCCGTGAGAAAAGTCATGGCGCAATTCGGAGAGGGGGGATGGATCGCGGCCAAATTCGAGGAGCGTTTCGGCGGTGCTCAACTGCCCTACCTGATCGCCGACGCGTGCCAATTCATTTTCACGGCCGCCAACTATTCATCCAGCGTGTTTCCCGGACTGACCGCCAAGGCCGCACGTCTGATCACCTCCTTCGGCAGCCAGGAGCTGATCGATACCTACGTGGAAAAGATGTTGAACGGCGAATGGCAGGGTACCATGGCGCTGACCGAACCCCAGGCCGGAAGTTCGCTGGCCGACATCACCACCACGGCCTTTCCCACGGATAACGGCTACTACCACATCAAGGGGCAAAAGATCTTCATCTCGGCCGGCGATCATGACGGCGTGGATAACGTCGTGCACCTGATGCTCGCAAAGATCGACGGGGCTCCGGCCGGCGTCAAGGGCATCTCCCTGTTCATCGTCCCCAATCAACGCCCGACCGAGTCCGGCGGGCTGGCGCCCAATGACGTTACCGTGACCCAGGTCTATCACAAGATGGGATATCGCGGCGCGCCGATCACCGAGCTGAGCATTGGAGAAAAGAACGACTGCCGGGGCTACCTGGTGGGCAAACCCCACAACGGCCTGGCCTACATGTTCCAGATGATGAACGGCTCCCGCCTGAGCGTCGGTATGGCCGCCATCGGCATTTCGTCGGCTGCCTATTACGCGGCGCTGGAATATGCCCGCGAACGGCCCCAGGGGCGCCTGATATCCGATCCGACAGCGCCGCAGGTGCCGATCATCGAGCATGCCGACATCCGGCGCCTGTTGCTCTTCCAACGCTCGTTCGTGGAAGGGGCCTTTTCACTCTCCATGCAATGCTGCCGCTATGCCGACGTGGAAACGGCCGCCGACGGAGAAGAAAAAGAACGCGCCGCGCTGCTGCTGGATCTGCTGATTCCGGTGGCCAAGAGCTATCCCGCGGAAACCAGCGTCCGTTCGACCAGCCAGGCGATCCAGTGTTTCGGCGGTTACGGCTATTGCGAGGACTTTCCGGTCGAACAGCATTTTCGGGACACGCGCATCCACACCCTCCATGAGGGCACCACCGGCATCCAGGGCATGGATATCCTGGGCCGCAAGGTGCGCATGAAAGAGGGCCGTGCCTTTGCGCTTTTCCTCGAGGAGGTGGGCAGAACCATTGCGGCCGCCCGGGATTTCGATGCGCTCAAACCCTATGCCGATCGATTGTCGGCCGCCATGACAGAACTCGAGAAGATCACCGCCGATCTGAAAGCATTGGGGCAGGAGAAGGGCAACCGGGTCATGCTGGCCGACGCCTGTGTCTACCTGGATTACTTTTCGCTCATCACCATTGCCTGGCAATGGCTGCTTCAGTCCATTGCGGCCGTGAAAGGACTGGCCGGAACCCCCACCAAAGCCAATGCTAACTTCTACCAGGGCAAACTGCAGACGGCGCGTTACTTCTTCCACTACGAACTGCCCAAGGCAGGCGCTTATGCAAAGCGCCTGGCCGAGCGGGAGTCGATTACGCTGGAGATGGAGAAAGAGTACTTTTTGGATTGACATCCCACGCTGAAACGGGATTGAGCAGGAAAACCCTCAAAAAAGGAGGTCCTTCATGAAACGTTACGCAGCCTTGATGATATTGGTGTTGTGTATAATGAGCGCCGTGGCGGCCCCCCAGGCGGCTCAAGCGGTCGAATGGCGCTTCGATATGGCCCATTCGGGCATCTATTTTGACATTCAGCACATCTATTCCACGGTGCGCGGTCGTTTCGCGGATTTTTCGGGAACGTTCATTTTCGACCCGAAAGATCTGGACGCAAGCCGCATCGAAGTGGTCGTCCAGACCCAGAGTATCGATACCCAAATCACCAAACGGGACAACCACTTGCGTTCCAAGGATTTTTTCGCGGTGAGCGACTATCCGACCATGACGTTCAAGAGCAAGGCGATCAACCACGCGGGTGGTAATCAGTATCGCATGGTCGGGGATCTGACCGTCAAGGATGTGACCCGTGAGATCGAGGTGCCCTTCGTTTTTCATGGGATCACGGACAGCCCCATGCAAAAGGGCCAGCAGGTCGCCGGTTTTGACGCGCGTTTGAGCATCGATCGCCTCGAATACCATGTCGGCGACGGCAGGTTCGTGAAAATGGGTGTGGTCGGCAAGGATGTGGCGGTGACGATTTCACTGGAGATGATCAGCGATAAATAGTGACCGTCCACAAGGGGTCGATCGGCCTCGGCCTCGGCTTCGGGGTGCCCTGAAAAGGAGGTGGGCAAGACCCACTATGGGTCTTGCCCGCAAGGAAGAGGATGAAGGTGTATGAAAGTGTTAGCTTCCGGTATTTAATTCAGCAAGCTTTGTGCCATCTGTTTTATAAAAATTTTAGCAAATATATCCAAAGGGTTGTATATTAAATGGGGTTTGATACCATGAACGTCGGTCAAAATTCGTCAGAAACATGACGTATTTTGACGGGCGCGAGGGTTCGATATGGCGTGAGGAGGCCAGGGATGAAGGTCCAATTGCCGCAGTTACTCTGGTACGGGAACACGAGCCTGGAGATCGATCTGCCCGACGACTGGCATGTCGAGTTCTGCCCCATGCGCGGTGCCCAACGAACGCCGTTGACGTTGGCGCAAATGGAGGCGGCCATTCTCCATCCCATCGATTCACCTCCGATTCGCCGGATTGCCCGAGGCAAACGCACGGCAGTCATCGTTTTCGATGATATGACCCGGCCGACGCGGACCTATGAACTGGCTCCGATCGTATTGAAAGAGCTGGAAGCGGCCGGGATCAAACCCGATGATATCACCTTCGTGTGCGCCCTCGGCACCCACGGGGCCTTGACCCAGCATGAGCTGCGCAAGAAGCTGGGCACAAAAATCGTAAAACGCTATCGTGTGTTCAACCACAACCCTTACGAAAACTGCATCTCGCTAGGCACGACCCGTTACGGCACCCCCGTGATGATCAATCGCGAGGTGATGTCGGCGGAGGTCAAAATCGGCATCGGTTGCGTGACGGCCCATGCCCAGACCGGTTTTTCGGGAGGCGGCAAACTGCTCTTGCCCGGTGTGGCGCACATCGATTCGATCACCCACTACCACCTGGATGTGGTGCGTCAGGCGCCCGAAACCACCGGGTTGGGCAAATTCGAAAACAACATCATGCGTGCCAACATCGCCGAAGCGGCGCGCATGGTGGGATTGGATTTCAAGATCGACGTGCTTTTCAACGGCCGTGGTTTGGCCACCGACGTTTTTGCCGGGCGGCTGGAGAGCGCCTTCGCCCAAGCCGTAGAAGCGGCCAGGGTGCATTACGCCACCGATCCGCGGCCACGGGGCAAACGCCTGGTCATCGCCAATGCCTTTGCCAAGGCCAACGAAATGACCATCGCCGCCGGGGTGGGCATGCGGGCGCTGGCCGACATGTCGGGCACCGTGGTGGTCGTCGCCAATTCCCCCGAAGGTCAGGTGGTCCACTACCTGCTGGGGCGTTTCGGTCGCGATTACGGCGGGCGTCAATACCCTGTGACCACCATACCGCCGGGCGTCGATCTGGTGATCATGGCGCCTTACCAGGACAAGACCTTCGGCGATTGGTTCGCCAATCCGGAGGCAATTACCTGGACCCGTGACTGGACGCATACCCACGAACTGCTGCGTGCCAGATTCGGCCCCGGCACGCCGGTGGCGGTGATCCCCAACGCGACCATGCAATATTACGATCGATGAAGCGCGCCAGGCGGCAATGGTGCCGCAGAAGACCATATTCAACCACCCAATTTAATTTCTCGGAGGGGCGATGAGTGTTTTAAACAATGAGATCAGCCAGGTCGATCACGACGCCTTGGTGCAAATCGTGGTCGACGCGTTCAGAAGAATCGTTTTTCATTACGGCGCCTGGTTTGCGGAAGTCGCCCACCAGGTCGGACTGGAAAAGGCCCTCTCGGTCGAAGGACGGGTCTGGGATGCCACGCTTTCCAATCAGATCGACCGGCTCGGAAACACCCTTGGATTCGAAACCGACAACGGCGTACCGGCCGCGCTGAAGGCGCTGCCCCGGGAGACGTTGCTCGATCTGGTGGAAAAGCTGAGCGTCAACTGGCTGGCCAATGACGGCATCTGGTTCCAGGCCGTCGAAAAGCAGTTCGGCATGGGCGACGCGAAACGCTGCAACGACACCTGCTGGACCCGCTTTTCGCCGTTTGAGGCCCACCGGATCAAGGCCCTGCTCCAATTGCCGGACGACGGCGGACTTCCGGCCCTGAAACAAGCGTTGGGCCTGCGTCTTTACGCATTCATCAACGAGCAATCCATAAAAGAGGTCGATGACCATTGCTTTATCTTCGAGATGAACAATTGCCGGGTTCAGGCCGCCCGCAAACGTAAGGGACTGCCCGATTATCCCTGCAAAAGCGCTGGGATGGTCGAGTATCCCTATTTCGCCAGCACCATCGACCCCAGAATTCGGACCGAGTGCATCGGCTGCCCGCCGGACGAACATCCAGCGGAGTGGTTTTGCGCCTGGAAGTTTTGTATCGATGAATGAGGTACCAGGTCTTTTGGGCGATAATAGAGACAGTGCCGATGTGCCCATGTCCAATTGGCAGCGGATCGGTCAGGGTGTGGTTCAGGTGGGGGTGCGCCGTCATGCCAGCGCATCTTTTGCCGCTTTGGCCAGATCGATCATGGAGTAGGGTTTGCGCAGGTACCGGGAAGCCCCCAGGGCCAAGGCCCTGGAAACGCGATCGGTTTCGGAAAACCCGCTGGCCACGATCGCTTTCTGGCCGGGACGGATGTTCAAAATGCGTTGATAGGTCTCGAGACCGTCCATGCCCGGCGCCATGATCATGTCCAGAATGAGAAGGTCGCATGCATGGTTTTGCATCCAGGCGATCGCTTCCTCGCCGCTGGCCACGGCATCCACCCGGTAGCCCAGACTTTCGAGCATGCTGACGGCGATGGTGCGTTGTTCCGCCACATCGTCCACGAACAGCACGTGTTCCCCCCTGCCAAGATAATGATCCAGCGGTGGATGAGGGGTTTGGCTGGCCACCGGCGCCGTCGTGGCATTCAGGTAGAGATCGAAACGGGTGCCTCGCCCGGGCTGGCTGATCACGTCCACGAAGCCGCCGCTATCTTTCACCGTTCCCCATACCACCGCCAGTCCCAGCCCCGTGCCGCTCCGGCCCATCACCTTCTTGGTGTAAAAGGGCTCGAAGATCCGTTCCAGATCCTCCTTCGAAATTCCCGGACCGGTGTCGGTCACGGATAAAACAATATATTCCCCGGGGGTGATGATTTCATATCCGGCATGCGCTTCGGTCAGGCGGCGGGATTCTACGGAGATGGATAACGCGCCGCCCTCGGGCATGGCCTCGACGGCATTGGAAACCAGGTTCATCAATGTTTTGGAAAGGTGGACCGGCGACCCGGAGGTGCATGGTAACTGTTCCGGTAATCGGGTACTCACGCGAACCAGTGGATGGTAGGAGATGATTTTTTCATGTTCCGGGCTGGCCAGATAGTCGCGCACCACTCGGTTCAAATCCACGACCTGGTTGACAGACACCCCCCTCCGGGCGAGGGTGAGCAGGTCCTGCACGATGGCGGCCGCCTTTTCGCCGCATTGCTTGATGGTCTCGAGCGGTTTGCGCATCGGGTCGGCCGCCGCCATTTGCATCAAGAGCAGATCGGGGTAGCTCAGAATTCCCGAAAGGATGTTGTTCAGATCGTGGGCCACGCCGCCGGCAAGGGTGCCCACGGCCTGCATCTTGCGGGCCCTTTGGAATCTGGCTTGAAGCGCCTCTTTTTCCGCCTCGGCGTGCTTTTGGGCAGTAATATCCATCACCACGACGATGGACCCCCTGGCGGCATCCATGGGCGCGATGGGTCGGATTTTCAGATGGCATTGGAGCCCTGAGCCGTCTTTGCGGATGACCTCGGTGTCCGGTCGGTCGATTTCGGATTGCCCCCTTTCGTGGGCCAAATGTTCCATTTGGTCGATATCTTCGGCATGGGGATAAAAGCGAAAGATGTCGCCTCGGAGGTCCCTGGCGTTTTCATATCCCATCATGCGGGCCAGTGTCTCGTTGGCCCAGGAAATGTTGCGATGCTGGACGAGGGCGATGCCGACCGGAGAGGCGGCCAATGTTGTCTTCAATGTATTTTCGCTCACTTCGAGGGCCTCCTGCGCTTTTTCGGCGGCCACCATGGCGTATCTGGCAAGATACGCGAGGAGGATGAAGTTGACGATAATGTTGCTGGTCGCGATGGCCGTTTGAAGGTCGGCGGCAAGTGGTTTCAGCGCTGGGGTCGCCGACAGATAGAGCCAGACATACGTACCGGACAAACCGCACAGGAGCATGCCCTTGATGCCTTTTGTCCATGGGGCGATGAAGACGAAAACCGTCAGGCTGAGAATATAATAATGAAATCCTGCCGCCCAGCCATATGCCAGCGAGCTGTATATGGAGTGCGACGTGATAACCGCCACCCAGATGCCGAAGGCCAGACCGTAAAAGCGGCGATAATTGAGGTACAGACAGACCAGATCGGTCGGGATACAGGCGATATTGATCCACAACGAGAGCGGCGCGCCCAAGGCCCAATGGACGGGGATATAGGCGGTGTGGCCGACCAACGCGAAGACGAACAACAAATTACTGGCGATACCATACCGCTGATATGGGCCGGACACATTCTCCGGTGCGTGTAAAAGGGTCGATTGAAGGCGACGCAGGAAACCGAGTCTTTCGTTCAATGCCAAGAACTCCTATGTTCTACTTAAGGTCGGCCGCTATATATGTCGGCCTCGCACGGCAACGGACATGGCAGGCGTGGGTGGGGCAGGTGGCCAGGGCCACGTGAGCCATGCGGTTGCACAAAAACCTGTTTATCGTTATGGTATTTAACTGATCCGACGCAATCAAGTGCAAATATTGTCGGTACGAAGACCGTCTCCGCCGGTTTCAGCCACGGCGCCGATATCGGGCCGATTGGTCATTTGTGGAAGGGCACAAGTTTGGAGATCAACCATGAGCGATAGCGAAACTATTGAACATAAACTCATCTTACGCGGTCTGACCCTCGACGATTACGACGATATCAAGCAGATCATGGATCAGGTCTATCCGGGGATGGGCGGGGCCTGGAAACCGGATGAGTACCGGGCCCTGATCGAGCATTTCCCCGAAGGTCAGATCTGCATCGAGGACAATGGGCGCGTCGTGGCCGCCGCGCACGCCATCCTGGTGAATGCCGAGGAGTTCGAGAGCCGGCACTCCTATGAGGATGTCATCGACGGGGGCAAGATGACGGCCCACGATCCCGACGGAAACGCCTTGTATGGCATCGACGTCTTCGTGGATCCCGGCTACCGCGGCCTGCGGCTCGGCCGGCGCTTGTACGATGCGCGTAAGGAGCTGTGCGAGAAGCTGAATCTCAAGGGGATCATCTTCGGCGGTCGGATTCCCGGCTACGGCGAGCATGCCGCTGACATGACGCCATCGACCTATATACAGAAGGTCAAGGCCAATGAGATTTACGATCCGGTGCTGTCGTTTCAGCTTTCCAATGACTTTCATATCAAGAAGGTTCTGAAAAACTATATCACCGAGGATACCGAGTCCGCGTCCTACGGCGTCTTGATGGAGTGGAGCAATATCTTCTATGAGAAACGGCAGAAATTGTTCGGCGGCCGCAAGTCCTATCCGCGCATCGGCGTGGTCCAATGGCAGATGCGCCCCTTCAACACACTGGAAGATTTCATGCACCAGGTCGAGTTTTTCGTGGATGCCATGTCCGGCTACAACACGGACCTGATTTTATTCCCCGAACTGCTCAACGCGCCGTTGCTGAAGAACTTCAATCAGGAAAACCCCACCGAGGCCATGCGCTCGCTGGCCGAATATACCGAAGAGATTCGTGCGGCTTTCGTGAGCATGGCCATCTCCTACAACACCAACATCGTCGCCGGCAGTGTGCCGCTCATCGAAGATGACTTTCTCTACAATGTCTGCTATCTATGCCGCCGGGACGGCACCTGGGACGAACAGCGCAAGCTGCATATCACGCCGGACGAGGCGCAGTATTGGGGTTTCAGGGGCGGCGAGGAGATCAAGATCTTCGACACCGATATCGGTAAAATCGGCATTCTCATCTGTTATGACGTGGAATTTCCGGAGCTGGCACGCTATCTGGTGGACAAGGGCATGGTCCTGCTCTTCGTCCCATATTGGACCGACACGAAAAACGCCTATCTGCGCGTGCGGCGCTGCGCCCAGGCCCGCGCCATCGAAAACGAATGCTATGTGGCCATTTCCGGCAGCGTCGGCAACCTCCCGAAGGTAGAGAATATGGATATCCAGTATTCCCAATCGGCCGTATTCACGCCGTCGGACTTCGCTTTTCCCCATGACGCCATCGCCGCCGAGGCGACCCCCAATACCGAGATGACGCTGATGGTGGACCTGGATATGGATCTGCTCAAAGAGTTGCGTCAACAGGGCAGCGTTCAGAATCTGCTCAGCCGGCGCAAGGAGCTTTACGAGGTCGTCTGGAAACCGGCCAACAACAAGAAGGTAAGTTGACCTGGCATTGATGCGGCCTCGCGAGGCTTACACGACGATTCATAGGCCGGGCAATTTGAATTTCAACGTCACCTCGCCGGTGTCCCGGTCGATGCGCACCATTTGACCGGACGGTTCGCCTGCGCTAATTTTTCGGCCGGTGGCCATCTCCATCAGGCCGCCGAGAAATTGCATCCCGGCATTGAGCACGGCCTCGATTTTTTCGGGAGGCTGGTGGTTCAGAACATCACCGTCACGGCCCCGCGTTTCATTTATAGCTGGATTGTTTGCTCCTGTTTCAGCCAGCGCTTCCGTTTGCTCTTCGCCAACGACATTCAATTCCGCCGGCTCCCTTTTTAATGCTTCGGGATTGAGATAGTGGGGCGTATCTTCCGGAATCTCTTCCTGGTCGCGGTTTTCCCGGGCTGGCAGCAGCGGTTCGGCCCCCATCATCTCCCGGAGCCGGTTGATCATCTCCGTGCGTTTCTCGTGGGAGAATTCCACCATGTCCGTCTTTCCGTCGAAGACACCCTCGAAAAGCTCGGTCTTCAGCTGTAATCCGGCGCATATCTTTTCTTCGATGCTGTCTTTTGTAATCAGATTGATCACGTTGACGCAACGGCTCTTCTGGCCGATACGATTGGCCCGGCCGATGCGTTGATTCATTCGTGCCGGGTTCCAGGGAAGCTCGAAATTGACCACGCAGTCGGCGGCCTGCAGATTCAATCCCGTGCCACCCGCGTCGGTGGAGAGAAAAACCCGGCATTCAGGGTTGTGGGTGAACTCATCGATGAGATGCTGGC
>Ga0209164_1001679_pt1 | contig 26974 bp, 21 predicted proteins | sample MTBNYHSulfiMetaG_FD_187458 | JGI IMG/M metagenome (GOLD analysis project Ga0209164, IMG submission 187458) | Enrichment culture microbial communities from rom New York Harbor, USA that are MTBE-degrading - MTBE-NYH (New York Harbor Sulfidogenic)... | ecosystem: Environmental > Aquatic > Marine >... | reverse complement strand
GGTGATGGCCTTTGTCCACCGCCTGCTGGCAGCGCCAGCAGTACCACTGCAGGATCAGGGCTTGACGCCACTTGCTGTCTCCACGGCTGCCACCGATGTGCACCCCCAAGCCACGGTGGAGGAAGCGGCTTCAACCGCAGTTGAACGGGCGGGCCACGAGTGGACCGAGGAACGCATCGAGTCGGTTCTGCCAGGAACCCTCTCAGCCAGAGACGCCGCACCGGGTCGGCCCTCGCCAACTGGCAGCGGACGACAGTTCGCAGCATGGCTCCACGCTCGGCGATACCCGCCGAGCACGGCCTTGCCTTCCGAGCAAGCGCATATCGCCACCGAAGCCTATGTGCAGGCTGGCTTGCCTGGCCCGCTCCACGCTGGTTCGGAGGTCGCCGCGGCGAGTACGGTCCCGCCGTCTCCAGAGCTCGTATTCCCTTCGTTGCCCGCTATGGGACCGCAATCGCCGGCGGACCTGGCCGTGCAGGCTCTCCAGCCCCTCGCTAGCCAAGACCTCATCCTGCCTCGGCACCGACCACCGCCGCAGCAGCGTGCCCCCGTTTCGGGTTCGCTGTCGCAGACGGCACCCACCACGGCCATGACGGGGTTGGGACCAGATGCACTCCCTCCACCGGGTGGGCCGTCACAAGGCGCTATCGCCGGCCCGGGATTCGCGCTGGCTCCGCTGGAGCGACCGGGAGGTGCGGCAGGACCATCCGGCGCTACCCAGGAAGCGGGGACAGGGGAACCGACCAGTCATGAAGGTACTGAGGAGGCCACCGAGGCCAATCTGGAGCGGCTTGCTCGTGACGTCTACGCCGTCCTGAAGCGCCGGCTCGCCTGGGAAAGGGAGCGCAACATGGTGCTCACATCATGAAAGGGAAGTGGAGACAGAGATGGTTCAAAGCATAGGAGACCTATCGACGGGCACGGCAGCAGGGGTAGGTGCTGGCATAGGAGGCGCAGCGCCGAGCCGGCAAGGTGAACTGGCCAAGGCTACGATCACCAATCTGGACACCGGCAGGAGCGTCGAGTGTATGTTCCGCCCCAAGGAATACACGTTCAGCAAGTCGAACTCCTGGACCCAGGGGCAGGTTACCGGCGGCAACATACCTCAGCTTGAGTTCAGCGGTGGGCAACCCACCGCCCTCTCCATGGAGCTCTTCTTTGACACCTACGAGAGCGGCAAGGACGTGCGCAAGGAGTACACCAATGGTATTTGGGAGCTAATGAATGTCAGTCCCTCCACCAGAGACCCTCGCACTGGCAAGGGGCGCCCACCCATATGTGAGTTCCGCTGGGGAAGCATGTGGTCCTTCAAAGCCGTTATCACCCGCATCAGCCAGCGCTTCACCCTCTTCCTCCCTGACGGGACCCCGGTGAGGGCCACGCTGAGCGTTTCTTTTCAGCAGGTAGTGGATGAGGGCGCATTCCCGCGCCAGAATCCAACCACCGGTGGCGGCTTCGGCCACAAAGCGAGGGTAGTCAAGGAGGGAGAGACTATCGATTGGATTGCCTACGACGAGTACGGGGATGCTTCTCTGTGGCGTTTCCTGGCCGATACCAACAGGCTGGACAATCCAATGAAACTGGAGGCAGGACAGGTGCTGTCAATTCCGCCCCGCACATAGGGAGATACGAATATGCCAAGACAGCCAGAGCTCATATCCCAAGTGTACCTCAGGATCGATGGCACGGATGTGTCGAACGATGTCATGCAGAGCCTAATCAGCCTGGAAGTGGATGACAACCTCAATTTGCCCGACACCTTCGTTATCCATGTCCGTGACCCACAACTAGAGCGGGTCGATTCCGACATGTTTTCTCTGGGCAAGTCAGTGGAGGTATCGGCCAGGGGTGAGAATCGGACGGTGAAGTTGATGGAGGGGGAGATTACCGCCGTTGAGCCGCGGATAAGCCGAGACGCTCTGCCAACGCTGTTCGCGCGCGGCTACGACAAGTGCCATCGCCTCAACCGCGAGAAGAAGACGCGTTCGTTCAACCAGGTCACTGACAGTGACATCGCCAGCAGCATCGCCCGAGAGGCAGGGCTGCGGGCCAGTGTTGACACCACGCGAGAGGTCCACGAATACGTGCTCCAGGACAACCAGACTGACTGGGAGTTCCTCTGGGAGCGGGCGAAGCGCATCGGCTTCCGCGTGTTCGTGGAAGGCGAAGAACTCCATTTCCGCAGCGCCCCCCAGAGCACCGAGGTGCCAGTCCTGGAATGGGGAGTCAACCTCATCGAGTTCCACCCGCGTCTCAACACGTCGCGTCAGGTGGGCGAGGTCATCGTCCGCGGTTGGGACCCTCTACAGAAGCGGGAAATCGTCGGCCGAGCCACCAGGCCACAACATACGCCTGAGGTCGGAGAAGGAAGCCAGGGCGGCGAGACAGCGCAGAGGGCCTTCGGCGTGGCAGGCACAGAGGTCATCGAGGACCGGCCGGTAGCCACACAGGCGGAGGCCGATGCCCTGGCGCAGGCCGTCTGCGACGAACTCGGACATGACTTCATTACCGCTGACGGCGTCTGCTCCGGCAACCCCAGCGTGCAGGCCGGGGCAATGGTCGAACTCAGGAACGTGGGCAACCGCTTCGGCGGTAGGTACCGCGTGAACCATGCTCTCCATCGCTACGACGCCGAGGGCTACACCACCGAGTTCAGTATCGGCAGCGGCCATGGCAGCACCCTGGGAGAGTTGCTGGCACCTCGTAGGGGCAGAAGCCGAAGCCCGATGGTGGGCACGGTGACCGACAACAACGACCCCCAGGACCTCGGCCGCGTGAGGGTCAGGCTCCCGTCTCGCGGTGGCCAGGAGCTGGGCTGGGCCCGGTTGGTCTCACCCGGCGGCGGGAGCGAAAGGGGGTTCTTGTGGCCACCCGAGGTGGGTGATGAGGTGCTCGTTGTGTTCGAGCACGAGGATATACACCGCCCCTTCGTTCTTGGCGGTTTGTGGAGCAACGAGGACAGGCCGCCGGCATCGGCAAGCGACTGCGTGGATGCTCAAGGCAGGACTATCTGGCGAGGACTGAGGTCGCGCACAGGCATGAAACTGGTGGTGTCCGAGGAGTCAGGCGAAAGCCGGATCGGCCTGTATAGCCCCAACGACGACATATATGTCCGTGTTTCCGATACCGACAATGCAGTGCAAATCAAATCGCGTGGAGATATCAACATCGAGGCCGACGGCACCATCAAGGTCGAAGGGGCGCAAATCGAGGTGAAGGCAGACGGCAACCTGAAGATAGAGGGTGGCGGTATCGTGGAGATCAAAGGAGCTCAAGTCAAGCTCAACTAGGGGTGAGTGTTGTCACAGCCAGCAGCAAAACAGGGAGACCAGATAACGGCGACGGACATTCACATTATCATGATCCCATCGCCCACCGGCCCAGTGCCCACACCGCTCCCGCACCCCTTCAACGGGATTCTCGACGGCGGATTGAGCAGCGATGTGCTCATCGAGGGGCGGCCGGCGGCAACCGTGGGCAGCACCGCCACGAACACTCCTCCCCACATACCTCAGGGCGGGCCATTTCAGGTCCCCCCTACCAACCAGGGCAGAATCACCATCGGCAGTGCGACCGTCATCATCAATGGCAAGCAGGCAGCAAGAAACGGCGACACCGCCATGACCTGCAATGATCCAGTTGAGATGCCCGTTGGCCAGGTGGTGGCGGTGAGCACGGTTCTAATCGGAGGGTAACCAACGAACTGCAGAGGCGCGCCATGAAAGTAAATGGTAATGCAAAGGACACGCTGGGCACGGGATGGAGGTCCCCTCTCGGGGTGGACAATCGCGGTGGCCTGGCCATATCCCGCCACGAGCGGGATATCGAGGAATCGATACGGATCATACTCGTCACCGGTAAGGGCGAACGCCGCATGCGGCCTGACTTCGGCTGCGGCATTGGCGACCTGGTGTTCGCTCCCAACAATGCCACGACATGGGGCCTTATCGCACATCATGTCGAGGAGGCTCTCGGGTGGTGGGAGCCGCGCATCGAAGTTGCAGATATCGACGTTCGGCCCGATTCCACGGATACGTCCCGTCTTCTGGTGAACATACGGTACCGCGTGAGGGGAACGAATGACGAACGAAACCTGGTCTATCCGTTCTACCTATCGAGCTGACCCAGGGAAAGGAGGAAGACATGGCACTGCCAGCACCCAATCTAGATGACCGCAAATTCCAGGACATCGTTGCGGAAGCGCGGGCAATGATCCCTCGCTACTGCCCGGAGTGGACCGATCACAACCTGAGCGACCCGGGTATCACCCTCATCGAGCTCTTCGCCTGGATGGTAGACCTCCTCCTTTACCGACTGAACAAAGTGCCTGACAAGAACTATGTCAAGTTCCTCGACCTCATCGGGGTCAGGCTGCTTCCCCCTGCACCGGCCAAGGTAGAGGTCACCTTTCGCCTGTCAGCCCCGCAGTCCCAACCAGTCGTCATTCCCAAGGGTACGGAGGTCGCCACAGTACGAACCGAGACTGAGGAGGCCATCACCTTCAGTACCGAGGCCGACCTGACTATAGCGGTGCCGACCCTGGCTCACCTTCTGGTCACCAGGGACAACGTGAACTACGTTGAATTCACCAACGAGCTTCAGGCGGGCACCCCCGTGGACGTCTTCAAGCAGGTGCCTGAGGCGGGCAACGCCTTCTACCTGGGGTACAGCGAACCTCTCGGAGGCAATGTCCTGGTCATCAACTTGGGTTGCGATGAAAAGAGGGGTGTTGGCGTGGACCCCAATGACCCACCGCTTACCTGGGAGTACTGGGACGGCGCCGTGTCAGGCTGGCTTCCTCTGGAGCGGAAAGCGGACGCCATTGCCTGGCTGGAGAAGGACGGCACCCTCGCGCTGAACAAACGTGGAGATGTAATCCTCCACCTACCCCAGTCCTTGGCCGCCACCGACGTCGACCTGCGGCCAGCCCACTGGCTGCGCTGCCGGGTTATCGAACCGCGACCGGGCCAGCCCTCCTATGAGGCCTCACCCCGAATCCTCAGCATCGAATCCAGCGTTATGGGTGGCACCGTGTCGGCAAGCCACGCAACCACTGTACAAAGAGAAATCCTTGGACGTGGTGATGGCACACCGGGACGGACCTTTCACCTGGCAAACGTTCCGGTGCTGCCACGGGCCCCGGGCGAGACGGTGCTGGTGCTATCGGAGGAGGGGGACTTCGAGGAATGGCTGGAGGTTGTGGATTTCTCCGAATCGGGTTCTCAGGACCCGCACTTCGTCCTTGACAGTGCCGATGGCGAGATAAAGTTTGGCCCGGCCATTCGGCAGACCACCGGGCAGACGATGCAGTTCGGCAAGATACCAGCGAAGGACAGGCAGATCTTGTTCTCCCGCTATCGCTACGGAGGAGGCAGCGAGGGAAACGTAGGAAGAGGCACAATAACCGTGCTCAAATCGTCTATCCCGTACGTCGCGACAGTGGTGAACCGTCGCGCGGCCAGCGGCGGGGTGGACGCTGAGAGCGTGGAGAACGCCAAGCTCAGAGGGCCCCGAACGCTCCGGACCCGCAGCCGAGCGGTCACCGAAGAGGACTTCGAGTTCCTCGCCCGGGAGGCCTCCGCCTCGGTAGCCCGGTCCAAGTGCCTTCAACCTCGGGGAGAGGACGACACGGACAGGCCCCCGCCCGGCGTGGTGCACCTCGCTCTTGTCCCCGCCTTCTCACTGACCGATGGGATGCTCACCCCAGACCAACTGGAGTTGCCCCGTGAGTTGCGGGAGCAAGTGCGAAGCTATCTCAATGAACGGCGGCTGTTGACGACAACCCTCATCATTGCTGACGCAGAGTATCAGTGGGTGTCAGTGGAGGCCAGGATCAGGGTGAAACCGCGGTTTGACCCCCGGCAGGTGAGAAATGATGTTGAGCGCCGGCTCTACCGCTTCATCAACCCCCTTTTCGGCGGATCGGACGGAAACGGGTGGCCTTTCGGTCGCGACCTGTTCGTCCCTGAAGTCCACTCATGTATCCAGAGTGTTGCGGGGGTGGACTACGCTGAGGAAGTTCATCTTCTTCCGGTGAATCCGTTGACCGGTGAGAGGGGTGAGGCCACACAGCGGGTCAACGTGCCTGCCACCGGTTTGGTCTGTTCGTATCAGCACCAGATAACGTCATAGGGAGAGAGAAGATGGTAAACACCATAGCTGAAGACGTGCGAAGTAGCTACCTGCAGCACTTGCCGGCCTTCTACAGCGCAGACGATTTCATGGGGCGCTTTCTCATGATCTTCGAGAGTATCTTCACGCCCATCGAGAGGATGGTGAACAGTGTTGACGTTTACCTGGACCCGAGGATGATGCCTGAGGAAGCTCTCCCATGGATCGCCTCGTGGCTCGACCTGGTGCTCGACGAGAACTGGCCCGTAGAGAAGCGCAGGAAGCTGGTCACTTCGGCAGTGGAGCTTTACCGCTGGAGGGGAACACGACGCGGACTGAGAGAGTATCTCACGGTGTATACCGGCGTGGAGCCGGTGATAACGGAGCACCTCGGAGGAGTGAGCCTGGATGGACAGGCAAGGCTCGGAGAGAATACTGTCCTCGGGGAGGGGCACGATCACTGCTTCTCGGTGAAGCTGGAGGTAGAAGACGCATCAGCGGTAGACCTGGAGAGAGTCAGGGCCATCATCGAGACGGAGAAGCCGGCCCACACGGCTTACACCTTGGCCGTTGTCCAGAAGAGAGCCGAGACAGAGGCTGAGGACGGCGAACCGGAGGCACCGGGTGATTGACACACGCCCGAACAGTGGTATATTCTTGCCAAGCCTGCACTTAAAGGGGTGATAGCCATGCCACTGGAAGACTACCTGAAGTCTCAGCGGAGAAGGGTCAACCCGTTCAAGGGTCTGGTTATTGATGTTCCCACGTGGGCAGATGCCCATAGCTACCATCGAGACCAACAGAGACTCCACTCCATATCGATGCATCGATGCGGCATCGTTGCCGGGCTTGAAGTGGTAGCCTGGAACCCTAGCGATAACTCAGTAGTCATCTATCCTGGCATAGCTGTGGACCCCGACGGGAACGTCATAGTAGTGAGTGAGGTGCAGCGTTTTCATATCAGGACGGAGGAGAGCGGTACGGCGTACATCGTGGTCGAGTACAGCGAAATCCCCCAGGAGATGACTCAGTCCCTGGACGGAGAGAAGGCGGAGCCACGGTACATCATGGAGGCCTACCGCCTTGGAGAGCAGCGTCAAACCCCGACCCGGCCGTTCATGGAACTGGCACGGGTCGCAGTGGCTGGGGAGAAAGCTGTGATTCGAGATGCCCAGAACCCGCTCAATCCCGGCCCAAACGAGATCGATGGCCGCCACCGCCTTATGGCCGGCCCCTGGCAGCGCGGACAGATTGCGATAGCCCTCCTCGATGAGCCAAGCTCACTGCATCACCAAGACGGTGTCCTGAACCTTGTTCAGGCGATAAGCCACACCACCGACTACCGCACCTACTTCAAGGGGGCCATCGGATTGAGCGAGGAGATAAGGGACTGCGACCTTCTCTGCGTGTGCGGAAGCGGCGAGCTGTCCCTCACCCAGGTGCAGGAGACGGTGCTGTCCAACTTCCTCAACAGAGGAGGAGTGCTCCTGGCCGAGACCTGCCATGAGGAAGGACAGGAGGCCAAAGCCTTTAGTCAAGCCTTTGCCGCGCTGGCGCAGAGGCTGGGAAGGAGCCCGCGGTCGGTTGCCCGGGGTCACCCGTTACTCAAGATTCACCACGTCTTCGCCGCCACACCTGCGGGATTGGCGGGACCGGCGATGCTCATGGAGGACCAGGGGATGGTCTACAGCGACGGCGACTTCGGCTGCATCTGGGCCGGTGGCAAGGGGGACAAGCCTGTGCCCAGAGAGGCGATCAGGGAGGCCCTGGAGCTGGGGGTCAACATCGCTGTGTACGCTCACGAGAGAGCGCACTATCATGCACTGAGGATACTCGCCAAATAGCGCCTTCGGGGGGGGATTATGTCAGACAGGATCGAAGTCGCCCTATCGCCGGACAGGCTTCAGGTGGCCCCGGGGGGGAGCGTCACCACGACAGCCACCATCAAGAACGCTGGTGATGTGGTCGAGGCGTATACCATTGAAGTCGAGGGCATTGACCGCCACTGGTGCAGCCTCTCCGTTTCCAGCGTCTCCTTGTTCCCTGGGGACGATGAGAAGGTGCAACTCACTGTTCATCCGCCAAAGGAGAGCGCCAGCCGAGCAGGAGCCTACGATGTCACCTTGAAGGTGACCTCCAACAGGGACCCCACACTGACGACCACGGCTCAGCTCCCCATGCAGGTGGGTCGCCTCCTCTCCTTCGACCTCGATCTGTCACCGAAGAAGGCCAGGGGTGGCAAAGGCTCCTACAAGGTCACTATCGCCAATCACGGGAATGTGCCCACCACCTACACCCTCGCCGGACAGGACCCCGAAGGCATGTGCCATTTCGATTTCAGGCAGAGTGCGGTGACGGTGGAGCCCGGCGCCACCACGGAAGTGGCCATGGTTGTCAACTCGAAGAACAGGCCCTTCACCGGCAAGGCCAAGAACTACAACTTCATTTTGACTGTCACCCCTCACGCGAGTGAAGCTGGCGAGGGCAAGAGCGTACAGGGACAGTTCGAGTGCACACCGCGGGTGCCAACGTGGGCGCTCGCTGCCGCAGCCGCAGCCCTTGTGGTGGCGGTCGTCGCCGTAGTAGTGGTCCTTGTGTTGGGCGGAGGGGGAGGGGGCCCGAAGGTCAACATCTCCGCCTCTCCAGCGCCACCATCTGGCTGTCAGCAAGTGACATACACTGCCACCGCATCGTCTCCCAGCGGCATTGACCGAATACAGATATGGATAGACAGTCAGATGAAGAAAGAGTGTCTCGGCTCCACCAGTTGCAGTCACACCGAGGGACCGTACTATCTTCAACGGGAGCTGAACTATGAGGCTCGGGCGTGGGATATGGATGGCAAGGAGGCAACAACCGGCCTCAAGGTCTTCTTCATATCCTCACCGTGCCCATGATGGACGTGACCGCAGTCTGGACGCCGCCAGATTTGCATTTGAATCGGATTCTGAGTTCGCCCTGAATATGCTTTCAACAAGGCGCCGTGAGGCGCTGAAGGTAAGTGCCAAATAACGCCCTCGGAGGGGGACATGTCGGAGAAGATCAATGTAACGGTGTCACCAGATCGCCTTCAGGTAGCCCTAGGGGAGAGTGCCACAGCGACCGCCACCATCAAGAATACCGGCGACGTCGTCGAGGCATACTCCATCACCGTCGAGGGGATTGGCCCTCAATGGTGCACCCTATCAGTGTCCAGCGCATCCCTGTTCCCCGGCGACGAGGAGCGGGTGCAGATCACTGTCCAGCCACCCAAGGACAGTTCGAGCAGAGCAGGGGTCTACAATGCAGTCATACGAGTCACTTCCAACCGGGATTCCACAGTGGAGACCACCGCCCGGCTCCCAATAGACGTCGGGCGCTTGCTGCTCTTTGACCTTGATATCACCCCGAAGAAGGCCGCAGGCAGGAAGGGCTCATACAAGGTCAGCATCACCAACAATGGCAATGTACCCACCACCTATACCTTCGCCGGCAAGGATCCCGACGGCGTCTGCCGCTTCCACTTCAAGGAGAGTTCGGTCACCATCGAACCGGGCGCGACTGCGGCCATGCCGGTGGTCGTCGACCCAAAGAAGAAGCCGTTCACCGGCAGGGCCAAGACCCACAACTTCAGGATAACGGTGACCTCTCACGCCAGTGAAGCGGGCGAGACCAAGAGCGTGGAGGCCCAGTTTCAGTGCAAGCCGCTTATTCCAACGTGGGCTATCGCGGTGGCGTCGGTGGCCGTCGTAGCGGTTGTGGCCCTCATCGTGGTGTTTCTCGTAGTGCTGGCAGGGCACGCGCCCGTTATCAGCAGCGTCACCGCCGACCCCACGACGGTAGGCGTTGGGGCGAGCTCCACCATCACCTGCGCCGCCACCGACGCAGACGGTGACCCGCTCACCTACGCCTGGTCGGCGGACGGCGGGACTGTCTCCGCAAGCGGCAGCTCGGTCACCTGGACCGCGCCGTCAGCCGCGGGCGAATACACCGTCAGCGTGACCGTCGCCGACGGCACGGGCCGCACCGCCGAGCGCAGCGTGGTTCTCACCGCCATCATCACCACCGGCACCATCGATGTCGACTCCAACCCCGGCGGAGCGAACATATACCTCGACGGCGCAGACACCGGCAACATCACGCCCTACGTTATCACAGATGTGGAACAGGGTGAGCATACCGTCACGCTCACCAAGGAATATCAGAAGGACCGGGAGGACACCGTCACCGTGACGGCCGGAGAAACGGCCTACGTCAATTGGGAGCTAGACCCCGCGCCCCCACAGGCGCTCGTTCTTCAGCCCGGCCCGGGGGATAGCAAGGACTCATTTGTGCTCGAGCACTTCCCTGACAACGCGCCCCAGGTCATACCTCCGTTTGACCTCGCCCTCGTCGCCGCAGGGAATAGCGCCGGCGAAGACTGCCGGGTGTACCTACACTTCGACCTGAGCACGATCCCCTCCACCGCGGTGATCACGTCCGCCTCGTTGAGCCTCTTCCATGACGCCAGCGACGCCGGCGCGGTGAACGGACCGGTCGGGGCATACGCCGTGACCGGCAACTGGAATGCCGCCACCCTTACCTGGAACAGCAAGCCCACGACGGCAGACACGCCGGTAGACACCATCACCCTTACCATGCCCGCCCCGCACACGTTCGTCTCCTGGGACATCAGAGAGTTGGCTGAGGGATGGGTCGACGGCTCTCTCACCAACCGTGGCGTGATGCTCGCGGACACCAACGAGGGCACCTCGGAAGGCTGGAAGTGGTTCTACTCCTCAGAATGGGGCACGGCCAACCAGCGGCCCAAACTGGAGGTCACCTACTACGACCCCACTCCCTGACCAGCGCCGGCGCCCAATCTGAGCACGGGGGTGCAAAGGGGCCACCCCGCACTGCACAGCCCTGTTTGGAGGGACGGTGGTTGCCCCGCGCCGCATAGCCGCGCCCTAAAGTGGGTGGGTGGGCACTCAACACCGCAGCCCCCAGCGTGGACAAGCGGGCACAGCGCAACCCACGCTCTGGAGCAGCGTCGGTTTGAAGATCCCACCCCCGCGCTGTGGAGGCCTGGGGGTATCCCCCACTCCCGTGATTCTGAGGTCCCTACAGCAAAATGAAGGGACAGAAGAATCTCCCCGCGCCGAGATTCTTCGCCTGCGCTTTGCTTCCTCTTCCCTTCGCTCAGACCTTCGGCTCAGAATGACCCAAACGCTGGCGCCTAGCCACTGTGGGGTCTGCAGCCTGCGCCTCAGGCGCCCCACGGCGCGCACGCCCGCACAAGACATCGAGCGCTCCGGGGCCGGCGGGTGGGACAGACTACTGCCGAAGCTTGCACAGGTCCTCCCACTCCGAGACAGGATCGCCCAGAACATGGTATAATGACATAATATCAGCTATGATTGCCGAACCCATCACAGGGGAATCCAAAAAGGGAGGTGGGACATGGTAGACGTGATAGCGAAGAAGAGCGCGGCGCCAGACAAGCCTTTGGAGGAGCTTGAGAAGGAAAGGGCCTGGTGGTGGGCGGCGGAGAAGAAGAGGTCGCCCCGCCTGGACTACCTGAGGAAGGCGGTGTGGAAGAAGGGGCGCAAGGGCGGAGAGTATGAGCCCGGCCTCAAGATTGACCTGGAGAGCCCTCAGCTATTCACCGCGGCCTGGGGGCAGAACGAGGGTGACCCCATTCTGCTCAGAAGGGCCAAGGCCCTGGCCCACATGATGGAGAACCGGACGGTCTTCATCACCGACCATTCTCAACTCGTGGCCACCGAGGGCAATCTCCCCAACACTCTCTACGCCAATGCCGAGTCGATTGGCGGCGAGGTCTACAACGACCCGATTGTTGTCCCCGAGCCGAAGGAGGAAGCCCTTCAGACCATGGCTGACATCGACAACTACTGGAGCACCCGCCGGAGCATAGTGCATCTCGCCAAGCTGCTAAGGTCGGAGGACATTGGGAAGCTCACCACGGCGGCCCTCATGTGGGGCGTTCCCGTCGGCGGCAGCTTCGGCTACGCCGGCAAGGACTACGAGTACATATTCGGGCCAGGTCAGATAGCGGGCGGTGGCAAAGGGTTCCAGGACATGATCGACGAGATTCAGGAGAGGATCGACGCGGCTGAGGCCAAGCTGGATGCCACACCCGACGGCAGCGAGACCGACCTCTACGAGAAGCTGCCCAACTGGGAGGCGATGCAGACCGCACTGGAGGCCTGCATCAATCACGCCAGGCGCTATGCCCGGCTGGCGCGCATAATCGCCGAGAACTTCGAACCCGACCCGAAGCGCAAGGAGGAGTTGCTCCGGGTTGCCGATACCTGCGAGCGGGTGCCGGCGAAGCCAGCGCAGACATTCCAGGAGTACCTGCAACTGCAGCACTTCATACAGACGTGGACCAGGCTGGAGGCCCTTGAATCGGCCTGGCCGACACGGCCTGACTACTACGGCTGGCCCTACTACAACAAGGACGTGAACCTAGACAAGACACTCACCAGAGACGAGGCGCTTGACCTAGTAGGGGAGTTCATGATACGTGCCTATGAGATGGGCCACTTCCTGGGCCGGGGCGGCGCCGAGGCCCTTCAGGGCATAGTCGGCACCTGGGTGTGGACCCTCGGCGGCGTCAACAAGGACGGCAGCGATGCCTGCACTGACCTGACAGTGGCCTTCCTCCAGGCGGCGCGAATGGTGCGGGTATCCAACCCTACCTTCGGCTTCCGCTGGCATCCCCAGGTGAAGGACGAGGTCATGCGCGAGGTCTTCGACTGCATCAGGCAGGGACTAGGCTATCCGTCGATACGCAACGACCCCGTCCTCATCGCCAACGGGATGTACTGGCACAAGCACCCGCTGGAGGAGATGCGGACGTGGGTGCACCAGGCCTGCATGTCGCCCTGTCCCACCACCAAGTACGGCTATCAGCCGTGCCGCATGGCATCGGCAACGATGAACGCCGCCAAGATGATCGAGTATGCCCTCCACAACGGCTACGACCACACCCTCAACATGCAGATGGGGCCAAAGACGGGCGACGCCCGCCAGTTCACCGAATTCGAGCAGTTGTTCCGGGCCTGGGTGAAGCAGATGGAGTGGCTCATGGACTTCGGCGTGCGCATCGTCAACATTGGGCGCGTCAGGTCCCACGAGAACTGGGGACGCCCCTTCCTCTCGGGCATATCGGAGAGGTCGGTGGAAACGGGCTACGATGCCGTCGACCCGCGCTCCGGCGAGCGGGGCAATAGCTGGGTGACCTTCTTCACCTGGGTGGAGAACGCCGACTCGCTGGCGGCGGTGAAGAAGCTGGTTTTTGACGAGCAGAAGTACACCATGGACCAGCTCGTCACCGCCCTCCAGAACAACTGGGACGGCTACGAGGAGATGCGCCTGGACTACGTCAAGAATGCCCCCAAGTGGGGCAATGACGACGACTACGTCGACGACATCATGGTGCGCTGCCTGCGGGAGGTAGCGCGGCACTCGCACGAGCTGAGGGACCCCTGCGGGAACCCGTGGCCGGTGCTACCGGAGAACGTCAGCGGCAACATCCACTTCTCGAACCGGGTGCACGCCCTGCCCAATGGCCGTCGGCTGGGCGATGCGTTGTACGACGGCGGCATTTCGCCGGGGCCCGGCCTCGACAAGAAGGGCCCCACCGCTGTGCTCAAGTCGTGCGGCAAGATAAACCACATCAGCGACGGACGGGCGTTTCTGTTGAACCAGCGGCTGTCACCGACACAGCTCGCCGGGGAGAAGGGCTACCAGTTGTGGAAGGCCTACATGATAGCCTGGGTCGACCCGGTTCTCCATGAGTAGGTTGCCACGCTGTATCCCACGATGACCGTGCCAGACTGCGGTTGACGCAGGGAGCGGTATGCGGATAACGCGCGTCACGCAAACAAGTATGCCGTAGGCAGACGCAGACGGCATGCCGCAGTGGACGTCTCTTACGGCGATCACAGGTGAGCGGCGAGGAGGTTCCTCGAGGGAATCGGGGAGCCTCCGAGAGAGATAGTGGCCGGCCTACGTGAAGAGATCAAAGGGCCCCAAGCCTTGTACAGCACCTTCGCTGTCGCGTGGTCGGGGCCGAAGTGCAGTCTCCTACCAGAGTCCGGGACGAAAGCTTCTTCCCACGGACGAGTCAGTGCTGGTACTGGCTCCTCTTCTGGTAGTAGTCGATGAGTTTGTTCGCCGCCCTGGCCGCTCGGCCAATGGTTGGGTAAAAGGGGATATTGGAGGCGACCAGCTTTGCCTTCATCAAGCCTGTCTGCTGCCACCGCCAAGCCTCGTCACTTTCAGTGGGGTCCCGCTCCCTGTCTGCCACCACCGCCAGCAGCGGCTTCCGGCTGCTCTCGTGCAGTCTGTATTCTTCCAGGTGTGTGTCAACTGACGCGCCTTTCCGGTTTCTTCGGTCGGGGCCGCGGACAATGGGAATCAGAAAGTCAAATTGCGGGCACCTGGACATTATCTCCAGCATATAGCCGGCCGTGAAATTCTCATCCACCCTGATAGATATGTCAGCGGGGTTTCCGATCCAGTCCCATACGGCAACACCCCGGTCTTTCAGCTCTTCGCGTAGCTCCACCGGGAGAGGGATGACATCAAGCCCAGCTTTCTCACACTGGTCAGCAGCTAACACGCTGGCACCACCAGCCCCACCAGCCACTCCCACCCTTCGACCGGTGATTGGAGGCAGGAAATAGAATGAAGCAGCCAGGTCTATCAGTTCGCCGAGGTCCTCTGCAAAGACGGCCCCCGCCTGAGATACCAAGGTCTCCCACAGTTCCACAGCCCCGGCAAGGGATGCCGTATGTGATGCGGCGGCCCTGGCCCCAGCCCTTCCCCGACCACCCTTCAAGACGACGACTGGCTTACAGGAGGCTGCTTGCCGCAGACTGTTGAAGAACCTTCGACCATCCTTGACTCCTTCGACATACATCAGGATTATTTTTGTTTCTGGATCCTGAGCGAAGTACTCCAGGTAATCGCACTCATTCAAGTCAATGGCATTCCCGTAGCTTATCGCTTTGCTGAAGTAGACACCTCTCGAGACAGCCGTTTGCACGACCTCACCCGCCACATTGCCACTCTGGGAAGCTAATCCCGCAAAGCCAGATTTCTTGGGGAAGTCATCACTCCAAGAGATACCTTCACTGGGATAGTAAAGCCCCATGCAGTTCGGGCCTATGATGCGTATGCCGTGTGTCCTGGCTGTTCTCAGTATTTCCTGTTCCAGCCTGGCAGCCTCAGGACGTCCGGTCTCACTGAAGCGAGCCGTGAAAAGATGGATGCCCTTGACTCCCTTCTGAGAGGCATCTTCCAGCATAGCCGGCACCGCTGCCGCCGGTACAGCCGAGATGACATAGTCGACGGAGCCGGGGATCTGTTTGAGGCTCGGGTAGGCTGTCAGACCGGAGATCTCAGAGTACCTGGGATTCACCGGGTATATTTCCCCGTCGAAGCCGAGCTGCAGGAGAGGGACGACAAAGCCCCCTCCACGTCCTCCACTATCGGAGGCACCAACGACCGCGATCGATTTGGGGTGCAGGATCTCTTCCAGCGAACGCCTTGACATCGATTACGCCGACTCTAGACACATGCGATACTCTTGCTCACCCTTTCAGCCTTGCCACCTATTATTGCAGAAGGGATTCCACATTTCAACTGGTCAAGAACCACAATGTGACGGAGCGTGGGCGTCTCCGGTTTCTCAATTCATCTGATTCTGCCGTACATTTCAAGACCCGCCCCGAGAAGACCACGCGGTCAACCAGGTCGTAGCTGCGTGAATACGGCGGAAACACCGAACCATGAGGTCAGAGCGGCTATTCTCCTGCGTGTGGTCGGGGTGGCCGGATTTGAACCGGCGGCCTCATGGTCCCAAACCATGCGCGCTAGCCACTGCGCCACACCCCGAACGCAGGTAGCATAGCCAACGCCAGTCGAAAGGTCAAGGCGACCGATCCACCCGGCTGCCGCTACCTTGTCAGCAATCGTTTGCCCCGGCATCGCGGGCACCCCTCACCAGCCCGTGCCTGCCCCGGCTGGGAGCGAAGACATGGATGTCCGTGTCCCGCTCCTTGGAGAGGTCCTTGACCAGATGTACCGAGTAGATGCCCACTCCTCCCACAGGAGGCAAGAACTCCGGCGCGAGGAAGGCGAGCCTCACCGGAATCTCTTCCGGATCAGTGTCCGCCCTATCTTGAAGCCATCCTTCAAAGACCTCAGCTTGGCGGGCGTTTGCCTTTGCCGGTAGTGGATGGGCACTTCCGCTATCCGGTAGCCCTTCTTGGCGATCTCGGCGAACATGTTCGCCTCGAGCTCGAACCCTATGGCATCCAACTCCAGGCCCCGGACGACCTCTCTACTGAACCCCCAGTATCCTGTGCACGGGTCGCTTATCCTGGTTCGATAAAGCAGATTCGCCAGGATAGCAAGCAAGTAGTTCCCTATCAGATTGAGCCTGCTCATGGCCCCCGCTTCTCTCCTGCCCCTCAGTCGCGAACCAATCACCACGTCACACCCGCTATGGAGAACCTCAAGCAGACTGGGAATATGCGCTGCGGGGTAGGTGCCATCGGCATCCAGCATAATGATGAAGTCGCCGTCAACTGACCTGAACGCTGCCCTTACCGCCCACCCCTTACCCCTACGAGGCTCCACAAGCACCGTCGCCCCTTTCGCCTGCGCGATCTCCCTGGTGCGGTCCGTGCTGTCGTTGTCCACTACCACTACTTCAACCCCATAGCCACTCCCCTCGATTTCCTCCCGCGGTATCTCGTCAATGACTCTGCCGACTGTCTCTTCCTCATTGAGCGCCGGAAGGATGATGGCCACCCGCTTCTGAGCCATGCCGTCCATGTGCCCCCAGTCTTCCACGTTATACGCGCCCCCGTATTCTTCTCACCACCCTGTCATGCTCCCTGCAAATCAAGCTTGTCTTTGCACTATTATTGATATGTAAAGACCACTGTTATTAGCTAAAGAATGTTTACACCAATCTATGACAGTTCACGGAGCACAAGCCAGGTAGAAACAGCATCACAGCTCATCGCTGGCGTCACATGGCCGCTCCATAGAGCGTACAAGTTGCCCGTCAACTCAATGCCATAGACAGTGGCAGGCTCGCTCCCCAGCTACTCCGTCAAGGCTGGGATGACATGCTCGCCGGATATAGCACAGGGCCACCGTCCCTGGGCGACAGGCAAGACCGCTGCTCGCGATAGGAGGTTCGCGCACAATGTGGCTAAGACGCCAGCGCGCGTCTGAGGATCTCCCTGGCCGCCACTACACCAGAGGCCGACGCCTGCACCAGTCCCCTTGTTACCCCGGCGCCGTCCCCCGCGGCGAACATGTTGGCCACCTCGCTCTCCAGGCTTTCCGTCAAGGCCAGCCGTAGCGAGTAGAACTTGACCTCCACCCCGTAGAGCAGGGTGTGGCGTGAGGCGACACCCGGCGCCAGTCTGTCCATGGCCTCAATCATCTCGATTATGTCTCTCATGTGACGATAGGGAAGAACAAAGCTCAGGTCCCCCGGCGTTGCGCTCCTCAGCGTGGGCTGCACAATGCCTTTCTCGATTCGTTCCGGGGTCGAGCGTCTCCCTTCCCTCAGGTCACCCAGCCGCTGCACAATCACCCCCCCGCTCAAGATATTGGCCAGGCGCGCCAGGTATCGACCGTACGCTATGGGATCACGATACGGCTCAGTGAAGGTAGTGCTTACCAGTAGAGCGAAGTTCGTGTTCTCCGTCTTGCGGTCGGCGTAGCTGTACCCGTTGACCGTGATAACCGAGTCACTCCCGCCGGTGGACTCCATAGTAACCTCGCCTGACGGGCACATGCAGAATGTTCTCACCTTGTCGTCGAAGGACTTGGAGTAGTATTCCAGTTTGCTTTCATAGAGAGTGCTGGTCAATTCCTCAAGAACCGCCTTTGCCACCTCCACCCTCACACCAACGTCAATGGGGTTTATGTGAAGAGTGAGCTTGAGCCGCGCCGCTTCCTGGGCCAGCCAATCGGCGCCATCCCTACCCGGGGCCATGACAAGGTAGCGACACTCGAGTCGCTGCCCATCGCTCATCTCGATTCCCCTTACCGTACCACCATCGGCAAGGACGGTACTTGCAGCGGTGCCCAGTCTTATTTCCACCTTGCCGGAAAGAAAGTCACGCATCTGTTTCAGCACAGTGCTGCAACGCTCTGTGCCCAAGTGCCGAACGGTCATCGGAACGAGGCGCAGGTCAGCCAGAATCGCCCGGCGCATCAACTCCCCCACACCCTCGCCTCCACCATAGACGCTGTCCGCGCCACCGAACCTGACGTAGACGCTGTCGACATACCCAACCAGTTCCTCAGTACGCTCCACTCCGAGGTAGTCCTTAAGCCGCCCGCCCACCTCAGTCGACAAGGTCAGCTTGCCATCGCTGAAGGCGCCGGCACCTCCGAGCCCACTTACCAGGTCACACGGCTTACACGGCGGGCAGGCAATCCCCCGCTGAATGGACGGACAACGGCGCTGCTCGATGTCTTTGCCCTTCTCCAGAAGCAAGACGCTCAAGTTCGAGTTCTGGCACAATTCGAGCGCGGCAAAAATCCCCGCCGGCCCCCCACCAACAATTATGACGTCGTACCTGTCGGACAACCTTCCGTTCAACCTCCACCTGATTCTACCCCTCGTCCTACGCCTTGTCAAAACAACGGGGAGGAGAAGCCACGCAAGCACACGCGGGCAGGGCGGAGCATCCGCTCGGCCCGGGCCTGGAGCCGAAGCTCCAGGCTAGCCGGTTCGCCGGGAGACGCTGGGCGACGCCCCCCTCCACAGGTCCCCACCCCGTTCGCCGGCGCACCACCCTTGTTCACGTTTGCGCCCGCGCCGCTCCGCGACGTTGCCCCGCTGCAAAGGGCAGAGTATAATGGGCCAGCCTGGGTGTAGCAGTGAATTGTCTGGACCGCTTTCAAGGATGCCTGGTTGGGCTCGCCGTTGGTAACGCCCTTGGGGCTCCCGTGGAGGGAATGGACGCGACCGAGATCGAGCGGCAGCACGGCCGCGTGACTGAACTCATCGGCGGGGGCTGGTTGGGGCTGGAACCCGGGGCGTGGACCGACGATACGGCGATGATGCTGTGCATCGCCCGCAGCATCGTGGGAAAGGGGCGGTTCGACCCTCAGGACACCGCCGAGAAGTTCTTCCAGTGGTTTGACACCAATCCTGCCGGCATTGGCCAGACCACCTGGCTCGCCATGGAGGCATTCGGCGAGGGCGCTTCATGGAATGAGGCGGGAAGGATGGCTCATGCCAGGCTCGGGGGACTCTCGGCCGGCAATGGTAGCATCATGCGTTGCGCTCCCATCGCTCTCCTCGACGGCAGAGACCCGGAGAGGCTGACCAGAGACAGCATCGACAGCTCACTCATCACCCACCTTGACCCCAGAGCTTGCTGGGGAGCGGTCGCGGTCAATCTGGCCATCTCCCACCTGGTGTACCAGGGCAACGAAGGCCTGATCGAGACCATCTCGGCAGGCATCGACCAGCCCGACGTGAGGAAGGCGGTCGTAGCGGTGCCCCAGATGGAGCGCGATGACGTTGTCCCCTCGGCCTTCGTTCTTGACACCCTCCAGGCGGCCCTATGGAGCTTCCTGAAAACCACCTCTTTCGAGGACGCTCTGGTCACCGCGGTGAACCTTGGAGGGGACGCGGACACTGTTGCGGCAGTATGTGGCTCCATGGCCGGAGCCCACTACGGGTTGAGAGCAGTGCCATCAAGATGGCTGGAGCGACTCGTCGGCAAGTCGGAGATAGTGGAACTGGCGGAGAAGATCCACAGGCTGGCACAGGCGTAGGGTTCACCTCTTCAGTTTCAGCCGGCGCAGGTTCTCGGCAAAACGCATCAGGTTATCGCGCAGAATCACCCCGACAACCCGTCCATCCCTGACCACAGTGACCGCGCTCAGGTCTCCCTCACTCATTCGACTCAGCACGCGCAACGCTTCATCACCGGGGCGAACCGCCTCGAGTTGCTCCACCGGGGTCATCGCTCGCGCCACGGTGGTCGCATCCCAGTCCCGCCGGGGTATCCTCTTTATCTGCGGCAAGGTAAGCAGACCCTTCACCCTGTCTCCCTCAACCACCAGGAACGACTGGCTTGACGTGCTGAGCAGACTGCTGTGTACCAGCTCCCCGACGGTGAGATGGGGCGGAACCAGAGGTGAGTCTCCAGTCATTACGTCCTGAGCAGTGAATCCGTTAAGCACGTCGAAAAGCAGCGCCTGACGGTAGCTCGCCGTGGCAGCGCCAGCCAGCAGGAAGCCGAGCAACAGCAGCCACAGCCCGTTGAGGCGCCAATCGGGCAAGAAGAGCAGGGCGATTCCACCAACAATAAACAGATATGCGACGAGCCGGCCCCCCATCGTAGCAATGCGTGTCGCCCGCACGTAGTTCTTGGTGACCATCCACACAATGGAGCGGAACACCCTGCCGCCGTCGAGAGGGAAACCGGGTATCATGTTGAACACAGCGAGCACGCCGTTGATCCATGCTAGCCACCAACACCACACCGCCACGTACTCACTGAAGCCAATGCTGACCCGGAAGCCGAGGTAGAAGAGACCCGCCAGGACTATGCTGGCGAATGGCCCGGCGATGGCCATCCTGAGTTCGGTGGCCGGTTTCGTCGCTTCCCTGGCCATCAGCGCCACACCGCCGAAGAAGAACAGCGTTATGCTCTTTACCGGCAGGCCGGATCTGATAGCCACAACGCTGTGTGACAACTCGTGAAGCAGCACAGAGGCGAAGAAGGTCAGGCTTGTGAGCACACCCACAATCCAGTACGCCGCGGTGGACCATGAGTTGAGGGTCAGCTCGGGGAAATAGGCATACGAGAGGATGACCGTCACGAAAATGAAGACAAGGAACCAGCTAAAGTGCAGCTTGAAGGGTATGCCGAAGAGCCTCCCCAGTTGAATTGACCCGCTCATCGGCCTCCCTTTGCTTCAAGAGCGGACTCATCTCGTTCGTCTGAGCCTGTGGCAGACCGTCTGTCCCATCGGTCTGAATACCGCTCATGGGCAAGCCCGCCTTCTCCAGGGGGAAACCACATACGGCACATCGTCCCTGCGCCTTCGTTGGCGGGCTTTCGCCGCCGCTGCTGCGCTATGGCGTCACAATTCAACGTTCTGGCCCCTTCGGACATGGGAACATCCACGGCGAGAAGGCAGTCACGGGGAAGCGGCGTATCCAATGAGCTTGTAGGCAAGCCTGGCAGCAAGGAACGCACAGGACGAAGGCCCCTCGTCGGGACAGAGCTCCACCAGGTCGCAGCCCACGACGCGCCTGTTCTCCGCAACGTGCCGCAACAGCCTCAGCACTTCATGCCAGCCCATCCCCCCGGGTTCGGGAGTCCCCACCGCCGACATGATGGACGGGTCCAGAACGTCGAGGTCCACGGTTATGTAAACGTCGGCAGCCAGGGCGGACACTATCTCGTCCAGTGCAGTCTGGTCAAGAGGACCCTCCTGAGCGAAGAAGGCACGAATCTTCTGCTCTTCCATGAAGAGATGCTCCTCCCGGCTCAGGCTGCGAATGCCCACCTGAACGATGGGGCAGCATTCCACCACCCTCCTCATGACACACGCATGGCTGTAGTGCGAGTCTTCGTACTCGTCTCGCAGGTCGGCATGGGCATCCAGTTGCAGCACCGAGAGATGGGGAAATTCCTCTTTGAACGCTCTCACCGTTCCCAGCGTCACCGAGTGCTCCCCACCGAGCATTACCACGAACTTGCCATCTCTCACCAGTTCCCTGGCTGCCTGGTGAACCCGCCTGATCGTCTCCTCCGGCCCCCTCATTGATGGCTGAAGCTCTGGCAGGGTATGAATGCCGACGCGGCACGGCTCGCGGTCCAGTTCGTGGTCGTAGAACTCCAGGTATTCCGAGGCGTCGATGATGGCCCTGGGGCCGTCCCTGGCGCCACAGCGCCAGTCGGTAGTGCTGTCGTAGGGAACGGGGAGGATGACGACTCTGGCGGTTTGCCGGTCGCAAAGCGGTGGCGAGAGGGCCGCGAAGTTGCGCGGAGGATAGAACAGCTCCTCGCTCATAGGATGGTCAGCTCTTTCCCCAAGCGGAACGTGGGCTTCGTTCTGTCCTTGAGTATCGCGGCAGCCCTATCGCTGAGGGCGCTGACGATAATGGGAAGGGCGATGGTGGCATCGCAGTTGATGGTGACCGTCGGCGCCTCGGGGGTTATCTTCTTCCAGGAGCGCGCTTCCTCAAAGGTGCATCCGCTCAGTCCTCCCCATTGCGGGGCGTCGGTCGTTACCTGAATGGCGTATTCGTGTCCTTTCAGCTCCCTGTCGAAGAAGCTCCCACAGAGCTGCACCTGCTGAATGAAGTTCTTTGGCGTTCCTCCTCCAATGAATATCACTCCGGTGGATTTGGCAGCGCAGGCGATCTGCACCAGCTCCACCAGGTCTTTTATCGTGTGGAACAGTAGCTCATTCCCCTGCTTCACCAGCGCCGTTGCCAGCGCCGTCCCATACACGCTGTCCGCGGGCGCGGGACAGAACACGGGGAGTTCGGCCTTGGCCGCCGCGGTCAGAATCCCGTCTTCACCGGCCTCACCTGCCAGTTCCTTGCCCAGCACGTAGAAGAACTCGCGGGTGGTATAGGGCCGGTCCAACTCCAGCCTGGCGGAGAAGTCGACGACGAACTGCTCGGTTCTATCGAATTCCTCCCCTGAGGCGAGGACATCGTAGATGCGAAAGGTCTTTGAGTCCGCCAGCTCCCGATCGTCGGCCTGAGCACTGCCCTGCCAGTGAGCCCTCCCTAGGGTCTCATGGAGGTCGTGAAACAGATTGGCACCGGTTGAAACCAGGCAGTCGATGAGGCGGTTCTCGATGAGGTACACAATGAGTCGGCGCATCCCCGCCGGAACCATCGCGCCAGCCAGCCCGAGGAAGATGGTCACCTCACCCTGGAGCATTCGAGTCCATATCTCGACCCCCTCCGCCAGATTGCGGGCCTGGAAAGAGGTGCTGCCCATCCTCTGGGCAAGCTCAGAGACAGTGCATCCCTGAGATATGGAAAAGGGCGTGACCGGCTTCTTCATTTCCCCCAGCTCTCTCCGACGATTGAGAAGCTCAGGTCGCCTTGGACTCCACCGTCTCCATGTAGTAGCGCTCCAGCCCCCGGTCAAGGAGACGAGTCTCCAGTTCGGTCAGCTCAAACTGGGCTCGGATGTCCTTGATCACTCGCTCCGCGTCGAACTCCTTGCATGAGAATACGTCGACATTGACCAGGCGTCTCTCAGGAAAAGTGTGGATGCTGATATGGCTTTCGGCTATGACGACGAAGCCTGATACCCCCCAATCTTGTGGTTTCGTGCCCACATACCGGAACACGTAAGGAGGTGCTACCTTGGTCATGTCGATTCTGGATGGGTATTCGTCGAGGAAATGGTAAATCAACTCCTCGTTCTCCAGTATACTTGGATTGGCGCCAAAACCATCAATAATCAGGTGCATCTCAACCCCCTTTCACCGAGAATATGACACAAAAAAACCCGTGGCAAACTAACGCTGCGTCTGCCCGGAGACTGCTCCTCCGCCGGGTTTAAGCCTTACTCCTTGGTTCCGCTTCGTTTCAGGAGGCCTATCTCTTCACCCCCTCCAGAAGCTTCTCCTCGTACCACCTGTCGAGGTCTTCTCTCCTTATCCTGTAGGCTTTCCCAATCTTCGCCGCAGGGATCTTCCGGTCGCGGCACCACCGCTGTATGGTGGGCTTGCTGACCTTCAGAATCCTTGTCATCTCCTCTACAGACAGTAATTCGCCTTCGTCCACAAAATACCAGTCCTCCCCTCGCGGCCCGGCGAGGCCGGCGCCCATAACAGTTTAGTGATAATAGCATACATTGCCTCACAATGCAACACTATTCGTGTTTCGCCGCGTCAAGGCGCCTGGTGCAAAGTAGCGGGCAATCCGGTGCCCACCCTCGAACCAACCGCACAGTGGCACGTTTCCTGCCAGGCTACACGGCGGACAGGAGGGTCCGCCTCAGTTCGAAGAGCGCGTGGTTGGTAGCGCGGCGCTTCACATCGTGGCGCAGCGGCGGATATGTTCCCTTGATCAGCCTCTTCTCGTTTCCATCGTCTATGGCGATGTGTGCCGTTCCCGGCGGCTTGCCCTCCAATGGATCAGGGCCGGCCACGCCGGTTATGCCGACACCGATGTCGGCACCGAGCCGGTGCCTGGCCGCCTCGGCCATCGCCCCCGCCACCTCGGCACTGACGGCCCCGTATCGCTCAAGAAGCGCCACATCCACCCCGTAGAGCACCTTCGCCTCATTGGTGTAAGAGACCAGCCCGCCCTTGAAGTAATCGGAGCTTCCCGGAACGTCGGTGATAGTGCTGGCGAGAAGGCCTCCGGTGCAGGACTCCATCGTGGCAAGCGTGAGCCCCCTCTCGGTGAGAAGTGCGCCAACCACACTCTCCAGGGTCTCATCGTCGCAGCCCCAGATGCTGTCACCCATAATGTCACGAACGCGCTCCTCCAATTGTGCGATCATCTGCCCCGCTTCATCCCTGCTCCGCGCCTTGGCGGTGAGGCGCAGGTGTATGCCATCGACCTTAGCGTACACGGCAAGAGTGGGATTGGCGGACGAGAGGAGTGGACTGACCATTTCACCCACCGCGGCCTCGGCCAGGAGTTGCGTCTTCAGCGTCCTTGACACGATGATTTCAGGTATTCTCTCATGCAGCCTTTGCGAGACTTCCTTCTCCCACATGCGCTGCAGCTCACTGGGCGGGCCGGGCATGGAGATGATGATTCTTCCATCCCGCTCCACCCACCATCCCGGAGCGGTGCCCCTCGGGTTGGGGATTGCCTGAGCCGATGGGATCAAGGTTGCCTGCTTGACATTGCTCTGGGGCATCTGATAGCCGCGTCGAGAGAAGAACTCCCTCAACTCGTGCTCAAGCTCAGGGTCTACCGTCAACTCCTCCCCCATAAGCGCGGCGATGGCCTCTCGCGTGAGGTCATCCTCGGTGGGGCCCAGGCCGCCGCTGGTGAGCACCAGTTCGGAGCGGTTCCACGCCCTTTCCAGACACTCCCTCATCCTCCCCAGATTGTCGCCCACCTGTGTGACCCACAGAAGGTCGATCCCCACCTCGGGAAGCTTGGACGCCAGGTAGGAGGCGTTGGTGTCCGTGATCTGCCCCAGCAGCAGCTCGGTGCCAATGGAGATAATCTCCGCCTTCATGCCACTCCCCTACGGCGCTCCCACCCGGTCAAGGATGTGCAGCGCGACCTCCGCCGCCCGCTTGCCCGAAAGCAGCATCGAGCCGAAGGTGGGCCCCATGCGCGGCAGCCCGTAGACCGCGGCCACCGCCATCCCGGCGACGACGAGCCCCGGGTGGACCTCGCTGGTGTTCTCCACCACAGCGTCCTCAGATGCCTCGATCCACAGCGCACCTTCCCCCTTTGCCTTGAGCAGGCCCCGCTGCTCCAGCTTCCTGACCACACAGGCGTCGTGGCCCGTCGCGTCGATCACCACCTTGGCCTCGAGCGGCACCGGGTCAAGGGCAGCCACCTCTTTGGGCAGGTGCGCAATAGGGCTCCAGTTGATGACAATGCCCGCCATGCGGTTGTTTTCCCTGAGGATGACGTCCTCAAGGAGGGTGAGGGAAAGGACTCTCACCCCAGCGTCACACGCCGCGGCGATCGCCCTGGAGCACGCATGCGGAGCGCTGGCAACGTACAGCCCCTCGCTGACCTGTTCACAGGGGACTCCCAGCTCGTCGAGGACCTCCTGTCCCGGAGCCCTAACGGTCAGTTTGTTCATGAAGTAGCCCCCGATCCAGAACCCCCCTCCAAGGTAGTTGTTCCTCTCTATGATAACGACGTTGACCCCCTGCCTCGCCAGCTCTCTTCCCGCCACCAGCCCGCTGGGGCCGCCGCCGACGATGATCACGTCACTGTCGACGCACTCTTCAAGGTGGTGCAGAAAGCTCGAAACAATGGCTCTGGTAACGTCTTTCTCCGAGACGGGATGGAATATGGCCATTTCATCTCTCCTTTCGATCCTATGGCTTGCCCTCTTTAGCCCCCAGGAAGCTTGCCACCAACTTCAGGGCGCAGTAGTCGCCGCACATGCTGCACGCATCTCCTGAGGTGGTGTGGATGTTGTGCAGCTTACGCGCTTTGGCCGGGTCAAGGCAGAGCCTGACCTGTCCCTCCCAGTCCAGGTTCTCGCGCGCCAGGGACATTTGCCTGTCCCAGTCCCATGCGCCCTTCACCCCTTTGACGATGTCCGCGGCATGGGCAGCGATACGTGAGGCTATCACCCCTTCCCTCACATCGTCCGGGTCCGGCAGGCCGAGGTGCTCGGTGGGGGTCACGTAGCACAGGAAATCGGCGCCGGCAACCGCGGCGATAGCTCCTCCAATGGCACCAGCGATGTGGTCGTAGCCGGCAGCCACGTCAGTTACCAGGGGGCCCAGCACATAGAACGGTGCCCCCTTGCACAGCCTCTTCTCCAACTGGACGTTGGCCTCAATCTGGTCGAGCGGCACGTGTCCCGGCCCCTCCACCATCACCTGCACACCGGCATCCCACGCCCGCTGCACCAGCTCCCCCAGGGTGAGCAGTTCCTCGACCTGCGCACGGTCGGTAGCGTCGGCGAGACTCCCGGGGCGAAGCCCATCGCCCAGACTGAGGGTCACATCGAACTCTCGTGCTATCTCCAGCAAGCGGTCATACTCTTCGTACAGGGGGTTCTCCTGCTCATTGTGCAGAACCCACCCCAGGAGGAAAGCGCCCCCTCTGGACACGACATTGGTCAACCTCCCCTGACGTCTCAGCCGCTCGATAGCCGACTGGGTAACGCCGCAGTGAAGCGTC